>TARA_R110002003_G_scaffold45_11_pt1 | contig 13179 bp, 13 predicted proteins | sample TARA_R110002003 | Tara Oceans TARA_R110002003 (sample SAMEA4396441) | marine metagenome | biome: Westerlies Biome; feature: [SRF] surface water layer (ENVO:00010504); material: water (ENVO:00002006), including particulate matter (ENVO:01000060) such as... | depth 5 m | reverse complement strand
TTCTGCGTAGCGTCGACGAGATTCGAAACGACGTTGCAGATGTGTTTGATACAGTTGTTCAGAGCTCTGAAGATGTTCCAACCCGAGAACCTTCAACTCACATCAAAACCGAGTTGTATCCGCATCAGAAGCAGGCACTATACTTTATGTGGGATAAAGAGCAAGATCACTCTGCCGCTGAACACGATGGTCGTAAAGACACGCTGTGGAAACCTCACTTCAAGGACAATGGCCGCAAGTCCTACATTCACGTCATCACTGGCGAAGAGACCATCGTCAAGCCAAAGCCATGTCGAGGTGGTATCCTGGCTGACGAAATGGGCCTGGGAAAGACTCTCAGCGTCTTATCTCTGGTCGCCGACAATGAGTCAATTGCAGCAGCGAGGGACTTCGCGAACAAGAAACCGCCGCCGGTACCGCCTCAATCCAATATGCTTCAACCAATCATCAACAGCAGGGCGACTTTGCTCATTTGCCCGTTGAGTACAATGACAAACTGGAAGGACCAGATCAAGGAACATTTCCCGGTCGGCCGAAGCATGCTGAGCTGGACCCGGTATCACGGCAGCGAGCGGTTTGGCATGAATTTCAAGGACCTTGCGGACCACGATATCGTCATCACCACCTATCACATCATTGCCAAGGATATTCTTGATCGAAAGCGGCCATTGCCTTACATCAACTGGTTCCGGATCGTGCTAGATGAGGCACACACCATACGAAATCCGACCGCGCAATCCAAGGCCACATGCATGCTTTTTGGACAGCGTCGATGGGCGGTGACAGGTACTCCTGTTCAGAATCGACTCGAAGACCTTGGCGCGCTGTTCAACTTCATCCAGCTAAGTCCCTTCAACACTACCTACGGCTTCAACCATTACGTTGTCTCTCCTTTCAAGAATGCAGATCCTGAGGTTGTGCCGAAATTGCAACTTCTGGTTAGCACGGTTACGATGCGGCGCACCAAAGAAATCATCAAGGACGAGGTTCCGAAGCGCAATGACCTGATTGTCAAGCTCCATTTCTCTAGAGAGGAGCGTCAGCTCCATGATTGGTTCGAGAAAGACACGCAGCGCAAGGTCAATATTGCTACTTCTGGAGAAAAGATGGGTGGCAATACCTATGCTCGAATTCTGACGGCTATTCTGAATATGCGACTCATTTGTGCCCATGGTCGAGATCTTCTTAGCGAAGATGCTCTGAAGACAACTGACGGCATGACGTACGACAATCCCATGGAAATTGGGGAAGAGGAGGCGGATGTGCCAGCCCTTACACGCCAGCAAGCCTACGATATGCTCGATCTCTTGGATCAAACCGACAGCGCATTCTGCGCCTTCTGCGGCGAGACCTCGAGCAAAAAGCAATCTGTGCTTGATGCAGACAGCGACGACGAGGATGACGATGGCGATATACCCGACACCATCGGCTTCATGACGTCCTGCTACCACATTGTTTGCCCAAAGCATCTGAAGAAGCTCAAACAGCAATGGAAGGACGCCTTGCTGCCAGACGGCAATATCCAGTGCCAGATCTGCGAGGACCGTAACAAGCCGAGGGCGTTTGAGCTCAAGCGAGGCGATTACCGCGAATATCAGGAGGAGCGCGAGCGCATTCGCAACGACCCGAAGCTGTCGAAGAAGATCGGCAGCTACAATGGTCCGCATACAAAGACACAAGCACTGCTCAACGATTTGGAGGAGCATAGGAGTTGGAGCGATATGCATCCAGATGAGCGGCCAATCAAGAGGTAAGTTCCACAATGCCGCCTTCTAGCCACTGTGATGTGGTCCAGTTAGAAATGACGGGTCGCGTTGTAGATGGCAGGCAGTTCTAACTTGACTCTGACTAACATTTTACAGCATTGTCTTCTCTTGCTGGACTACACATCTTGACCTGATCGAGATCGCTCTCAAGAACCACCAACACCATTACTGTCGACTCGACGGTCGCATGTCCCGTGACGCGCGCGACAAGTCTATGCGCGTCTTCCGAGAAGACCCATCGATACGCGTCATGCTGGTGTCGATTGGCGCCGGTGGTCTTGGTCTCAACCTAACCACTGCTAACAAAGTCTTCATGATGGAGCCGCAATTCAATCCAGCAGCTGAAGCTCAAGCTGTCGATCGCGTGCATCGTCTCGGTCAGGATAGGGAAGTAGTCATTAAGCGGTTCGTTATGGAGAATAGCTTTGAGGAGAAGATGGTCGAGCTGCAGCAAAAGAAGAAGAAATTGGCAGATCTGACGCTGACTAGGCAGCGTATGAGCAAGGAGGAGCAGACTAAGCAGCGCTTAGAGGAGTTGAGGAGTCTGTTCCGTTAGGGACCGTGACGGAGAAGTGCGCGCACGATGGTCGAATGAGTGGACGGAACAGGCATGCCGGCTTTGTGATATCTTGGTGCAGCGGAGTGATTGGGAGCGGATATTTCGGCTGACCATCTTCTTGCATTCTTGCCATTTGACTTCAAGGAGTCACAGGCGTTCTAGGCGCGCATACAGAAGCGTGCAATGGGGCCTCAGCATACTTCATTGTCATCTATCATCATAGCGGACATGAATCAATAGACACGTCGGCTTTTGCGACCCACGAACAAGCAAAGAACAATTCACTGAACCACTGTATCAACATACCCCCGGTAACCGTTTTCCTAGCCTACTTTCATGGTGCTAGAAATTGCCCCCAAGTACACCTTCTCTGCAGCTAAGGCCACAACCGCGCCCTACACATCCGCTTCGGCGACCGTAACCACCTAGCAGACATGTCTCCGCTCTCGCTTGGCGCATGGCCATCTCGCGCGTCGAGATGTCAGGCCCAATGAGGGAGGATTTACATAAGTCTTACGCACTCTGCGGTACATGCAGGGGACTGCTAGAGCGGGGCCGGAGTTGTGAAGTTGTATATGTACCTTCCTGCCATACCCAGTTGCGACTGCCCTTTACTGAATCTGCACCCTACCTCACGTTACTTACGTTATCGACGACCCACACTCAAGAGTAAACGATGTCATAGTGGAGAATTGGGGCGAGAGGCGTTGTTTCTTGTGTCAGGTTCGCGGCGTGGTTGCTTCGCCTCACAGCCGTCAACTCCTCAAGTAGCGCTCTGCACGCTGTTGTCGGCTTTTACAGACCAATCTGCTCATATACACACAAATGCATACACATGCCGACAACCATCTGGTCAGAAGGCTCTCTGTCTATTCATGCACACCTACGGAAAATCACGCCACCAGCATCCGTTGCGACTTCCGCTTCTTGCCAGCAAACCTCGCAATGGCTCTGTAGGCACAGCACAATCATTCCTCCTCCCACAAGAAGGTCAATGAAGTTCATCACGACGACGCACCCCAATGACACACCGACGTTGATGATGGCTTCGCAGCTGAGACGATTGTTGAATGCATTTGCGGCATGACTATTTTGTTGCCGATACTTGTTGCGGAGATGCACGATGACTGATCGGCAGTCACGGCACCACGGATGGCCGGATATGCGGCGGCTAATGGCAGCCCCATCAATACGAGTCACTTCAGCAATCCCGAGGTCACGTTCGATAGCCATATTACTAGTCAGCCAAGCGACAATATTCGCTTTTCGTCCACTGCAACATCACACATATCACAGCTGGCATAAAAAACAGGCCATACGGTATGTGGAAGATTGAAAAAGCTCTGGATTGCCATGCACCTCCGTGGGTCTATCCGATTATTGGTTCGCAACTAATTTCAAGCAGCTCGAACATTTTTAAGACACCACTACCTGGGAAGGGTAATCTGTGGTCGCTAAACAGACGCTGTCGATCGAAGCAAATCTCCCTTGAGCCGGGACATATAACATGCAACGCCGCTCAAGTGGTGTAAATGAAGTCAGGCCTCTTGTCGCCCATGATCTCAATCTCGGACTCAGTCTTGCCCTGGAGCATATCGTCGCGCCTGCCGGACTTCCTCAAGTTGTTCTCGCGCTTGAGCATGAAGTGCATGAAGCAGGTTCCACCGAATAGGAAGAGCACCATGTACGCAAGAACGATGCCGTGACCGGTGCGGTAGTGTGGCTTTTCGCTGTTCATGTAGATGTTGGATGAGACGACACCGTTCATGTTGCCCCAGCCGACGACCACGCCGACCATAACACCGCGCTTGAGCGAACCCTCAACGTTGTTGGAAGCCCAAGTCAACGTGTTGGAAACAGTGGGGTAGATACCCATGGCGCCGAGGAAAGTACCCGCGTACTGGACGTGGACGTTGGAGGTAGCGAGCAGCATGGCAAAGCCGATGCATCCGATAAAGGAGATGACCATGTTGCAATAGCCACGCCACTTGGTCCTGTCCGCAACGAATCCGATGACAACGGTCATGAACGCAGCCACGGCATATGGAGGAACGGACAAGAGCTGGACCTTGGTGCCCTTGTAACCCATGCCCAACAGGATGGTGGGCAGGAAGAACGAGAAGCAGTACAGAGGGCAGAGGCAGCCCATGTAGATCACGGCGTATCCCCAGGTCTTCCAGTCCACGAGCGCGGCTGTGACGTGCCTGCGGTCAATGTGTCCAACAACAGCACGGGCCTGACCGTCTGCGCGAAGACGACGCATGGCGCGGAGCTTCTCCTCCGGGGTGAGGAAGCGGGCTGTGTCGGGAAAGTCAAATACCATCCACCAGCAGAAAATGCCGACGAAGACGGTAATGAGACCTTCGATGATGAAGATCCATCGCCAGCCGGAATAGCCACCGACGCCATCCATTTGGGTGATGGCAGCAGCGAGCAGACCGCCGAAAGAGCCAGCGAGCGCAGCAGCGGAGAAGAAAAGAGCCGCACGGAGACCAAGCTCCTGACGCTTATACCAGCAGCTAGAAACGTTAGCCGTTCATGTCAAGGAGAGTCAGGATGGACAGGCTTACGAAAGGTAGTAGTTGACTCCAGGGAACAAACCCGCCTCTGCAATACCAAGGAACCAACGGGACGCAAGCAGACCCTGGAAGTTGTGGACCACACCCATGAGCGTCATGATAGTACCCCAGGCAAGAATGATGGCGGTGAAGAAAACACGCGGAGACCACCGCTTAATGGCAATGTTGGTGAGCGGCTCGAAACCTGCATAAGAGATGAAGAAGATGGTCAACGCGATGTTGTAGTCATGCGCTCCGGTCATCTTGAGCTCCTTCTCGATATTGGCGGCACGCGCATTACCGATGTTTGTGCGGTCCAGGAAAGACAACAGATACAGCAGCGAGAGCCATGGGATCAGCCATAGATCCATCTTCCAGACGAGGGCTTTGTCCTGTGCGGCATTAGCAATGCGGGGTGAAAGCGATGGGCAAGCGGCCTTACAAGTCTTGCGCGCTCCTCGTCAGTCTTGCCAACATCTGGATCGGGCAGTTCGCCATCATAGTCGCCGGGTGTGCTGATCTGAGAGCTGCTCACGTCGCTAGCAACGACTGTGGCCTTCTCGTCAACGGCGAGGTTGGTGTTGGGGTGCGCGGCCTCCAGACCGGGTTGCTTCTCGAAGGTGGCCATGGTGATCACTGGAGTACAGAAGGTGAACAAGGAAACACACTCGATGGGGGGAGGCAAGGGTCTATATGTACTCTTCCCTGCGCTGTGTGTTGGTCGCTTCGAGGCGCGAGGGACTTGCTGGGTTGATATTACTGGGATAACTAGTGCGCCGCGGGTCCCCATGGGGTGGTTGGATGGGACAAGCAGAGTGGGTCCGCTTGGCCCGTCAACAACACGGTGTCCGAGCGTGGCGGAGTGAGAGGGTGCCAAATAGGGGACGGCTCTATTCCGACGACGCCCCAGGGAGCGATTATTGGCCGCTGTACCACGTTTCGCCTGCATTTGTCAAATCTGTCGCACTCTGCGCTGAGAGATCGACGCGCCTGGCTTTGTGTCGCCCTGGGTCAGCCTGACCGATCGAAATCCCCTTCCCAAACAAAGGGCCTCTCTTAGATTGGGTTTCAGCCTCCCCCATCCCTCATTCACTACGGACGCGTCGCGCGGTACCTTCACGGCCCTTCCGACAGACAGTGCCAACGTATCTCTGCACTTTAGGCAGAGCCCGTCCTCATATCGGGCCAAGCACGTCCTTCAGGCAAGTGTTGCGTTCCAGAACGACCGGGACGGCGTAGATGGAAGGCCTCGGCGCAGGATATCGCGACCATACAGACACGGCGAAAAACGCCACCCAAGACCTTGGCACGACGCCTTCACCACGCAGACACGGATAAGGATGCTATTTCGCAGGAAGCGTCTTCAGCCGGCAGAAGGCAAGCTTTGCCAGTGCGCCGCCTCCTCATTCCGCCCTGTGTGTTACGAAAGTCAAATTGCACGACGTCTGGCATGCGTATTGCTCGCACACAGCGGAGCACACAACAACCGTCCGCTCCGCTTGCCAGAATCTGGGGATGGTGGGGTTACTAGCTTGGCGGCTTGTCTCCTAGCGCAACCCCGCCAGACCCACCCTTCCTCTCGCTGGCCGCTCCCCTCCAGCACAACTCCCGCTGTCGCCCTCCGGTTCAAATATAGCAAGCGTGCATACGCCCGCTGACAGCGCCCAGACTCTGCCGTCGGATAAAAGGAGGTGCTGCAGTTGGTGCAATTCGCTCGCGTATCGGTCATGGCGCTGGAATAAGCAGTGCCGGCTCAGCCATCCATTCTTCCGTGCCCACCAAGGCGCCCTTGCACCACCCCTCCCTTGCGCCGCGCAACTCAAGCACAGAAATTGGTCTACGGTTGCGTGCGACAAGCATGCGACCTGGACTGCGGATTCGCTGGTTGGCAGCCCACACGTGGCAGCCGTCCCGTACGCACTGGTTTGTCATTGCTGTGCTGCCCCAAGACCACCACATACATCACACCAAGCCCTCTAAGACGGCACCCAAGACACGCCAATTGGTTGCAGCAGCCGATCGACCATGTGCCGGTCGCATGGCAGTCAGGTCATGTCACTGGCTGATCAGATCAACGGACGTTGGCGATGGACGTTAGCATTGATTACGCACTGCAAGGTCATCTCGACGCGCTATTGATGCGTCCTGATGGATGTCAAATTGGTAGGCCAATCACAGCACTGGCCGGTCCCCTTGACGATCTCGTCAGCACCTTGCCTGCCGCGGCCAAATCCTTTGACGATTCCAGATGTTAGGCCCACCATCAGCGACTACGCCGCAATATACTTAGAATGACCAGTTCAACAACTGCAACGCAAACGCAAGGTTATCAGTGCCTCGGTACATTCCATAATCCCCAACCGCCTCGCACTGAAGCCCAGATTCTGTGAGTCTCAACATTTGCATTAGTACTCTACTGGCGTCTATCTCTGCATCATTCACGGCCGGTAGACATCCTCTCGACCTCGCCTATGCACACACATCTACCCGCGCCACTGACGGGTCGTGATCCGAGACCTGAGCAGAAAACTCTGGCCACGTGTTGACGTGGATGTGCTCGTACTTGATCTTCTTCGCAAGCGAATCCGAGACAAACATATGGTCCAGCTGTTGGGCGTTCATATCGAAAAGATATGTATACCGCTCCAGCTCGTCTATTTTCGCGGCGGCATCCGCGTCTTTGAGTCCTGAGATCTGAACGTACTGTTTCAGTGGCTCGACGAAGGTAAACTAATCGTATGAGCGTTAGTTGCTATGTCCTCGGTTCATGAAACGGGCACAATACAGACCTCGTTGAAGTCACCAGCCGTGATGACACGTGCATTTTTGTCCTTTGATAGGATATCCTGTACGCCATCAGCATTTCTTCTTTGTCTGTTTCATGCAGCTAGGGCAATCTCCTTTCGTGCGAAGGTGGCGTAGCTCGTACTACGGTAAGCTACACCTAACCGACGCTCACCCGCATGTATACCCATGCAAACGTACCTTGACGAAATTGGCAGTTAAGACACTTTGGTCAATGCGGTCTTGTACGCCCCCATTTACGGGTGGTCGTGCATCGCCGTGAAGACTGCTGCTTCCACCTTTGGAACCGAAATGCACATTGACGGTGAAGAAGACATCGGCCTTCTTGGACGAACCCTTCTTGCTGATGACCTCCCACTGCGCGACGAGCGGCTTGCGACTAGCGGTCCAGGCTTCGTTCGTAGGATCAATACGGCCTGGATTGTACTTCAAGGTAGGTCCGTCGAGGACGACATTTGCGTCTTCGGGCCCGCCTGGGTTTGGCTTGTACAGCCTGATCAATGAGGGCTTGTACAGGTAGGCGGTGCGGATGTTTCCACCAGGCTGACCGCCATCTCGGTCATCGACAGGCACGACATCGGTGAACGAGTATTGAGGTCCACCCGCAGCTTGGATAGCGGCTGCCAATGTGCTCAAGGTCAAGTTTGCGGATACAACTGCAAACGTCAGTGTGCTTTCGGAAGGCGGCTAATGGAAAGAAAAAAGGCTACGCGCAGCGTGTCACGACAAGTCGCACAACTCCCTTTCCACGCATGCTGACATGCTGTGCGTTCTTTCTGGAAACGTACCTGCATCGTTTGTTGGACCGTTGTCATCTTGCACTTCCTGCACAAAGATGATATCTGGCGACTTCAGATACTTGACAATGTGATCTGCGAGAAGAGGATGGTGGGCTGAGTCGGGAGCCAGGTTCTCGACGTTGTAGGCGCCAACGGTGATACCATCACACTTGCCACTTGATTCAAGCTTCGTCGGGTTCGGCAGCGCGGGCTTCTGGCTCTTTGTCACCTTGAGCGCCGTAGCGGGCAAGATGCGGTAGAAGCCAAAGGCGTAGGTCACGACACCGGTGATCTCTTCAACATCATCGCCCATCTTGGTAGTCGTGGGATTCCGGGTTCCATCAAGCGGCGAGCCGATCAGAATCGACTCTGGGTTCGCGTCTTTATCCGTCATCGTCAACCCATCGCGATCGTTCTCGCCCGTAAGCTTCCAGTTTCCTGCGACCCAAGTATCACCGAACGAATTCGGCTTCGTGAGCGCAACAGGCTTCTTCACAGTAACCAGCTCGCCCATTAATGACTCCCAGAAGTCCAATCCGTATTTGCGCGGCTCGAGCGTCGGATTTGCAACGCTGACCAGCGACTTGTTGTTTGGCACTGCAAACACATCTCCACCATCTAAACTGCTGTACTGCTCCGTCGGCGGATCTCGCGTGTCTTTGCCAATCACTAACGACTTGACCTCGTTTCCACTACTGATTCTCGCAGATAGTGTAGGCCGGTCGATTTCAGTCAAGTACAAATAGTCCTTGTTCGATCGATACTCGGTAACGCGTCCACCGATGACGATACTATCGCCCACGGTCAGATTGGCGCCAAAGGCGCGTCCGAAGACGTAGATAGATTCGGAGGTGCGGTCATCGCGGTCGGGCTTGGGCGAGCGGAGCCAGATGCCGTCCGGACCTTTGGCTGTGATTATACCGGACACGTTGGCTGTAAAAGTTCAACGATGGCGTCATGCTAGATTGAGGAGAGCGAAGGCATACAAACGGTCTGTCCGTTAAACGGCGAGAGAAACTTGACGCCGTTGATCTCGGAAATAGATACCGCGCTCGACACAGCGGCAAGCGCGAGGAAGCGAAGCAGGCTCGCCATCTTGGGAGTACTATAGCGATTGACAACAAGAACAAGTATACCTTCCAACTATCTACACTCGTGCTCCCCAATGCCTTTTATACAAACCCCAATCCCAAGTCCTTCTCCACCCGTATCCAACTTCCCGGTTCCTGGCCTCTGATCCGCGGCCCTGCCCTCGTACCTACCTTAGCTCATTGCCTATCACAGCAGGAGACGCCCATTCCATGCCTTCCAAGAACAAACACTCCATACCATCAGGGCCAGGTCCATCTTGGCACTGTACCTCGCCCGAACGCGCGCGCAGTGGCATCGGCGGGTGTGGCCTATCACAAGCGAGCAAAGTCCGCGGCGCACAACCGCTTCGGGAAGGTGCGAGATTATTGGTGCAAGCACGGAAATTGGGCGGCGAGGACCGATGGGATGGCGAGGGTGCGTATCAATCGCAGGAGAGATACGGCGCACGTGTGATGGGTGGGAGCGAGGTGTGGCGTTGAGTGGTGGAGTTTGGGTGCTGGGAAGGGGATGGGTTGAGTTGGGCGAATGAGAGAGGGGCACGTGGGTGGTCTTGGCGTTGGGTCTGATAGGAGAGGGTAGGAGCTTTGGAGATGTGTACTGAGCTTTCTGCTTTCTTTAACTTTCAGCGTCTGCATCACAATAATGCGCAGTCATGTTTTGAGCGCTCGTGCTTCGCACCTTCTCAACGATGGGCACTTTCTCGGCGTGTGTCCAACTCTCCCGTATCTGGTGTTGAAAATATGAAGTAATAAGTAGTTTTTTCCCTCTTAAGGAGATGGTACTACTTATTCTGCTGCTACGACTTGAAAGCGTCTGAGGCGAGTGACTGACCATGAGGCTAGTGATGTGCGAAAGAGCATCACGTCTTGCGTGCCCATGAAGGAATGCACGCATTCATGCTCTGCGAACGAGCAAACGTGACAAAGGAAATCAGGGGAGGCCTGAAGCTCCTAACCATCTGCGTCTTCCTAGGACTTACTATGGCAAGCCGCCAATACATTCTGGATGGTTCGTGTACTGTCGTGGCAGTTTGTTGCTCGCAAACCTTTTTTGCCACGATGTATAAATCGACGCGCTCTCCCTGGCCATGAGTCCAGCACATCCAAAAGGTCATCTTACCAGAAGCTCTACGCGACATCAAATCGTTCCTCCAACAACCTTCGCCTCAGCTCTAACGTCGACTCGCTTCGTCAGAACACACCATCAAACGTCCACCCAGCAAAGCAGGATATGCCACCAACCCAGCTCCATCGCACGCCCTCCAACAACGACCTCTTCGCCGTCTCGGCCGGAAAGCTCCGAGCATGGCGCGCCTCGTTGCAAAGTCTGGAGTCCTTGAGAGACACTATCGCCAGGGAGAGTCGTGCGAGAAGGGATGATGCGGCACTGCTGCGACACAACGCGAAAATGCAGAAAGAGCTCAAGGACATGATCAAGGAGATTGACGGTAGAATTCACTACGGTGACCGCGTGGGTCGAAAGCCATGATTGGGTATATGGGATTGGGGCTTGAGTGAGGGTTAAAGAGACGTACGCATGCTTGGAACTAGTCTTAGAAGAAAATGTGTCGAAAAGCTGAGCATGTACTTCCTTTCCCTGTGTTATACATCTCACATTTCAGCCTCACTGCAATGTACACTAGAACCGAGTGGGATTTCCTGTCATGCTTGTGTGTATGTTTGTGCAGCAATCCATCCGTCCCCAAAAATCTAACATAAACTCCCTTCCCAACTCCTCACTGTAACCCACCCTCTATCCCGCCTCATCTCATGCTCTCTCCCTCTAACAAAATTCCTAAACCTCAACTGCAGTCCCTCCCTTCCCAACCAAAATGCCACCAAAACCCAAAAAGCGTAACGCCGCCCCCAAACCCGCTCCCGACAACCCTCCCGCGCAAAAGCCACCACGCACGCCACGTTTCTCGGCCGTACGCGACAGCAAGATCGTCTACACTTCAGCGCGCCGGCTGAAGACCTGGCATGCCAAGTTGAGGCATCTAGAGCGAAAGCGGGCTGAGGTCGCGGCCATGCGGGGTGTTGATGGGGCGGATCAGGAGATCTTAGATGCGCTCATGAAGGAGATGATGAAGGCGATTGGGTGGTTGAAGGCTGAGGTGGAGGGGAGGATGGGGACGGATCTCGAGTGAGGGATGGGGGAGAATGCGGGAATTGTGTGTTTGTTTGTGATTGGATTGTGATTGGAAGGACCGTTTGGAAGAGGACTTTGCGGCGCTTGTATTTCTTGTCGTTCAAGAGGGCGTCTAAGCACATCTGTATACCGGACAGGTCTCGAGTAGCGACGAATAGATGTTCTACCCCAGAGGATAGCACGACTGATCTTACGGAGACCGGATAACTTCATCCGGTACAAAGCCAGCGACAGTGCTTCGGGATTGTTGTCATCGAGCTCTTCAAATCTTGATTGATAGCAAAAGCACTCCAGTTGGACCCCATCGGTGGGGTGAGACCATGCCTGAATCCAAGCAAGTTCCATGACGTCCAAAATCGAAAACTGTCGTTGCTGCTCAGGTGGAAGGGTCGATGAGGTACGTTCCCTACGGCGTGGATCCTGTCGATACGTTTCCCAATCTCGATCCACCCGCGTCCCAAAGAAGTTTCAAGGCATCAGTATCTGAGACTGCCAGGCGGACTAACCATATGAGTTATAGTGAGTGGTCGCTAATGTTCTAATGAACTCACCAGATTTAGTATTGGTTCAACAAGCGAGATGTCATACAAGAAACGACTCACATACGCAATCAATTATTGTAAGTACCATCTGCCATGATAATTTCCGGAAACCAAGTCTAAGCGCTGTAATTCCCGAAGTATTGTATTACTATTTGTGCTACGAAGGACAGTGATGACCAGCATGTTGTTACACCAAGAATACTGTCTCGCCAGGCGTAGTACCGGGCCCACTAGCTCATTACTTCCGCGAGGTATGACGCTTGTCCTTGTTTGTCGCGTCTTCTTTCAATGCATACACGCATTCGAGTCTCCCACAAAGTACAACGACAATGCTTATCAGATATCTCGGGGGTGTGGCAATAACGCCGCGATTCTGTTATCAATCTCTCGAGTTAGAAAAGGTTGTTTCCAATCGAGCCAGCGCTCCGAATCATGACATATGGTGGCAAAGCTCGTGAACTTAAGTGTTGATCTGGCTTCCGAGACACGTGGCACACGCAAAGCTCTAGCGGAAGGCTATGTCAAGCAGGGCATGCGTCCGATGCTTGCAGCCTGTTCTCCGCACACACTACCATTCATAATGCATGAATAGATGAGCTATGGGGGCGCCGTCGAAACTTAGTGAGCGCATCGCGCTCTCTGGGCATGTTGTGTGTCTGCCAGCTCAATCTCGGGACGGCATGCGGGAAAATTTTGTACGGACGTGTACCTTTACGAACGCGTCCAACGGTCGCATGTTCCGCTTATAAACGTTCAACTTCCCAACTGTTCCTCTCCTCTTATCAAAATAATTTCTGCCAGGAAGACCCCATCAAAACACGGTACTTCGCCAACTCGTTCACCCAAGCAATCAAACTTTCAGCACTTCATTGGCGACAAGCAATATCAATGTGGCAACTTGCCAATCGACGGCGCAGAGCAGTCAGCCCA
>TARA_R110002003_G_scaffold3266_2_pt1 | contig 13186 bp, 15 predicted proteins | sample TARA_R110002003 | Tara Oceans TARA_R110002003 (sample SAMEA4396441) | marine metagenome | biome: Westerlies Biome; feature: [SRF] surface water layer (ENVO:00010504); material: water (ENVO:00002006), including particulate matter (ENVO:01000060) such as... | depth 5 m | reverse complement strand
GCAGGTTCTGAATATATGCACAGCGCTTTTCTGTGTGTTATTGAGCTTTTCTACAAGGCCGCGCGGATGGAAACTCCATGTCGCTCTCACAGCTTGCGTTGTCATTTTTATTTGTGACCACTTGATCGACAGACGGGATCGATAGAAGGCAGAGGATAATTGTATATATGCTATTCCCATTACTGCTACTACACTCGCCGCTGAAGAAGACTGCTTGTTGAAGGTCCACCCCAGCACGACAGTAGAGGCCTTCACCTGTCGCAACCTTTCAACGAATGGGACCTGAGCATGCTCGTATTCCACTCTGACAGCATGCGCGAGGACAGGCTGCTACGTCCCGTTGTAGATAGATACACATAAAGAAGAATGCGAGAATGCGACTCGTGATATGCATTTCTTCATGTGTTTGCAGTATACCGACTGGTTCCAGATTGTTTTCTGGGTCAGTGACAGGCGGATCCCCAGACTCAGACCTTCCTGTCTAGTGAGATTCATGTTCAGGGGTCCAGGTTTGAAATGGCAGATGTGCACGACCTAGATGTGTCACAGTACGGTCCTGGACACCGCCTTTCCAGTGACATTTAAGAAGTGATGTTCATCAAGGGGCACGGTAAAGCATAAGGTCCTGGAGTGTCTCATAGAGGAAGGTGTATTGATACGCAAGTATGACTGTGAAGTCTCTCATCTCATCTATCCATTCCACTCATGCAGCGCTAGCAAAACCCTTCTTTACACTCGACAAAGAAAAAGACGCATGCAATGCAGTTTAATATCAACGTTGCAAATTGCGGTCAGCGCTTGACCGTCACTTGCCGATTTCGCCCCAAACTCCTCCTGCCCAAAATATCGCTAAACATGCGCACAATCACAAAAATTCAAAATCGCTTGCCGGAAGGAGTGATCGCCCTGTTTCCTGGTTTCTTTGCTAGTAACGCTGATCAAGGTACTCTAATCTTCCAATATGTTACTCGAGAGTTGGACAATGCAATCGAGTAAGGCGTGTGCCCCCACTTCTGGTGTCGGCGTGACCCGGCGTGGCGCTCCGGGCGAATAAGGACTCTACGGATTGATTTCGATGTCCCACACAATTTGATGGAGACTCGTGGCCACCACAATGCAGGAACATCAAGCCTGCGCGCGTGGTGGTTGCATATACATGCGATCTCGTGTAACGTGGCCTTTGGACGCGTTCTGAAGGCGCAGTCTGTCGCCGAAAGCCGAAAGCCGATGTGATAGCAATGATCGCCTCTCGCGCTAAGTGTCGTGGACTGTTTTGCCGTAGCCGTCCACGTGTACAGGACCCCTTGTGCAGTCCAGGTTGATTTTTCCGGGACAACGGTCACCGTGGTGAAAAAGTCCACAGTTGGAACGCCGCTAGACTCGCCGACGGACACCTTGTTCCGAGGAGAAGTGGGAGGTCCGATCGACGCCCAGGGTGCCTGTGTGGCCTGACGTCAACTAAGATTCGCTGGTTGCCAAGGCTGCTCTCTTGCGCTAGATGTGTCATCGGTCGTGATGTTGTGTGAACGGAACGAGGGTCTTCCTGCATGCGTGCCCGACCCGCACAACGGTCGTTGAAGTCCAGGATGGCCGAAACAAAATTGCTCCTGTTAGTGCAATTACTTCGCGACCGTTCCGACCCATCTTTCAGGTACACCGCTTGCGCTGTGAATGGAAGATGCTTTGCTAGAGCCTGGTTTCCTTGGCGGTAGCCAAATACGTGCCCTGCCGACGGCTTTCGCGTCGAGCTTGCCGACTCGGCGCATGTTCATTTCGAGAACGATAACGCGCAAAAAGTCGCTGTTCTCACGAGGCTCGCGTTGACGGACGACTGGGGGTGAGGACAATGCTCGTCCAGCTTCGGAAAAAGGATCCGACGTACGTCGGCGGCTTTTGGAACGGCCGCGCCGGTCGTATGTCTGCATCTGTATCATCGGGGCATGGGTGTCGGCATCGGCGTCGATCATGAGGGAATCGTGGAGCTGCATTGATAATTCAGTGGGCGATATGGGCGCAGGTTGGGGATTTAGGTATCGTCGTAGCGCAGGAGACGGCAGTCCTTCAACATGCTTTGGTCGCATCTCACTCGTGAAACTGGGTGACAACAACGACCGAGTAATCAAGTCGTCAGGTGGGACGTTGGGTGCTGTGAAGTTCGAGAAGGACTTTGCCGCGGACTTTAGGGCCAGCAGCGAAGCAGTCAGGTTCGATTTGAACGATTTGAAACGTTCTGTCGACATGGGCATCGTGTCGATAATCTCGGCAACATCGTTCGCAACAATGTGTTCGCACTCTTCGGGGCCGAAGTGTAGCAGGGGATGGTCCAAGACGCAGTCCTCTTTTGGTGGGGAATTTACAACCCTCTCTTTGCGCTCTGGGAGCGACTTGCGGCTCACAGAATCTGGTGTGCTGAGATTGTCCCAATGTGATGAAAACGAGGGATCGTCGTAATCGAGTGAAGGGGGCAGGGTTCCCAGCGACTCGCTCGATATTGACCTGGAAGCCGAAAACAGGCCCTTCTCCTGCTCCATACTTTGCAGGCTGCCATATTCGTCCTCGGACTCATCCACGCGACCTAGAAGCAAGTCCAAAGGTGAGCCAACAAGAGAAGGCGCTGTCTCTGAGTCGTCCTGCTTCCACTCTTGAATCAGCTCATCCATGGATATCCTTCTGTCGGCCATGGCTGGCTTGCGGCGTCGCTGTGGTAGCTTGGGGATCGAGGTGACAGCCAACAGTGCGGCGACGGCTGGGGGGATTGCGTCGGGGTTGTGAGACTTGTGCGCGCGGGGTGGCCTGCCGCCATTCTGTCCTCGGGCCCTCACTGTTTGGGTCGTAGTTGCTGTTCTCGAAGGCATGCGAGGAGGGATGACGACGGGTTTCGAGTGTGCATGCATGGTCGCGGCTGGCTGCACTACGCTCGGTGCCGAAGTCAAGGTGGACTCTGTAGTGCTCGGCAAGGGCTTCTCTGTAGGCCTAGCAGTGCGCGGCGAAGGGGTGTTCCTCGCTGCACGCGTGCCCATCTTCTCTGATCTAGTGCGCGACGAGGGCGGAGACTGCTGAAGGTACGGGAAGGACCTTGGCGAGTACATCATACTGCGCGGCAGCCCTCACGGCGAGTGCCCCGTGACTAAGGAAGGGTCGCTGCCAGGCACGGCTAGACGTTTGTGACGTTTTCTGGGTGGTATAAAGATTGTTGTTACGTTATTGCTGAATGGGGATTGGATGGCGGCACCAAGGGGAGCTCGTAAGGAACATGGCACCTGCAGGGACCGATTTGGCCGAGCGTGGCCGTAGCAGATGGAGGATGCTATGCAGATGCTGGGAAATGAAGATGTACACAGTGAGAATGAAGCACGAGGGGGTGGCTGCAGTGAAGTAGCGGAGGATGGGTAGGTGGAGGCGTGCGGCGATAAGGATCGTCTGGAATTATGACGGAGAGGGTAGGAAGGTTATCGGGGCGCCGATATGTAATAAAGGGCACTCGCGTGGGCACAGCTGCTATCGAGGACCCGAGCACACGACCGGGCTCGCAGTGTCACGGAGCACTGCTGGGCCTCATTGCAGTCCAGGCACCCGCTGAGACATGGCATGGCGCGGCTGAGAGGCCACGCAGTCAGTGGCCATGGCTCTCGGGCTGCCCACGCTGCCTCCTCAGCACTCCACGTCGCTGATGCCATGTGAAGGGCGGCAGCGAGACATGCCACTCCGCTCGGCAGCCCGGCCAGTTCCGCATGTGCAACACTTCGGCGCGCACCCGGGCTTACCTGAATGCATCGCATACCGCGCCTGCTTGTCTGCCGAAGATGCCGCACGGTGTAGCCAATACATGTTGCCTGCACAGGCGCATCTTGATGGGATGTGCCGCCACCTCCGCGATCTGCCCACACCCTTCAGCCTTACCCCACGCCCCGGTCTTCTGGAACACTGCTTGAACAAGGCAAGCAGAACACCACAGCAATAAGATTGAGACGTCTTTTTGCGCCGCCCCCTTCCCACTCCTCATCTCACAGTCATAACTATAGCGATGAGTCGACTGCTCACAGTGATATCTTGATGACAACACCGCCCTGCAGCTCGTCCCGCACCCTTGACCGGACAACCTCCCGGGACAGCAGCCTGTCAGCGTGCTTATCGTTATCTCATCCGCGTGTGGCTCATGCACGTAAGTCTGTCTTGCAGGGCTTAGCCTCGTATCTTTGCCCGATCAGGCTGTGGGGTGCATGAGCGAGCTGCTGGGAGGGTGTGCTGGAAACCATGTCGAAAGCGCCAGTTGCCAGCACTGTACCAGTTACTATTCTTCAGCTTCAGATCCTACAATCGCACAAGATAGTGCTCACTCCCACGCTCCTCCGCATTTGCACAGAGCGCACTACCCGCGGGAACTACAAGCTGTCACTGATTTGACCCGCTCGCACCTTCTCTATCGGGCCTAAAGGGAACTCTTGCACAGATGCGGAAGGTTAAAGCATCCACTGCCTCTGGCGACTCTGCGGTGACAGAGACAGGAACACGCTGCATGCCTAGTATAGAATATCATGTCTTGCATTGTCACAGCTCAATCGTAGTAGTACACGTCTGCCTGCATGTGGGCTATCACCCATCGTTGCTGCATTTGGCCATGCCATAGTGCGTCTCGCTTCGCGCGCACAGAATAAGAAAACCACACAAGCAGCCTATGTTCAAGGCTGTCCAAAAATGCCTCTCCGTGTACGCCGTCACCCCACTATACTCCAGCAAGCAAGCAATCAATCAACGTAAAAGAGAAAAGAAGAGCTTCAACCTGCTCCACCCCTGCATGGCAGGAGCACTCCAAGGAAGTAGCGCCCAGCTCTAGTGGCTGCTTGTGTACACAAGTGACATGCAGTGGTGCCCCGTGAACATCGACGTGGCGACTCTCCCGGCTGACGGGCTGTTGGGGAAACAATGGATGAGTCGAAAGAAAATTTTCCAGCACCCGCAGACCAGGTCAAGCCGCGTGTGATGCAACAATTACAGAGATGAGATGAAAATGGTCGAATCGAAGAGTAGGGAACGAAGGTCGAAGCGCCTGCCAAGGTCGAATACTTGAGAGTTCGTCACCACGTGGGATGTCGGCCGTGATACCTGCAATCGTCTCGCAGGCGTTCGTGAATAACTGGAAGGCAGGCGAGAAGTTGGGCAGAGTTGCTTCAGTAGTCCCCGTCATCGGTCCAGCCGGCCTCAGAGCCTTCCACAACGCGAACCATCCGACCATCGTGTTCTATCATCAAGTCTCCGCCGTCGACGTTTCGTATGCTTCGCATCTTTTTGCCTTGAACGCCTCGCGGACTAGCTGCATGGCCACCATCTGGCGTGAAACGTTTCGTTTGGCGCTGGCGATATTGATGAAAGTCGATGTCATTCTCTGGAGGATCATCTGACTGCTCGCTGAAAGTCTCCCAATTTTCTGAGCCCGACTGCATAGTGGCGCCTGTCCCAGTCGAGGAAGTCTGCGAGATTTGCCTACTGCTTGAAGATGATAGTGAAGGAGGCGGGTATGTTGGAACATAGCCTGCGCGCACGCTGTGGCTGTGTGCCATGTATGGTCGGTCATCGTAAGGATCCTCTGGCGGAACGTTACGGACAATGCTCTCGCTCCGATCACCTCGATTGAAGTCAAAGCGGTTCATGGGTGTATCGGCAGGCTCCGGTGGAATGAAGAGGTCTTTCATCCGTGGAGGCGGAGCCATAGGCGGAGGCATTTTTCGAATCGTGGACGAGTCTTCTCGTGAAGGTGGGGGCGGTCGACGTTCAGGTGAGTTCCCACCGTGAGGCATATTCTTCAGAGGAGCACGTGCGGGTATCTTCGAAGGACTTTTCGCACCAGACGCTGCCGACATGACAGAACTGGCGAGCGGGTTGCGAGACACGCTGGCACCAAAATTGGAGACAGGAGTCTTTGCTCGGCTTGGAGGCGGTCCACGAACAGTACCAGCGCGACTAGCAGGAGCAGACTTTGGTGCAGTGGTAGGTTTGCTGGCGGGCATACCTGAGTTCGACGGCGTCTTTGCTCGCGGTGGGGCTGCCTTTGACGCGGACGCGTACAGCTCATCAAGGTACCGCTGGCCATGAACAAGGAACGGCCGACCATACTCGTCCTCCCATGACTCGAGGGTGTTCTTCAGATCCTGTAATCTTGTCAGTGTTGTTCAATACTTCCAAGGGCATTGCGTACCGATTCGACCTTGGGAAGTTCCTTGGCGATGCGCTTTCTCATCTTTTCCTCCCGCAACAACTTTCCTGGATCGCGCTTCTCGCCCTTTTGACCACGCGCCATCAGTCGCGAGGCATCTTGGCTCGACTGTGCTAGTTCGTTGCGCTCCTTGATGAGCTCACGGTGCCGGTCGATCTTCTGCAGAATGGGCAACCTCTGTTCCTTGAGCGCCTCCAACCTCGCAATCTCAGCCTCGTGCGCCGAAAGAAGAGCGTCGCTGCAGACGTCGGAAAAGGCAGGCGTAAAGTCGAGCATCTCTTCCTCAGAGAAATACAGCGCATCCCATAGCTCTTGGAGCTTGCATCGCGCCTCCTCGACGAACAGATGCAGGTTCTGGCGCTTTAGCTCATTCAATCTGGCCAACTCGTCTTCGTACTCGTTGATTGTGCGCAAGCCGCAACCGCGATTGCTGTTGAGGAATTGCTTCCGCTCGTGCTGCTCGACGCCCAGACGCTCCCACAGCTCTTCGATAGTGGTGCGCAACTGACCCAGTCGTCGCTCACGGCCGCGCTTCTCCTCCACCAGCCGCTCCTTCTTTGCCTTCAGCTGGGCCACGTCGTCCATATGCAAGCCAAGCTGCTCCGGCGCATCGCGATGACACTGGACGACGGCGCTGTCTGTTTGGGCCTGTGGGGTCCCGAGCTCCGCCCATAGCTGGATGATCTCCTGGCACACTATCTGCACCGTATTGATTCGCCTTGTGTATTCCTCGTAGACGCGGGTGAATTCGGCATCGAGCTTAGCAACGTACGAGGGCGAGATGTCAAAAGACGGCGAGACGGCGGCGTTGTGCGCAGTGGGAGGCAGCTTGATCTGGACGAAAGACGTCTCTAGGTGCGACGCGTAGGATTCAAGCGCCTCGGCCAGCTTCCGGACCTGCTCGAAGCGCTCCCGGTGTAGTTTGCTGACTGCGGTGTACTTCTCCTTCAGTCCCTGCAGGCACCGCGTCAACGGGTATGTGATGGGCGCGTCGCCGTGGTCGTCGTAGTTGGGGTTCGGCTTGTTGTCTTCCAGTGATGCCTCCATCTGCCTGATGGTCTTGATGAGACGGTGCGCCTCTTCGGTCATCTCGTGCTTCTCATTTGTGACTTGTCGCAGCTGGCTGTGCAAGGTTTCGGACAATGCAGAGAAGAGCTGTGGACATGTTAGCGGCATGATAGAGGGTTACGCGAAGGTCTCGCACCTCTGCCTCGCGCGAGTCGCGCTCATGGCTGGGGACACCGATCTCGTCAAAGAGGCCGTGCAGCTGGCCGATGATGGTGGTGACCTGCTGGGCGAGGTAGCTCGTGTCCATGGTGAGCGCAGACCTGCCAGCGGCGTCTACAATCGCGCATGCACCGTGTCCGCGCGTGGAGACGTTGCTGGGGACCTTTGCGCTGTGGTATACAGTCGCAGTTGCGGCGCAGGGCAGGTGGAGAGCGGCGCGCAGGCGAGGACTGCACGTGGTTGCGGGAAGCCGTAGTCGCCGTGAGAACGAGGGTGATCGCGTTAACAGCGCTGTCCTTTAAGTCTAATATGCAGCGGGTCCAGCGGTTTGCGTGTGCTGCATGCAATACACGAGTGATGCAATGTTGGAGATGCGCGGTGGGTGTTGGGTGGAGTGCGAGCGGCCTGGTGGTCGTAGTGGCTCGCCTGGTTTATTTCTGGGGTTGGTTGTCAGGAGCAACAGCCGTGCCAAGTTGCGCGTCAACAGAGCGGCATCACGAGAACACCGTTTCACCTCGAGTGCCTCCGCACCAGTCAGATCGCAGCAGTGCTCAACAAACCAGGAATATCCGTGGTACGGCATGCACGAGAGCGGAACCGCGCCCCCAGGAGTCGATCCTGTTGCTAGATAACAACCACCGCCCACATGGACTGGGCCTCGAGATGCACCTCGCGCGCGACTTGATGACTAACTGATTCATCTCAGGAAAAGAGTTGTGCGCAGCGGAAGAAATTTATATTCTAAGCTTCATTAATGTCAAAAAAGGACAGATTCTCGTAAAACATCCCAGAAGTCGTGAGCCTCGTTATTCCAAAAACGCAAATATACCCAACGGTGAGACCTAATTAACGCCATTTCCTCATGTCCTCATCCTTTCTTTCTTGCTTACATTCATCCCAGCTTACCAGCTAGCGTATCTCCTTCGTCTCCTCGCGGTTGTCTGAGTCCCAGTCCTCTGTGTGCTCTCACCCTTGAGGTCCGACACACACTTGAGGTTGGTGGGTCGTGCGACACTTCTTGAATTGTACACCCACTTGCCAGCACCGTTGTTGATCATGTCAAGTTTCCGAGTACCAGTGTTGAGCCAGAGTTGCATCTTCTTGTTGTCGCCGTTGACGACGTTGGAGCTGCATGCCACGGCAATGGTACCAGATTGCCTTGACTCCCATGTATACGAGTCCATTGTGACGGCATCGTTGATGGTCGGGTTGACCTTGACCGTAACATTCGCTTTGCTAGAAACGGAAGGGTTGGACTTGAGGCTGACGATGAGCTCAAAGACGAAGGATGTCTCTGTCGTGACACTGGGACCATTCACAGCCGCGTTCGGGGACCCACCATTCGTGATGCTAGCGGACGGCGACGTGGGCGATGTTTGGCTCCACTTGAAGTTAAGATCGTTGTTTGACAACTTCGATTCCGTGTTGGAGCCAACAAGCAGGAAGTTGGTACCCACACGCTGAGCGGTGCTGATCTGAGCAACGGAGGCAAGAGGGGCAACGATAGGAGTGTCGGGATTAGTTGGGCCGTCGATAGGCGTGGTTCCTGGGGTAGGTGTTGGTGTAGCGTTTGGATCTAGGAGATCACTAGGGCTGCAGGACTTTGATGGTGCTGGTGGTGAGGCACCAGGGAAAGGGCTCAAAGGTCCGAACTGCTTGCCGTCAAGCACAGTTCCTTGAACGAGATCACGGATATCTCTGAATGGGAATGGCGGAGGATTGGTCCCTGGCACATCCACCTCCGGGAAGATCCACTCGGTGACGGGAGTAACATATTGGCCAGCTTGAATACCGTCCTTGGTCTCTTTGACAGGGGTATTTGTCGTAATGCGGTACTCGCGGGTAAAGGGAGCCTGGGCCGGAGAGGCGATGCGAGCCTCCCACTTGCAGCGAGTCTCTTGCTTTGGGGTAGTTGTACCAATCTGGCGGTAAGTTTCTTTCCCCGTGCAAGCGTCCACTTCGATCGCGTGAATATTGACAACTGCGTTGGCACAGCTCGAGACGAAGCCAATCACTCTAATGTCTGCAAACTCGACGTTGTTGGCCGTGTCAGGAACTCCTATAAGCATGTCCTCGACTCGGATATAATTCGGAACATCGGTGCCTGCCTGGGTGGTAATGTGCAGGCTGATACACGTGATCTCGGATGCGAGAATTTCGTTACCCCCGACCTTCAGACCAGAGTACTCGATGAAATCGCCAACCTTGAGCGGTACCATGCGGAGTGGATCAGGTGCGTTGAAGCTTTGGCCGTTCGGTCGATTTGAGCTGAGACACGTCTCCGCATTGCCAGAATATGGAATGCACATGGGGAAGCCAGAGAATGAGGTGACGCTTGGTGAAGAAGTGTCCGCCACCCACATTGGAGCGGTCTCAACCTTGGGGCCAAACAAACCATCAGGATCGTTGAGTCGAACTTTGACACCGCCAGATATCGAGAGAGTTCCATCTGAGTTGATGGCCGCAATGTAGCCCTGACTGCCTTCAAGACCAAATCTTTGGGCGACGGAAATTTGGCCAGCGATAATAGTGTCACCGACCAGATTGCCTACGACACTCGTCTCGAAGCCGCCGGCACCAGCGCCACAAAGGTCCTTGAAGGGCGCGAAAACAGTTGGGAACTGCACAATCAAATTTGTCGGCACCTGGATGTTGAAGCCATTGACCTGAATAGAACCGCCGGCGTTGAACTCGGAGCCTGCAGTGCATCTACGCAAGTTAGCAGACGGTCAACGCAAACCAGGACAATAAATACCCACCCATCAAGTCCACCAGTAACCGCAAAAGGGATAATATTCGGAAGCTGAGCAACAGTCACTGAGAGAAGGGAGAGCCAAGACGCGACTGCTAGTGGTCGATTCATCTTGAAGATTGTATGATGGAAGACTTGCTACATGATCGAGAGAATCGCCCGCGTTCATATACTCCTGTAGGCCTTGCTCGCCGTCTCCGGAATCAGCTTTCTCGCTTATGCTGGTCTACTCTTTCTCCAGCTGGTATGCTCTACTCAGGCCATAGGGACTAGAATGCGGTCTATCACGATTGAGTAGTCCCGAGACACTGCTCTTTGCCAATGCTAACGATGCTATGGCAAGAGCCTATAGAAGTCTTGCGTTTCCGAAGCCAGTAACTTAGTACACAGTCGGCGACCGCCATCGATATTTCCAAGAAACTAGACAAGCACAATTGCCCGATGTGGAGTATCAAATGGGCGCCATGCTGGTAGGCTGTTGACTACAACGGTAAACAAGGCCAAACCGATTTGGGACCAACAGGAGATCAAGTCCAGCTATTGATACCACGACAAGCTTCTCGTGAGGCTGACCTAGCATCTTCTCGACCAGCCTTGTGGAAAGACAGATCTGGACCTCTTGGCATTGCCTTGCTCTTACCCCGGATGCTGGACAACCTAGCATCGGGAGCGGCTGAGAGATGCCAAGAAGGTTCTCGTACTCGCTCGTCCAGTCGGCACCGGGGCCTTGCAGTCGGGTTCTCGCTTATCGGCGAGCTTCCATGATGGCTCTTTGTATGTCAACGTCATGAGTTTCGCAGTCAGCCAGGCTAACGGCTGGGTGTAGAACAGAGAGAGCAACAACGCAGAAGACATGGACTGAAAAAGAGAGGAAGGTTAACTTGTCAATGCTTTAAAATCATGAGAGACGGCCTCTGCGAATCACTAAGTACATCCAGTGATGTGTGGGATACGATCTGCATGGTGTTCTAATTAAACATGCGGACATGTCACTTGAGCTCAGGCTTTGACGCCAAGTACAGAACTGCATGTTGAAGTCTGAACAGGTGCACGACTTACCACCTGGAGTGCTGGAGTGGGAGAATCGACATCAGGTCGCTGTTTTAAGGGCTGGACCATTGCGTCGGCTTGCTGGGGTTGGCGATTTGACATGTCGGAGCCTCAACAAGGTGTGCAACAGTCCGAAGTGACTGCGATACTTCTGATGATCTTGCGTCATGAAAGCAGATTTGGCTGATACTCAGGCCGTCGCTGGAGGAGCACACTGTCTTCGGCTTCGGCGAGTTAGCTGCTTTCAACAGAGAGATGAAAGAAATGCGTGGAGGTCTGGACTTGAGGGCAATTGCTGTTCTCGATTCGGGCGGGGTTAGGACCAAAGCAGCGACGCCATCTCCAGCTCGCCCCGCCCGCCAAGCAGATATCCTCTGTTGGTGTTGGCGCATCTTCCCCTCATCAGCTGTAAACTGCTCTGCCAGAATGAAAGTATGCACATGCGTGGTCTGTCGATGGAGTAGGCCTTCCTCCTCACCTCGCACTGGTGAACGCTGGCCTCGCACACTTCGTTGTTCCGGTACAGGCCAATACGAGGAGCGCCGCGAGTGGGCGTGGTTGTGAGGTCAGTAGAGATCTTCATCAATAGGATGTCGATGCCTCGACGGTGTGCGGAAGCTTGCGGCCTTACGAAGGAGCTTGCAATTTTGGACCCAGTCTATCAGTCCCACAGCTTTGTTGCGTTTGTTCAGCTTGAATATCCTCAGCAACTTTGTAGTCAGCAAATACACACCACAAAATGGATAAGGATAGCCAGGCTCTAGTAAACCCAAGTGCTGGCTAGTGGTAGGCCGAGTGTGTCTCGTCTTAGGGTAGTCAAATAAATGCAAATGTCGGAACTAGCCTCAGCTTTTGGCAGCAATCAATCATCATGTCCTCCGCGGACACCACACGGAGACTGGAGCAGAGCCGAGGGTACTCGCAACCCTTCAACGAAATGCATATCTGTAACGAGTACTGTGTTGTGTCAAATATAGTACGGTTATCCAACATGGTGAGTCTTCGGGAAAGCGCAGTCGGCAACCACGTAGCAAGGCGTGCAAGGAAGGAGAGATCTCCAGAGCGCACGGGCCACTCGCTTATTCAACCTCGCACCCGCGGATCAACCGCCCCAAAATTGAATTTCGGACCTGGATCTTGAACATCGTGACCGACAGCGCCAGCCAACGACCGACAACCAGCCTCCGAGCAGTCAATACTGTCAGTACATATTCGAGCCCTTCTTTCAACCTTCACAAGACGCACATACTCATTCCAGACGCAGCAGCGACACCGCAAACCCCGCACACAACCACACAACATGTCTCACGAGTCTGTCTGGTATTCGCGTCCTAGGACCTACGGCAAGGGCTCCCGCGAGTGGTATGTTATTACACCTGCACTGGAGGAATTGGCGCATAGCAAGATGTTCAAAAGAGCATGGGCTGGGGCAAACGCAAAAAGGTCTGCGGCAGAACAATAGCTAACGAGGTACTCACAGCCGCGTGTGCACTCACCCTGCTGGTCTCATCCGCAAGTACGGCCTCAACATCTGCCGTCAGTGCTTCCGCGAGAAGAGCGCCGACATTGGCTTCGTCAAGGTACGTCACACTTCCCCCTTCCTCGATAATGGCATGCCAGGCCAATTTCGCAGCACAATACCTCCACTGCACTACAACAATCCAGCATTTGGCAAAGTAGCTGCCCGCTAACATGACCGTAGCACCGATAAACGTACACACGAATGTGGCGGCCGGAGTAGTGAGGCGTAACGGTGTGACGCGATGATTACCTGACGATACATTTCGGCTCCTCGACCTAGCTCACACGAGCAGGCATGGCATGAGAGCGTCAGGACGGCACGATTCTGCATGGCTTTCTTTGGCAAGGGTTACTTGCGTGCACTACGAAAGAATCTTTCCGAGCTTCGATAACAAAATCTTATCCTGAGTTACGACATTTTGCGA
>TARA_R110002003_G_scaffold112_16_pt1 | contig 13204 bp, 14 predicted proteins | sample TARA_R110002003 | Tara Oceans TARA_R110002003 (sample SAMEA4396441) | marine metagenome | biome: Westerlies Biome; feature: [SRF] surface water layer (ENVO:00010504); material: water (ENVO:00002006), including particulate matter (ENVO:01000060) such as... | depth 5 m | reverse complement strand
GGCGTCTGGAGTGTCTGCACCTGAGCGTTTCAAGCAACCTTGATCGACCAGGTACCAATGACTTTGCTGCATTCGCCATGGGGCACGCGAGTGTCGAAATAGTGCGAATCCGTGGCCAATTCGACTTGCTACAGGGTGCATCGGGGGTCCGGGCCATGGAAAATGCCTGCATGCAACAGTCTGGCTTTCTCCCATGTCACAGATACTAAACGAGATGCTGTCATTGCCCATTTCGTGCTGTGAGTGAACTTCGCTGCCATTGTTGCGTGGGCGATGGCAAGCAGCTAGCTCAGATGAGGTGCGGAGATCAATTCTGGCGTTACGCCGGGTTCGGCGCCAGTTTAGCGCACGAGCTGGCTGAAGGACACAGACCTGCGGGACGGGATGACGGGCATAAGGTTTCAGCAAAGGGTCTCGTTTCCCTTACTCGCGTTACTCGCGAGCAAATCCGGGGCCGCTGGCGTTCATCGTCAAATCTCGGAGCAAACCGAAGGCAATGTTCCTTGGTGTGTGGTGACATTATGGACAGGGGAGAAATTTGGTCAACTGCACGATGATGAATGATGAGGTCCGGCGAAACAAGATGCATGAGAAGGCCGGCGCTGTTTGAGCCCCAACTAAGACCCGCAGGATGCAGGCCCGCTTGCCTGGAGCTGCGGTTGGTGGGTGGAGAGAGGACATTCGGACGCCATTGATGTTGACCTTTCAGCGCCATCGGAAACTGGCTGGAGGCGCAAACCACACCATGCGCCATCGACTCAAAAGCTCACTGCAATCAATGCTCGACGAACCCAGCATGTGCCAGTTCCGGCGTAAAGGCGTACAGGAGCGCAAATGGCGTGTCCAAACAACGTCCCGCTTTTTGTTGTGAACTTTCATAATTCTCCGCCATGTAATCAGTGCAAGCGATGGCCGAGACTGGCGACAGCCCATGAGGGGTTCACTGAGCCCCCATGTTGCGAGCCGAAGGGCATGTACCTAGGTACCTCGCCCACCTGCCATCCTGGAATGGTTTGTCGGCCTTACTGCCCTGTCAATACTCGTAGCGCCATTTTGCCTTGATAACGTGCCGCCTCGTAGGCTATACTCACTTCTCAAGTCTTGACGTAGCCGGAAGATGCCCAAAACATGCATCTCGCTCGGACAAGTGGCCTGATGCAGCAGCAAGTCAAATTGAAGTCCCCTTTCAAGTGTCCTCAAGTTGTGCAAGTGTGGCGATGATCGCGAACTCTTGCCGCGCTTGCTCTCAACTGTCGAGCACGGCCCAGAGACTGCGGAAGGATGCTGTGGGCGATGCCGATGATGCGGGTGATGGTTCGCGCTACTCACAGTCCGTGCAGCAGCGTGAACTCAGCACTTGGAGTAGGCCGGGTAAGCTGGGAAGTTGCTCGGGAAGCATTTGCAATGGTCTCGAGGGTTGAAGTTCGAATTAGGTTTGTGCTTTTGCGTCCTTTTGTGCGACTCTGAGCCGCCCAAGCGGCATTGCACACACTTCCAAGGGAAGAGTCGGCAGGAAGCGATTTACTTCTGCTGACATGCCGCGTCGGCTTTTGTATAGACTACATGGGCGGGATGCATTGAAGCGCCCAACAGGAGGAAACGTTGCAATCTTGCATCGATGATCACGGTCCTGAACACCTGAACACCGAAGATCCGGACCGTCCCATTTTGATAAACCAGGAGCTAACCCAACCCGGTGCTCCTTGTGAGGTAGAAAAAACGAAGAGAAACTTCCATCCAAACAATGTCTCCCATATGTCGGTGGACTCGCGGAGCTAAATCGTCGACCGTCTAGAATTACTGCCTCCAAATCATGGCCGGGGCCGAGGCCAAAATGCGCTTGCTAAAGTGAAAACACGCTTTCAATTCAAAGTCGACGGGATGCAAAAGCCTCGCTCGCGCAGCATACGGACGCCCGGTGGAGGTGTCAGAGGAGGAGTGATGGTTGGCGGGATTGGCAGCATCCTGATGTTATCATCTGCATCGGCGCCCTCGCGGGTGCCCCAAGTCGTCTGTTCGCGGCAGTTAGTCAGACAGCTCGAGCGTCGGGTGCGGGGTCAATACGTGCCTCCGTGACGGTGATGCAGCCGTACAGCTTGATTAGATTGTGGAAGTAACCAAATGCAATCGAGGCTGGGATGAAGCGGACATCGCCAGGGTTTCTTAGCAAGTGTGGAACGAGTTTGATCGTCTTCGCAAAGACAAAGTGCGCAAGGAACAGAGCCCAGAAGGTTGAGCGCTGCCGCTGCTCAGGGTGGGGTAGGTTCTCGCCCTCCGCCGCGTAGTAGCCGGACTCTGATAACGCGAAATAGAAGGATGCGAACAACAGGCAGTCGAGGAGAAAGGCCCATTGCGTAATGGTGGTCTGGAAGACGGCATACAGGGACCATGGGTAGTTCCTGTGGTGCGAAAGGGTTAGCGAATAATGCAAGCACGCCAGCCGGCGGAGTAAGCTGAGAGGGGCAGGCTTGGCGCCCAACGACGCCAAATGTGCAAACTTATGCAGACGGTGGAGCTACTTACCACCACATGCGGCCTTCGCTCAGGCTGGTCAGATTGCTCCTCCAGTTAGATCGCACCCAGCGCAAGCACTGCCGCAGATATTTCGAATCGTTCTCCAGCGTCGTCTCCACTTCGCACTCGCGATGATTCTGCAGCTGAATTTTCCAGTCGTGCGAGAAGAGCCATCGCGTGATGAAATTGTCATCGTCGGCATTGAGGAAGTGGTCGCTGCCCCAGGTCTCGTGAGTGAAGCCGTAGGTGAAATTCTGGTCTTGGAGAATCTCGGAGCGATATGCCACGGCGCGTCCGGAGAGGCATGGCAGTCCACCATCAATCCAATTGCACGCTGTGCAATCGAAGTTTCTCCTGACGAGGTAGATTGCCCCTAGAAATTCCCAGATGTTGGATCGGTTGGCACGACGCAGCTTCTGGTTGGTTCCAACACCTCCAACTCCAGGGTCCTCGAAGGGCGCCAGAATCCACTTGGTGAACTTCTCTGGAAGCCAGACATCATCGTCAAGGAGAAGAGTAATCTTGGTGTCGACCTCTGGAATGGCCCGACAGAGTTGTCGGCGCTTATTGGCCTGTCTCACAGACAGCACTTGTATTGATTTAAAGTTGCCGAGCTCATTTATCATCTGGGATACACGCTTGACTTTTGAGTCAGGTGTCACCAGAAGCAGTTTGCGGGGCTCGAGGCGATAGGCGCTCTGGACCGTTTCTTTCAATTGCTCGAGGTCCTCGGCAACGGTCGGTATGATGACAGTCATGTCTTGGGGGGTGATTGTGGGATCGTCGACAGGCTGGATGGGTTTGTATGTCCAGTTGCTCGCCAGGTTGACCCAGAGTCGGACATATCGAAACAAGCTGTGGCCGCGAGTCAGTGGTCTTGTTCAATGGCGTCCGGGCTGGCAGTGGCAGCAGACGGGTGAGGCAGATAACGTACAAGAGCGCTACAAATATGCAAAACCAACTCCAATTGGGGAACAAGCCGAAGGAAAAGGGAAACATTGCAACGACCAACGAGCGTGTAGTACGGAACGTGAACTACGACAAGTGGAAGCCAAACGAAGATCACATCGAATGGTGGGAGCAAAAACCCGCTTGCATCGGGGAAGCAGCGGGTGTATCAGTATTTAAACACATGCTTGCGGGCGGGCTAGTGGCGGCGAGGTGATGCTTCGCTTCCCGGCGCTGTTTAAGCTGCAGGATATTCCCTTAGCAGACTTTGGGGTAGTGTGAACCTGGCTGGACATGAGGTAGTTGCAAAATTCCAGAGCGAGCCAGGGTGTGTGCTGCTTCGGGAATAGCAAAAGCGCCCAGTGTACGCAGGCGTCATGCTCGAGCGTGCTTGGATCCCGCAAGCCGTTGAAATCGCTCGCATAGCCAGGGCACCCTGGACGCAGCGCCTCCAGGGATCGACTGCATCGTGGTGCGCTTGGTGACAGGCCTATTCTGTGCAACCGCCCCGCGCTGGTGTTGAGCTGCTGGGGCACGAGACAGCACGCCCCGCCCACCCTCTCAACTCATGGCCCTCCTGGCTCCGCGTGGCTCCTCATGGCGCCATCAGAGACACATCGGCGGCCTGCAGCGGCCCTGCTTGACGCCAGCATGCCGCGCGACTGAAACAATATGGGCAGAGGCCGCGCAGTCAGCGAACGATGCGGCTGATGATCGATGGGCCAATATATGGCCCCGCTTGGCGGCAGTCCATCTAAGATCACTGGCTCTAGACCCCAATTGCGCACTCGTTAGGGTGACATGCACTAGCCGCTGCAAGCGGCACCCATTAGGCGTGGCGTTATGGCGACGATAGGCGCCCGGTGGCCTTTGGCGGCAGGGCTGGCGTCTCCAGGTTTCCTTCAGATGTGAATGTCGTATTGGTCCCGGCACGGCTAATTAGTTGATGTAATACGGCTCTTCCACGCCGCATACAGTCGCCAGTGCGGCCAATATACAAAGTCCCAGTTGCTGGTCAACGGGAAATTTTCCCCGGTGTAGCTCGAATATATTGATGGCGTCTGTGAAGCTTAGCCGACTGTCTGCAACTGTTCCCTGCGAGGACGGTGCCGCCGAGCGAGTGTGATAACGTGTGAAATTGATGCCACATGCCTGCCGACTGCTCGTGCTCCGTGCTGTCCTTTGCAGTAAGCAGCCCCAGTAACATGCGTCCGTACACCGGCCGGCCGCCGCTCCACGACGGAATCACTGCCGCATGTAGCGTGGGACAGGACTGAGTTATGCCGTTTTGCTGCAAAATTGCCAGTAATCAATTTGTCTGAGCCGCCGGGGCCAGCGCAGTGGTAAAGGTACCTGCACCGGCTGAAGAGATACATGGTCCGCAACCACTTGCAATCCCACTTCGACCTCACATACTCTAGTCTGCAGTAACGGAGCCTGTACCTTGTTCGTGCAGATCACAGCTGGCGGCCCGCGGCAGGAGTTCCCCCCTTCATTCCCATTCGATGAAGTATCCGGGAGCCCTGCTCATGCATAGACAAGCATGCAATATAAAGAAGGTGGGTGTGCGGCCGCCATGCACGCAATCGAACCATGACTTGTGAACGCCATTTGCTATAGCCCTTCCCTGCATGTGAGGGAACGCTTTTTTGAGCATCCACATTCGGACTCCCTTGCTCAGAACTTGCGTTTTGCGACTTGCTTCTATTGAAGATGTTGTATGGTTATTTTGGTAGTTTACCACTACAGGCAGACATCAAGGTTGCTGTATCGAAGTTGCGGATTATGGCCATGAATATGTATCATCTGCATGAAGAGAAATTGCAAAGAATGTCGCTAAGAAGCTTATGATGCACCGAACCGTTGCGTCATTAGCCCCAGGCACGGGGGCTGCGTAGATTACGGATCTGTTGCCGCCTCCTCGCGAGCGACCCGAAGCCGTTGGTGGTGGGCCTAGAGACATGCGTCAGGCAGCACGGTTGTGCGCTCCTGCACTGCAGCACCACGGCCTGACACGAGGATGAGTTGAAAAGCCTCAAGACGCATGCTGTAGCTGACGACTAAAAATGGTGTATACTCTCTTGCTTCGTCCTCCGTGAAATCCAGCATTCACAAGCTTACTTGCCTGCCTTCGCGAGCTCTAGAAAGGGAGTGATGCAACGACTTCAGTCCTTGACGGAACTGTCAATGCAAGAATATCACTGGACTGCTAAGAAAGGAGGGTGGAGAGGCCCGGGCACCTACGTTTGGCGGTGGATAAGAGTCCACGTCCCTGGATATATCTGGCCAAATTGCACTCAAAGCTTCGACTTACCACAGCATAATTCCTGCGCCTGTCGACACTCGTGCTGGAAAAATTCTCGCACAAAAGATACGTGACCGGAACGGGATCATTCATGCCACTCACCGACCATCGTTGCCATAGCCGGAAGGCCTCTCCCTATGCCGGAGCTGGAGTTCGCCTGTCCGCTTCTCTAGGGACTCCTGGGTAGGACCAATCCCTTTTTGATAAGGGATATGACGGCTAATTCGAGCTGCATTACCGGCAAACTTTGTGTTGTTCGTCTGGTGGAGACATAACATGCAGCAAAATTGCGATGTTCTCGAATTGATTCCAAAGAACTCTTTTGATCGCGGGTTTTGGTGATCATCGCAGAAACAACCATCCGAGGCTCGTCTCGCGCGACGGCCGAGGATTTCGCTCAAGGTTGAAGTCGTAGTCAGTCAGGCGGCGAGTTCACATCAACCATGGCTAAAGCCGTCACTTTCATATCGACAGTGGACCGATGCACGCCTTGCCACCGGAAATCGTGCTCGAGGCGATTCGTTCAACTGTGATTCTTCCTGGTGTCGACGAAGTCGCCAAACCGACACATAGCGCCGTCGACCAAGCACTCTTCAGGTTGTCGTCGACATCAGGCTATCCAAGAAGATGAATGGTGAAAAGATGGAACACAATAGGGCCTGCCCGTACAGGCGACTGCTGTCTGGATATGAACACCAGTGCTTTCAGGTCTTCCCCAGTCACTTGAGCCTGAGGAAGTATCGTGTCGTCATCGTCCTAGCTTGCTGACCGTTCTTCCCTAACATATTCGCGTGCCCTCAAAGATTTCGGTAGACTCGCTCTTGTTGGCGCAATGTTGTGTCAGCGACATTCAAGGCTCTCTCTTAGCTTCACTCTCCTTGCTCCATTGCCCTCAGGCTCGAAGCTGTGGTGCTCGTCGTGCTGTCGCGCGATCAGGGAACGCATCTTGGACATCGTGTGACGTCTGCTGACGAGGGGATACCGAAGCAGCTGAAAGCATAGCGTGGCCACCAGTGCGCACGTGGAAATAATGGAAGAAGGATCCGACTACACCAACATTCGATGAGGGTGCGTTTATGAGATGGTCGATGGTGAGAGAGGTCGAGTTGGTAGCCGCGCGAAGCCGCTCTTGCCGCTAACTAACTTAGCGTAGGCGACTTCAATCCGCTCCAGAGCTGGCATTCGGCAGTCACACAAATTTGTGGTATCGAAAACTTATGATCGGACCAGAAAATAGCTGCGCGGTAAGCAGCCTTTTCCTCAAGACCACATCCATTCAAGACGCCGCTCATTGAACATGCTGCAGCTCTGCGCATCGCTCCTACAGAATGGGGCCGGGGCCACTGTCCGCATCCTTCGTAGGTCTGCGCCAGCTGCCGGGCACCAGGCCCCAATTGCTCTAGATCATCTTAAGGCGCTTCTCCCCAGACCATAACTGGCAGCTCACTCGGCAGCTTAGTGTTCACACGTCACAGGCCGCAAGCCATCGTAGGGATGGTCCCCAGCCGTCGCAGACTAGCAGGTCTGGTCCACACACCTTCGTATGCCTTCGCTAGGTAGCTGCAACCTCTATCTTTACCTGTCTGGATCCAGGAAAGTCTGCAGCTTGTCACCCTCAGCGACTTGGGGAGCATCGCCCGCAATCCCGCGAGATGCAGCTGGTCGACATTGACCAGTCTGACTGCACCCATCCCGCAGACGCAGGTGATGCTTAGGCAAGGAGCCAACTATCCACTACTTTTACACGGCCACTTCATCTCCGTCAACAACACAGAGGTATATCGCCTAGCCGGTGTGACAAGTACCGCCTGCATGCGCTTGGCCCGAACTCATGTCGACTATGACGCCTTGATGGGAAATATTCACTGTGGCATTATGATCGATGTAAAAGAACTCCACGCAAAGCCGAGCATGCCCTGCTTCGATCCGCGGTTGGATGCGAGACACGACTCTGAACCTCGTTAGGACCAAAGCTCGAACAAGTGCTCTGCCGACATTGCTCGGCTCTAAGCGACCATGGCGATCGACGATATTGACACGAGCGACACGAGACGATCTTTCATGTCGTACATATGCCACGCTACTCCGTAGCCAGCCTCTGTTGACAAGGATTTGATTGGTACAACTAGCACGGCACAAGCTTTCCCCAGAATCGACTATTTCGGTAGGTGTGGTATGCGTCCTAGAAGTCCTGGCTTCAATGCTCGACTCCTGCATCCAGCCGTGAACTACTCCACGCTTATGACCAACAAGCCAAGGTTGTCTTACAGTGAAATCCCAGGGTATCAACTGACCTTTCAATTTGACTCGTATTCGTTTCGTCACCTCGACAGACGCTCTGACCACTTACATTGAAAGTATTACGCAGCTGAATCGAAAGTAGTTGCACCACCTGTTTAGGTGAGAAATGGTTACTATTCTCAGCCCAGCCTTACAAAACCACCACTAACTTCAGGTCTAGCTGAAGCCTTGGAGGTACCGCTTTTTCACGCACGCCGGTAATGGCATCGTTTTACAGCGGACAAAGATCCCGAGACAGGCTAAGCATGTCGCCTCACATGAACTTTCTACGAATTGGCGGAGCGTAGGTTTGTTGAGAACCTTCGGTGTGGGCTCTACTCGCAACCTAGACATACCCGCTGTTATGCAGCATGCGTATGTCCCAATGCGGCAGCAGCGTGGGTGGCCGCTTCTCCACAAATAGCACGTGCTAATCACTCCACCATACACGCATCACTAAATCAGCTGACACCTCCGTACACATCGCCATGGATCAATTAGTCTTTTGAAGAAGTGAATCTCCTTTCTCAGGCTACTACCACAAACTGTAGCTCATAGAACCTGCAATTCATCTCTGACCTCTGGAAGCAACTCCGATTGTTCATGCCGATCGAGATATCAAGCGTCTGGCTAGAGCATATTGTCGAAGCCATTCTCATGCGCCTTTTGCATGTCAGGTCCCATGACTGATGGAGCTACAGACACCACATACCTTGGCGTGCGACTCGAAACGTCCCCAGCAGTTGTGAGATCCTGCTGCTGTCCGTTGTGTAACAGCATAACCGAAGGTGTTCCACACGATCGACTGCCGTCATACTAACAGGACTCAGTGGCTTCTTCGGACCTGTTCAGGAACCTTGTTTGCATGCAAGACGAACATGTGCGGAAACTACCTAACTATCACCCGGATGTGGTCACCGTTATCGTCAGGCCTCGATTGGACGTAAGACTATGATTGCAGCCGACTGTCGAATTAAGAAGGATAATTATTCGAGAACACAGAACGATGTTCATTAAGGAGCTCAAGGCGCACCTACCTTGTCGCCATGAAGTCAGAGACAGGGCGCTAATGGGGCTTGCTCAAGCCCCTGAAGCTCATTGCATAATCGCCAACACCACGTTCTTTACCCGCACGGCAGGCGATATATTTCCACGCGCCTTCCCTGCCGGCCATCTTCTCCGATATGCTGCACCCTTGACCTGTCCTTTGACTGCACATATTCGTCCTAGAGCTGCGTTTCGCGTGGTGCGATTTGCACGCCACTTCACCTAGCATTCCCTTGCAATGGCACCGGCGCCAACCAGCTACGAAAACTACATCGTGATCGGAGGTGCCATCCGGGGATCTAGAGTGGCACGTCGCGCTGCGGGGTGGTACGGTGTCGCGAACTCTGGTCATGGAGAACGGCAGATCTGGAGAAACATGTGTCAATGTGGGGTGAGAGCCGACGTGGTACGAAATCGCAAGCGCTGACATGTTGTGTTCAGAGCTGTGTACCGCAGAAAACGACATGTCAGATCCCTGCATCAGCACACCGAGATGAAGTGCTGACCGTCTAAGGGTACTTCATCTTCGTAAATGAGGCACTCAAAGGTGCAAAAGTTACTTTACGTCGTTACAGAGAGCATCAAGTTCCACTTCGACAAATTCGAGCAGCGTCGAGACGAACAGATCTTGAAGCTAAACGGCGAATATGAACGCAACTGGGCAAAATAAGGCATTGAGCTTGTGCGTGGGACTGCATGTCTTACTCGCCAGAAAGAGATCAAAGTCCAGCTGCAAGATGGCTCGGGCAAAGCCACCTTCACCGCTCTTCACATTCTAGTGGCCACGTGAAGGTACGATTTCCCAGGAAATTTGGCCATGGTTGGCGCAGGCCGCATTGCAGTGGTGCTAAAGGGAATGCCCAATGCGATTGTCGTCGAACTGCACATGTCTATCCGTAGAGACACATTCCTCGGGACGTTTGACCCGATCATACAAGAGACCATGACCAAAGTGTACGAAGACGCAGGCATAATCATAAATCGAGACTACAAGGGCTTTAGGAAAGTAGCTCTGCTCAATGCCACGGCTGCATCCAAATCTGCACACGGAAAGCACACTTGAGGACTTTCGCTACAGAAGCGGCTTCGCATCACAGACCATGATGGCCTGATCTTCAAGTGCATTGAACTGCTCTGGGAAATTAATCGCGTGCCGGAGATAGCAGATCTGCACATCGATGTTCCAGGTCTTGAGCTCACGAAGAGTGGTCACGCAGCTGTAGTCGACTACGAGAACATGAATGTAGAAGGCATATACACGCTAGGTGGTGTGACCGGTCGGGCTGAACTCACTCCTGGTATGGGTGTCTTCTCGGCTCGCCATGGAACTTGTGACTGACCTACCACTATACAGTAGTGGCAATAGCAGCCGGCCGCCAGCCGAGCGATCGACTCTTCGGGCCGCCCGAATACAAGTCGGCGCCGTTGGAGTACGAAAACATCACGACCGTGGTAGTCAGTCATCCCGAGGTCGGAACCGTTGGATTGACTGAGACGCAGGCAGTGGAGAAGGATAGTAAAGAGGACCTTAAGGTGAGTCTGATAGTTGAAGGGGAAGGGGTGAATTATACTGAGGCTGGTTGAATGATGTAGGTAAGACTTTCTTTATTCGTTATAATACTCGGGGACTTTGCACCGTTGCAAAGTGTGCTGAGGCCTTTCTCTGGTTTCTCACTTCTAACACTATTTCATATCTTCCCACAACCCCTCAGAAATTACTCCACCCAGCGCTCTCAAGTCCCGTCATATCTTCTACAACATCTCCCCTCCTGGAATCACACCTACCCCAACTCACCTAATCATATCCATCAATCCAATCCAATCCAATCCAACACAGATACACACTCATCCGCGCCGGCCCTATACAGCGCGTCGTCGGCCTGCACATCCCTTGGTGACGGCTCAAGTGAGATGTTGCAAGGCTTCGGCGGGGCGATACGCATGGTTGCCACGAGGCTGATTTCGTTCGGTGCCTGGCAATTCATCGGACGAGTGTGTTACGATGAGGTGATGAAGTGAACACAGGTTATCAGGGTTAAGTTGCCAGTTTGTAAATAAAAGTTTAAGCCATGAAAACAGGTTTGAATTTCAGAAAAGAGCTCTTGTCCCATTCTGCTTGTACGTCAATCCATCCGACACGGGGAAGCGACCAATCCAGCAACGATACCATGAGATGTGAGAATTGATATACACAACACCTATCTCAAGCCCTCCCACCATGTCCTCACAGCTCGATCCCATACGCCCGCTCCCCTGTCCTCCACCACACTCCCTCCCTCACTTCCTCGCTCTCCTCCCACTCCTCCAACACCCTGCTCACAACCTCTCTCCAAAACCCCCAATTCCCCGCCTCCCCCCTCGGCCCGCCAACGTTACATACGGGCCAATCCGAGCCAAACATAATCCGGCCCGGGAAATACATGTGCACGGTTTCCAAAAACGGACGGAGTCGGTCCAGCATGGCGTCGAGAGATGATGGCGTAGCGTCTGGAGAGAATTCGTTCAGCGCGCCGGAGAGTTTGATGAAGGTGTTGGGATCGGGTGCGAGGCGGTGCAAGGCATCGACATAGCGCTCTGACGGGTGAGGTTGGGAAAGCGGGGGTTTGCAGAGATGATCTGTCGTGCCAAATCAGCATTCGATTGCGTTTGCGTGAAGGGCAAGGGGGGTTGGGACTTACTTAATATAAATCGCACATTTGCGCCACTGCCTTCTTCCTTTTCTCTGACAGCGCGAATCATATCGACTACGGCTTCAAGCCCCTGCTCGCCATCGCGATGCACATCGACGCCGACGTCGAAGGTCCATCCTTTTCCGTTCCTTCCTTGCGCGAGAGATACGATGTTGGCGAGCCAGTTTTCGCTTGTCACTAAGGTGCTGACTTCACCTTCCTTCTTGCCCTGGAGGAGGAAGCGGAAGCCAACGACGCGGTTCCATAGTTCTGATCCCGCAACGTCTTTGGCGATACTGAGGTATGTTTGAAATTGCGTGGGTGGGATGTTGAATGGTGCCCAGAGGACTACGCCTTTCATCAAATCGCCGTTCTCGCCTTGCAGTACTCGTTTGAGGAAGAGGATTTCCTCAAGAGGTTCTTTGGCCCAGGTTTCCAGCTTTTCCTTGTTCTCTTCTTCGCTGTTGTTTTCATGGATATTGGGTGTTGGAGATGGTAAGTAGCGATCTGTCTCCACATACACGAATCCAGTTGGCGCAGGTGTAGCAACAGCAAGATATTCTGAAATTTCGTGTCGCTTGGCGAGGAAGTGGTCTGGTTGCATCCATGCGTATGAGGATGTGGGTGTGGAGGTGTGCGGGTCGGGCCAAAGATGGATGTGTGAGTCTAGGATGCGTGATGGCATGTTGTGTTAATGAAATGAGCTTATGTCCTGCAAAGTTTGAGGTGTTTGGAGGTGTTAGCCTTCAAGAGTAAAGGTTGCTCGAGTTGGTGAAACTCTATGGACAAACTGGGCGCGTGGTTGGCTTAGGATGGAATTAAATCGCACGCGCGGGGTAATGACGACCGAAAGTGGTCTTGGTTGTGTGCGGGATATACTTCTGATGTTTAGGTATTTGTGCATACGCAGAAAAGTAATTTCATGTTAGATTATTGAAATTCCGAACGCTAAGATGTAGAAATTGTGCTGCGGTTTAAGAGTAATGCTCGTGCTTGTGCGCTCCAAGCAAGACTGGGTAGGACTTTCACCAAAATCACTGGACACAACGATGTCTGCATAAGACAACAGGATGGTCTTCGCTCATTGTAAGTTCACAAACAATCCTCCATCAACAAGAAGTTGCGCTCCAGTCACATAACTTGACAAATCACTTCCCAAGAACACCGCCGGCCCAGCGAGATCACTCGGCACTCCTGTCCTTCCAAGTGGGATCCTTCCCTCCATGTATTTCTTCTTCGTCTCATCCTCCAAGTCCTTCTCGTTCAATTGTGTTTTGATAGTACCGGGCAGTAGTGCATTGCATCTGATGTTGTACTTTCCGAGCGCACACGCCGTTGACTGAATGAGCGATAGGACACCGGCTTTTGTTGGGGTGTAGTGGCCTTGTTGTGCTCCGCCTACGAGAGCGGAGATGGAGGATATGCCGATGATGGAGCCACT
>TARA_R110002003_G_scaffold97_39_pt1 | contig 13205 bp, 20 predicted proteins | sample TARA_R110002003 | Tara Oceans TARA_R110002003 (sample SAMEA4396441) | marine metagenome | biome: Westerlies Biome; feature: [SRF] surface water layer (ENVO:00010504); material: water (ENVO:00002006), including particulate matter (ENVO:01000060) such as... | depth 5 m | reverse complement strand
GGCACGCTCCTCTACTTCTTCGGAAAGGAAGTAGGCGAAACTTTCTGCGGAATCCTGTATCCAACGCGAAATCATGCTAGCTGCTTCGTACCCGCCAGGTCCTCGAGTCTCAGCGTGGAAGTCATACTCGGTCAGCTTGATGAGCTCGTGCTCCCTGTCGCTCTTCTCGGTGCCATAGTTCAACGGGCTGTTTCTGACATGCTTGCGATACTTTTGCGACAGCTCTACCTCTTGTTGTTTCTCGTTACTCAACAAATTGACCACGTGTATGGCACCATAGCTGATCTCGAGATTCTCAAAATGCTTGTCAAAGGCCGGCTGCGTCGCTTCGTCGGATCTGGTGATGGTGATTTTCTGCTGTCCAGGGAGAAGTCCAGACTGTTGCTCCCAAAAGATCGGCACGCTGCCTCGCACTTGCACATACGAAAAGCAGACTCCAGAGGGCGACCAGTAGATAGTCTCTGTCTCGACATAGTTGGCCACATTCCCATCGTCATCGATACCGCGAGAATTGAACCTCGTTCCAGCTCTTCTGCAGGACAGCCGCGAGATGAGTGTCATGGACGATGGTATCCCTGAGCCTTGTACTTTGATGGGCGCAGAGGACGTAGGTATCGTGATAGTGAGCGCAAAGCCCCGGATAGCAGAAGTCAGTATCCCAGATGCATCTAGGGCTTCCTTTTCTCTCGGCGCAAGCCTACTCCTGAAGTCCACCAACGGCTGTATCATGTACGAGTTCCACAAGAACCCAGCGTCGAGGCTGTCGATAGAGACAGTCGCAGCTTCAGTCCTGCCGTGTTGCATTCTCCTTGTGAGGTCGAAGTCTGAGCTGTAGTAGAATGTCCCACTGCTCAGCAGCTTCTTCAACGCCAGACACGGGTGCTCAAGCGGCGATTGTTCCTTCCTGCCTCCGAAGCCCATTTCATATCCCTCATCGTCGATGGTATCGGTCGGGTACGGGTTCACCTCATCGTTGAGGAGCGCGTCGTAGCTGGAGCTGGTCAAGCAGAAGAAGCCAACAGAGTGTATTCTTTGCACTGTCTCGCCCGGCCGGAGAGTTGCAACTTTGCTTGAACCGTTGACGACGACCAAGAAGACGTCATTGTTGACTGTAATCAACCCTAAGGTGCCGTGTACGTTCACTGAGTGCAGCCCCCGATAGTCGCTCAAGTCCACCTCTTCTGTTCTCGAGAACTCCACCATACAGCGTGCTGCGCCGGACCCATTGCTCCCCAGTGACGTCGACGATGTATTGTAGTTCCCATTGTTCTCGGTGGAAGACGAGCTGTGGCGCAGAACGAGTGCATGTGTCGGGGTCGCGAGTGCGATGGCGCGGTGCGGATAGTCTTTGATCAGGACGCGAATAGACATGCTCGACGGCGGAGACTTGCGGAGGGCGGTGAATCAGGCGCTCTGAACATGTCCGAGAGGTCAAAGTGATTTTGAACGTGTCTGGACTACGTGCATGGCATGTACGGTCGTTGCAGGGAAGCACGTGGGCTTTGGCGGTCACACTCAGCTCTGGGATAATGTTGGCCTGGAAGCTGCATGTGCTGATCGCACACTTGAATGCCAGCCGTGTGACTGGTGCCCAAGCCTCCACAAGGGTTCCCTGACGAGACCATGACAAAGATGCCCAGAAAAAGTATCAATTGATACCTTTGGGCACTTTTGGCGTACATCAGCGCCCGAATGCGTCAAAATTGGGTTGTGCTTTGAGTTGCTATTCGCTGCGGTGTAGCTTCCCTCCAGAAACGGGCAATGACCTCATGACACACCGCGGCTACCGACATATTTTCCGCCGCTGTCAGAAATAAAATGCTGGGACGAAATCTTGATATACTTCACAAACACAATGGACTCAGTCGGCTGTACACAATGCGTCGAATGCAGTCTTTTGAGGGAGGATAGCAATCCGATGCGCCGTAGCTCAAATATGAATACTCGAAATCGCTCATTAAATGCCCAAACGCAGACTCGAAAATTCCCCTGGGTACTGCACAAAATCGCAATAAAGGAGGAGCAAGGTAAGGGACGCTCAACCTCATTAACCCTACCGCCTATACTCCCGCCTCCTCCTCCCATCATCCTCAATCGTAATCCTCGTCCTCTCCTCCCTAAAGCTCCCCCTCGGATCCTCATACCCACCCCTACTCCTGCTCCTCTGTCGGCTTCGACTCCTATACTGCTCGTAGTGATCGCTCTCGCTGGGCGCCGGCTGCACATATCTATAATGATCATATCTCGGCTCGGGGCTATGTTGTCTCTCGCGCCGATACTCGCGCTCCCTGTACACATACTCGCTTCTCGAGGGGCTCGACGACCGGCTCGTCATGCTCGAGCGCGGCGACACTTCGGCGTAGTGCGCGCCGCCGGCATGACTGTGACTGTGATGGCTCGGCGGCGGGGGAGGTGCTGGCATGGGCATGGGCATTGGCGCGGGCGGTGGTTGTACGAAGACGGGGACGGGCTGCGGTGCTGGAATCGCGAGGGGTTTGGGCGAGGGCACCGCGATGTAAGATGCTGATGGGCGCGGTGATTCTTGGACGACCGAGGTGCGCGAGTATCTGCGCTGCGAGACGTGCGATGCGCGACGGCGCGAGTCGCGGCGGTCGACTACGCGGTAGGGCACCACGTGCTCTTCTTCTTGCTTGACTTTGACGAGACACATTTTGATGTTGCTACCAGGTGCGCGACTTGAATAGTGGTGGTTGGGCAGCTCAAGATGCGACCGAAACGTGATTCGCGGGCCGATCAGTGTGGGGTTCGATCGAGGACGGGACGAGCGAAACCAGGAACGAGAGATGTGCAACCCAGACTACAACGCGACGATGCTGAAGCCTTGATGTATGCAGCGCAAAGCGAGCGGCAGCTGATGGATATAAGAGCTCAGAAGGGCGTGAGATGTTGGGCGGCACGCGCCCAGCCACACCTGGCGGCCCCCATGTCCAGTTCATGCTGCTCCGCCTTGGAAATGAGAGCATGCGGGTGGTGACGACGTGGCCCGTCTGCCAGGGTAGACCCAATGTGCCGTGAACCCATGTTAGCTCAGGTACGGGCCGAAATTGACATCCAGGATGTTCGCAATACTGAGGAACCACACATTTCTAGCTCCGATAGGGTACTTCTGAAGGCTGTCGCACACATCTAGGAGTTTCAACACGACCTGTATGGAACACTCAAGATCCCTTAAGCACCGCATTATGTACGTAACTAGCCTTTTAACAGCAGTTGAATCCGTTCGCGCTATTGGTAAAGGACACAGCGACTGTCAGAAGGCAGAATGTCCCAGCGGACATGGAAAAGGAGCGGTAAGTAAGCATGTTGCGGACGTGTTTTCATAGTGATGTTGCTCGTTATCCATTGCATGTCAACCAGATACATAGAAAGTCCGCCAAACCGCTTGACCAAAGATATGCTTACAGCACAAACATACAAATCGTCTTCCAAGTCCATATTGCACGAAGGCGTCAAGAACCCGTTCTTATGCCCTGAAGGCCTCGTAGATCTAGCCTGCTCACTCTCGATCATCCTGTGTGCGCAAAATCATGATGCTGCGCGTCGGAGGCCGTAAAGGTTCGTGCTGGTGCCCAAGTAGATAGAGGTAAGAAGCCGTATGACCACTAATCATCCATAGGCTTGTCCTCAAGCGTGACACCTCGAGGAGCTTCCTCCCCTCTCAGACTACCGGTGGAGTCACGGTTGCCCCTTGACAGCCCACCAGCAGTCTTCCTCGGGAACGGCACTCTGGTACTGGAGGGCGCTGGATGCTCGACAGGTGCTGCGGCAACAGGGGCAGGTGCAGGGGCAGCGGCGTCTACAGTGCCATTTGTGGTTGTCTCGTCATGAGTAGGGCTGTCGGGATTTGCGGGGACCTCAAGAGAGCTGCGGTTGAGCGTGCTTCTCCGGGACTCTGTGGGTGACGCTGTGTTCACAGGGAAGCGGGTCTGGCTTCGATCACGACGGTGTGATCCATTGGCTCGGTTGGGTCCAGGGGACACTGCACGAGGCGAACGTTGAGCGGCGATGGCCCTTTGACGCTCCTCCATATTCGCGCGACGGTTGCTCTCGTCAGTGGAGATGGCTCGTGGACGCTGAGCACCTGATGCAGAGTGGGTGAGAGTGCTGGCGCGCTTAAGCTCCCCGAAGATTGCATCCTTGTGCGCAAACAGATCGCGCACGAGACGGTAGCTGTAGCGCTCGTTCATGCTCAAGGTTGACTCCTGTCGTGGACGAAGGATGCATGGTGCGAGCGTGTTCGCGAGAGCAGTGACATAGGCTTCATCAGCAGAAGTCAGCTCAATGAGACGCGTGAAATGAGTGCAGATGGCGTCCAACGTGGCAATGTTGGCGAGTCGCAGTTGGCCAAGTGTCGATTGTAGCACTGAAACGCGTGTCTCTTCGGTTACGTCGGTAGCAGTGGTGCTGTAAATGGTCTTAACAATCTCGTACACATGCGACGAAACGAGCGAGTCTGTTCACGTTAGTCCGTGCTCATTCGCATAGCTACTGAGTCTTACCAGGAAGCTCCAGGAGATACAGCTTTAGCGCACTGGCGACGATCGGGATGTCGTACTTCTCGAGTACTTCGTCGGGGAATCGCTTGCCAGTGTTGATGGTGGTACGCAGGTTGTGCGTCTGAGCCAAGGGAACGTCCACGAGCCAGATTCCGCGACGAGCTTCATCGCCCTCAAGGTCAGGATAGTGGTTGTCCAGGAAAGTTAAAATTGTAGTGATCAGGACAGGAACACGCTTCTTGTCTGAACGAGCACGCGCTTCAAGGTCAACACCAAATGTTTGTTCTGGCCCGCATTAGCTGATGCTCAAACATGAAGTCAAATCATACATACCGTCCACGTTGTTGTAGTAGTTCTCGTAGGTGGTTACACGAGGAAGGAATGGTCCAGTTTTGTAGTTCTCAAGCATGTAGCGCAGATCGCCCAGTGGCTGGACAGTCTCCTGGAACAACATCATCTTGTCGACAGTGCTCTGCAAGCTTGGAATGACATTGCTGACAGCGCCCGAGAAGTCCAGAATGACAGCCTTGATAGCCTTCAACCTGTCCAATTCGCAACGCTCCATGAACTTCAAGTGGTCGATCATGGCCTCCTCAAGATTACAGCGTAGTGAGTCGAGCTTCTTGACAGACGCCTTGTAGCGTTCATCCGACTCGCGAGCCTCACGTCGAAGGCGCTCAGATGGCGATTCATTGGGATACTGATTGTTGAGAGGGTTCCAGCCCGAAAGGTACTCCCCGACAGCTCCAACAGGAGAGTCCGGAGTGAAGTTGTCATTGGCGAGCTGCGACATGCCGGTCGACGAGCGCGCCAAAGGCTGCTTCTTCTCAGGCAAGCCAGTCAGCTGGAAAGCCTTGGTCTTCCACTGGTAGTTCATCCTCGAGCTATTCGCGAAGGCGCTGCCCACATTACCGACGAGGCGTAGAAAGCCGTTGTCAACAAGATCCTGACCAATTCGCTCGGCATAGCTGACAGTTGTAGCTCCCAGGTGCTTCTGGATATATTCGGTGAGATCCGAGCCATTGGAGCAATTTTGGTATGTACCCAGGATCGGGACCTTTACTTCGCCGAGCTTGATGTTGCTCAGCATGTGCGTCAAGATCTTCTTGATCTGCTCGGGCTGATATGTCTCGTCACCGAGGTCAATGGGGTCTGCTTCGTTGTCTTCGGGGGCGGTCATCTGGATGGTGGGAACCTTCGCCTTGGGGCTCGAGGCTGCCGCTGCTTCGCTTTGAGGGTCCTGGAAGGCCAGCTTGTCTTCCTCCTCGAGGTCCTCGACCAGCCTGCACTTGTTGTAGTACTGCGAGCGGAACTTGCGCACAGCCTCAGCTTGTCGGTCGTGGATCTTGATGCGCGATTGCAGGTCATCTTGCGAGTTCTGCACGCGGGCAGCATGTGCCTCGCACCAGCGGCCGAAGGGGTTCACGACGAGCTCGCGGATGTTGGACGCGATCTTCTTGTGGTTGGAGGCTGCGGCCTCCATCTCCGTCTTGACGCCCTCATAAGCCTAAATCCTGTAAGCCGCACGGTCGTCACTGAAGTTTCCAGCCCCCACCTTTCGCACGCTTGCGCCCTCATCTCTGTTGAAGCCTCCTGTTATGCGCTCCGAAGCAGGGCCGATAGTGGACAGTGTGTTCCCGTAGAGGTCTTCAGCGTCGGCTCGCATGCGGGCTACGGTGAGGATCTGCTGGTTCTCCTGCACGCCCTGCTGGAGCTTGCCGAACAGGACTCCGAGACCTGTGAGTGGCTGTCAGTGCATGTGAACGAGGAGTGCCGCAAGTGTTGGGATCCGCACCTCCCGCATAGTCGCTGGACCAGAATGACGCAGCAAACCCGGTGGCCATGGTGACAGGCTCTCGCGGCTAGCTTCCTCTGCAGTGGTGGGCGGTGTCTGGTGCGGGCAGATTGACGTCGGCTTGACAGCGGTAGCGAGCGTGGAGCAGATTGGTATGGGGAACACGCAAGCGCAGCTGCAGTGTCGTAGCGTCGTGTCGCGCTGGGCGCTCAACGTCTTAGTGGGCGGAGCGCGCGGGCAGGATTACACAGCGGATCGCGGGGGGCAGCACAAGACAGGCGACGAGATTGAGGAAGCAGGAGACGGGGAGCACTTCAGGAGTTTTGGCAGTCCAGCTGTGGCTCGCATTTGTGGCAGAGCTGAGGTTACGGGCTAGCCCCGGTCAGCGACAAACGCCTGACAGGGTCTCTTGCCGGCCTTACCTCATGGGCATCCGCTAGCGACCAGTGCAGACTTTAAAAATATCAGCGTCAAACTCACCGACCGAAGCTTCGCCCTGCAGGGTCTAAGGCCATCGCCGCCCAGTCTATGCATCATCGGTGTGGTGTCGTCAACACCACATCGTCGTCTGCGATATCGTCACTCGCGCCGGCTTTGCGACGTCAGCAGGCCTCGCTGCACCACCTCCCTCATGTATGTTTGCGCCGTTTGCTCGCGGTGCAGCACGCATCTCGGGCACATGAACCGGACATAGGTGCCCGTTGCTGATCGTCTATCTATTTTGCAGCACACAGCACTTGGCCTTCCCCACATTAAGGCTGTCACCATTGGCGTTGAGTACCCGCAAAGGAACCCGAGCGCGGTCCGCGACTGCCTATTATGGCACCCATCGTGTCAGAATCACAGCTCAACTACCCTCGACACATCAAGTACTGGAGACGAAATTTGAAGACGTTGCTCCCGCATTTCTACACCAGCAATGACTCGAATCGCATGCTCTTGGCTCTCTTCACTGTTTCTGCACTGGATATCCTAGGTGATCTGGATGCCGCTCTTTCACCCGAAGAGCGTCAGGGCTACATTGACTGGGTGTACGGCTGCCAACTATCCACAGGCGGTTTCCGACCATGGCCCGGGTCTAACTTTGGGGAGCTAAGCACTGACGGGAACAAAAGATGGGATCCGCCTCATATTCCAGGCACCTTCTTCGCACTCCTCACGCTGGTCGTGCTGGGCGATGACCTGGAGAGGGTGAAGAGGAGGGAGATTCTCGTATGGCTGACCAGAATGCAGAGGCCCGGAGGCGGCTTCGGCGAGACTGTGGACGAAGATGGTTTCATTCATGGTGGCAATGACTCGAGATTTGGGTATATGGCAACGGCCATTCGGTGGATCCTCCGAGGCAATCTTGAAGGACCTTGCGATGGTGTTTCAGACATCGATATTGACAACTTTGTTACCTGTGTGCGCGATGCCGAGACCTACGACGGTGGCATTTCTGAAGCCCCTTACCATGAAGCCCATGGCGGATTCACTTCGTGTGCAGTTGCAGCTCTGTCTTTCCTTGACCGTCTGCCTGTGCCGCCATCACAAAAGCCGGATGGAGTCGTCCGTGGAGTCACCAATCTTCCACTTTTGCTGAAATGGCTTGTGTCACGACAAACAGCCACACTGGACACTGGGCGACGAGACCGACACTTCGGAGACGTGTCATGACGCCCATTCGTTTGTGAACCTGGGGTCTTTCGTCTCAAAACAGGCGGATACAAACATGAAGCAAACAACAACACATGCTCATTTTGAGCTCCAGTGGGTAGGCGTGAATGGTCGATGCAATAAGGTTGCTGATACATGTTACGCTTATTGGATATCTGCGCCGCTGCAGCTGCTCGGCCATATGGACATTATAGATCAGCGGCCTATCCGGAAATGGCTGCTTGACAAGACGCAGCATATAGTAGGCGGATTCGGCAAGGTGACAGGCGATCCTCCGGACATGTACCATTCATTCCTGGGGCTCATGGTTTTGGCCATGTTCGGAGAACCGGAGTTACAGACTGTCGATGCAGCATTATGCATCACGGAGAGGGCAAAGAAGCATTTAGAGTCCCTTTCATGGCGGAGAGAACTGCTGCAGAAGGAGCAAAATCACAAGGAGCAGATAGGGCTTGTTGGCGGCACGATGCCGATCGGTTCATAAACGAACCTGCAATCAACAGCTTCAACGCTGCTGATGTTGTACGACACAAATACCCAATCATTCATCATGCGTGCAACAGGCCATCAGAATCAAGTCCGGTCGAAGGTAGTGCCTTCAAAAGCTCGGCTAAACCTTCCACCTCCACTCCACCCCAGATCCCTGCAACAATTTTCCCGCTCCGCAATCCGAACTCTACATCACTGCGTGCGAGCAGCACTGCAACTACCTACACCTTCACGGCCCCGAGTCTCGCATCACAAGATGCGCAACATGCCCCCGCCCTCCAAGAAGCGCAAGCTGAACGTCGTCGTCCCCGAGAAAATCGACTTCGACCCCACCGCGCGCGAAGAATACCTCACTGGCTTCCACAAGCGCAAAGTCGCGCGCCAAAAGCACGCACAGGAGGAAGCAGCGAAGCGCGAGAGGGAGGAGAAATTGAGATTCAGGCGAGAAGTACGTCACCTCCAATGCTCCACCGCAGCACCCGCATGGCGCGAGCTAGGATATTTTCGCTGACAATACAATAGCTCCGCCAACAACGCAAAATCGACCTCGAAGCACACGTCGAGGAAGTAAACCGGCTCGTCAAACAAGCCAACGGCGACATCATCGGTCTTGACGACGATGACGACGACGACGACGAAGAAGAAGAAGAAGAATTCACTGGCTTTCAAGATCCGGAGCCTATAAACCAAGAAGACGAATACATCGACGAGGACAAATATACCACCGTCACGATCGAGAGCGTTGGGATCTCGCGCTCAGGGTTCTCGGTACCGGGCGAAGACGACGGCGCAGAAAGTACCAAGCCAGAAGAGAAAGTGGAGGACGAGGAGAAGGGCAAGGATGGCAAGCCAGTGATCAGGAGAGATGCGAACGGGAAGAGGATATGGACGAAGGAGAAGCCGAAGACGGAGTGGCCCAAGAAGAAAAAGAAGAAGTTTAGGTATGAGAGTAAGGCGGATAGGAAGGTGACAAGGTACAAGGAGGGGGCGAAGAAGAGGAAGCAGAAGGAGGCGAGGAGTAAGGCGGCGGAGTAGGACTGTGGTTATGATACCCTGAATATACAATGCGATGTCTCCAAGAAGTTACAGAGAACACTGCGAGAATTTGAATATGCATCGGGAGGCAGCACTGGCATGTGATGATGCTTCATGTGATAGGGGGACAGCTAACAGTGCATTGCTCGCTCAGGGATTATCTAAAACGCTCATGCCCGCCCAGCAAGCAGCCACACGAAAGAAACCAAATATGCAGGTAGGGTTTAAAGGGCTATGATGATTCCTCCCACATTCATGGCCACCACCCCATGCCATTGTGAAGTCGTGAAACACGTGTGCTCCGAGCGCCTTCGCTGGTATGAGATGTGACGTTCGCCTCAGAATTCCACTAGATACAGTCAACATCCGCGCGAGGAGGGACTTGCAGGAGATCAGATGTTACCGATCTCCTTGACAAAGTCGTCGAGCTCTTTCTTGGTGTCGGCGTATTTCTTGGCCATCTCCTCGTACTTGGTTTCCCACTGGTCCCGGGACTGCTCGAGGGCTTGGACCTTGCGTTCGTAGTGGCCGGACTTGACGTCGGTTTGGCGGAGCCTGTGACGCGTCAGCATATGACCTTGTTGATCTCCCGTGCACATGCTGGGGATGTGACGGAACGTCAGGGAACAATGACGTACTTCTCGTTGAGCTCGCGAATCGTCCTGTCAGACTCCTCAGCCTCTTCCTCAAGGACCTGGATCTTGCGCTGCAAGCTCTCGGCCTGGGAGCCGGCCTGAGCACCTGCACCCGCTTCGTCCTTGTAGGTCTTCACTTGCGCTTCCAGCTTCTCGACCTCGCCCTCCAAGACCGAGTTCTTGTGCGACAGGGACGTGACTTCCTGTTCCTTCTGTGTCGTCTCGGCCTCTAGCTGCTTCACCTTGGCCTTGAGCTCTTCGGCGCGGGCGCTGCTCTCGTCCGCCTCCACGCGGAGAGCTTCCATGCGCTACAGACACACTCGTTAGCACGGGTTTGTTGCTGGGTTAAACGCCACGGATCGGGCCTCATGATTGCCGCGTGTGGCAGGTTGAGTTGATATCGCGGGGTAGAAGGGGGAACGCTCACCTTCTTGATCTGATCCATGGCTGTGGACTGTGTTTATTGGGAGATGAGGTGGTTGGTTCAGGTGCAGATACTGCAGGTGAGAGAGGCGCAGCTTTATGAGGCGAGGATTGCGGCGTGTGTTATTGTTGAATGAGAAATGTCTCTTGAGTGTAATGCGGCGTCGCTGCCGAAAGGGAGTTTGACCCCTGCCCAGTGCCCATGTCCAACGCCTTAGCGCCACGCTCGGGCCAGACCCTTCCTTGAGCTGCGCCTGCCCATAGCAACGAGCAACAACAAAGCCAACCACGAAGCTGCCGAGACGAACGTCGACGACAGCAACACCACGACTCGCTCAATGTGACGACCGTCATGGCTACTCTCGCAGCACATGACCAGGAGAACGCGGTGCGCAACATTTCAATTGGCCCGTCCGGAAAGCCAATCAATGCTGGTGCAAAGGCATTCGGAGCCAAAACACCAGGAAACAAAGCTCCAAAGACGCCATTCAAGCTCCCACTCAACGACGAGAATGTCTTCAAGACTGGCAAGGCCGATGGGAAAGGCAAGGGAAATCTGCTCTTGACAAGCAAGAAGGGCGGGGATGAGAATGCATTTGTTACGCCAGCTGGTCAGTGACGAGAGTGAAGACCGCGGAGCAAGAGAACTGACGTGGATTAGGTCCGCGAACCCGCGCACCACTGGGCATGAAGACGACAAATGCGAAGTCCAAGGCTTTCCAGACACCAGCCCCTCTATCGTCCGCTGCAAAGACCCAGAAAATCAGCCCTCGCCTTCGCCGGCCAAAGGTCAAAGTCCACCAACCCGAGCTTGATGCTGAATCTGAAGATGATGTCCCGGAGATTGAGTACATGCCTCCAAAAGAAGTCCCTCTGCCAGATGACATGGACGACTATCTACCCAAAGATTGGAAGTTCCCCAAACTCGAAGGCGAGAACATGACGCGCGGCATCTGGGAGGCTTATCACAACCCGATCGAAGATGATGGCCGCCCGAAGAAGCTACGGGAGTTCGAGGAGGAGCTGGCGAGGGAGAAGAAGAAAGCGAGCGAGGATTTTGACAAGGCCTTCTCGGCACAGATGGCACAGGACGACGCTGAGATGAGGAGGTACCTGGGTATCGAGGAGCCAACGAAAGAGGCACCAAAGCCCACTGCTGCACCGAGACGGGCAATGACTGGTGTCTCGACGATGAGGGCTAGGTCTGCTGCACAAGCACTGTCACCTGCGGCAAAGCCTAGCTATGCTGTTCCCACTGCAGCTGCGAAGTCACGGCTTCCGAGCGGACTAGTCTCGAGCAAGAAGACCATCAAGCCACTCGTCGAGCCCAACACATCTCGCCGCGCCGCGGCCGCCGCAGCGTCGCACAGTACAATCGGCTACGCTCAGGGCCGTGCAGGTCGCGCGGCCCCGGCAGCCCGCAAGCCTCTCTCGAATGTCACAAAGCCAGCGCCTTTCTCTACTACCTCCCGCCGACCAACTACAACTGTCACCGCGCCATCTCGCACCACTCTTGGAACCGCAAGGTCCCGCAGCGCCTTCTCTCGCTCAAGCTCTACTGCTACTGACAGTACACTTGTCGCACCCACCCAGGATGAGCAGCCTTACCGCACCGCAGAGGACGTGGAGCGTGAGCTGCAGCTGCTATTGCTTTCGCGTTCTGATGATGAGGACGATGATGCGTGGACGAATAGCTTCAGCAACCAGCTTCTAGGTGACCCAGTGGACGAGGAGTTGGAAGACTTTCAGCTGCAATTGCCCGAGGGTTTCTAAGCGCAGTGTGCGGGCGATGGGTTTTTCTGCATTCATTTGGTTGTTCGAATTTGGGTCTCGGCGTATCGGTATTGGATACCTCTTTTTCGTTTACATACACGGTCTTGTATACCTAGCTTGGCTCACAGCACAGTGAATGCACAGTAATACTTCACACGCCCAACTTGAAGACGGAGTAGTGATCAGCTTTGACATTTCATTATTGACTACAGTAACGCGATCGTAGCGCGGAGCATCACGTCCTCGAACTAGCAATCTCGCGCTCTCTGGCGCTGTCAAACTCACTCCCTGTCCCAATGGTGCAAGAAAGCATACAAGAGCGCAGAATCCACGGCCCCAATGCGCGCTGCCAAACACCGTAAATGCGCCATGCTAAACAAGCATGAAGGAATGCAATGCACCACCTAAATGCGGAGTCGTGATATGTCGTAAGTCGAGTCTCGATTCTCGGGAGTAGTATGTAGGTAAGATCCAATAGCACCGGTGGAATGTTGTGCAGATAGTTCCCACAACCCTGGACCCTTAATCCCGTTGTGGTAATGCGTGTGTGTTCGCAGGACTAGATGGTCGTTGTGATCTCATCCACCGCATACAGATTCTGGCCCAGGATCTTGTTCATGGTGAACATGTGGACGCGATCCTGCTTGAACACAGCGCGCATAGCGTCGTCGCACCGGATCTGGCGCTTGTCATTGGGGTCTTGCAGGTCGCGCTCTCTGACGTATTCCCAGATCTTCTTGACGGTTTGCGGGCGCGAGAGTTGTGTTTCGCCAAGGAGCTCGGAGAGTGCGGGTGAGAGTGCCATTGGTTTCTGTAGTCATTTTGTCAGCATTGTGCGCCTGTGTAAAATGGTAGGGAAGGCAGGCGACTTACATGAAATCC
>TARA_R110002003_G_scaffold97_13_pt1 | contig 13237 bp, 11 predicted proteins | sample TARA_R110002003 | Tara Oceans TARA_R110002003 (sample SAMEA4396441) | marine metagenome | biome: Westerlies Biome; feature: [SRF] surface water layer (ENVO:00010504); material: water (ENVO:00002006), including particulate matter (ENVO:01000060) such as... | depth 5 m | reverse complement strand
GCGAGAGCCTTGGCCTCATCAACCGTCATGAATTGACCAACAACGGCGCGGTATGGAACACGGGAGATGGAGTGGCAGGATGCGCAGACTTCTCGGTAGACCTGGAAGCCACGGCGGAGTCTGTTGGACTTTTTAGATGTTGAGCCTGAGCGTCGAGCACGGGCACTTACGCTCCGTGATCGAATGTCTTGTGCCACTTTGCGTGTTCCCACGGGTACTGAGCTGGGTGCAGACTGTAATTGCATATCGTCAGCTCTTTCTTTCCACAAAATGCTGCCAGTTCCCCTCAACCGAAGATAGACATGGCGCCACTCACCCTTCCTCCGCCGGAGTCATGGCGTCAACGGTGCGGCCAAATTGCTGCCAGTACCATGCGGTCGATCCGATAGCGAAAACGGTGGCGCCGATGGGGAAGGCGTTGCTCCTGAGGGTCGAAGCAGCTCCCTCGGTAGAGGAGCTGGACGTCGAGGCCGCGCGCTATATCATCCAATTCGTCAGCTATCATCCCAATTGACACGGAGAATCATCCAGATAAGCAGACGGAGTGGGTGCTGGGCTGCTGGAGCTCGCGGGAGCTGTCGGGTTGGGGTGCGTTGCTGGGAGGCGTACCGAAGCTGTCCTGCTGGAGGCATTGCGAGCCGCGGCGCCGGCTGAGCGCGCCGTACGCAGTGCTGATCGAGCCAACATGCTGAATTCGAGCTGGCTCGGAGCGAGGAAGGAGTGGATCAATGGGGTCGTGGACGGTGGTGTGAAGTGTGGAGGGTCCAGTCGTCGTTTCCCGATTTCTTGCGAGGCTTGGCGCGCCAGCCAAAGTCAGCAGCAAATCGCAACGCTGATTGGCCGCCGGTCCACGTCTATGATTCCTGGACGGTTCGGGCTGGCAACAGCTTCGCCTTCATCGCGATGACACACGAAGGACATTGATGCATCCAGCTTCTTTCTCAAATATAGGGTCTACTTTCAAGAAGACTGTCGTTAATCCCCCAGTTTGCAACTACCGGGCACCAGCAGACGTTGAACTACTGGATGATATGTCTGGCACTTGGCATGTACATCTGGAAGGTGACAAGTTCAACCAGAACGACATGCTTGAAGCAGTAGACATATGGAAACGGTGCGAAAGTCACATGAAAGCATGGCATGCGCTATGCCTAGGCCTGGGGCTATTCTCTGCCACGACCTCTTAATGTCTTCGATGCTCGTCTATATTCTGGTGCTACCGACTTGTCGAACTATACTCACCTTGGAGGAACTGAGATGTCACGCTCAGAACAACGACCCTACTAACTGCTCGCGCGTCACTTTGAAGAAAATCGCGACCTAATATTGGGGGACTCAAGCTCAACAAGCTAGCATAAGCACCTGGCCGTAAAGGCCATCATGCTCCGACGTGTGCGTCCTCTTATATGCAGAACGTGTGGATAGAGATGAAATACACTCGTCGACGCTGATATGTGGCAACTTCTTCTATACCTGACCACTCATGTAGGAATTGTGGAGAGGCTCAAACGAGTGCTTGGTGTTCGGTCTGGCAAAGGCTGACGACATGGTCGCCAGAACGTCCAGCATCTCCGCTAGTAGAGAGAAAGCTGGGAGGACTCTTTGCGTGGTGAAGAAAAGAAGGATCTGAGGCAGCGGGGATTTGTAGCCGAATGCGCGGTGGCTTGTGCGGCTAGCATTGTACATGCCTTGGCAGTGCGTATGCAGGTGCATTTTCCCTCGAGAGCAGCCATCGGCCAATTGAAAGGGCGCGCATTCCTCCTCATGCGCTGCTTCAGGTCAACTGGCGGCTGGCGCAAAGCAGACCATGCGCTCTTCAGCACGGAGCTGTGCACTTCCCGTCCTACCATCACCGCTCTTTCCCGCAGTAGGCGCCTGAACCCTCGCCGGGAGCTCCTGCACTCGCGCCCCACGACAACTACCATTTACCCCGCCAGGCAAACACGGCCCTTGGACACCGCCCCACGACACGCTCACAAACCCTCCCGACTCGCTCCGCTTGTGCCACGACGACACTGCTCGCACAGAAGAAACATGTGCCGCCACTTTGGAGCAGAAGAACACGGGTCGACCTCGATAACAGCCGCGCGAGAAGTGCTGCCAACCAACGTCAAGCCAGTTCACTATGATCTGACTCTGGAGCCCAACTTCGAGGACTTCACCTACGAGGGTCACGTGGTCATTGAGTACGCAACTGCTCATTCATGTGGGCCAGCGAGTGCTGACAGGGCCCAGCTTAGACGTCAATGAAGACACCACTTCGATATCCCTCAACACGAACGAAGTCAAGATCCACTCCACCAAAGTCACGGCAGACGACCAGACAATCTCAGACTCTCCGACTGTCTCTCACGATGCCGACTCAGAGACCACCAAAGTCAGCTTCGACAAGACAATCTCGAAGGGAAGCAAGGCGAAGCTCGCCATAACCTTCTCCGGCACGCTGAACGACAACATGGCAGGCTTCTACCGGTCGTCGTTCAAGGCTGCGGACGGCTCAACCATATACATGGCAACGACGCAAATGGAGCCCACCGATGCGCGACGGGCTTTCCCTTGCTTTGATGAGCCTGCGCTGAAGGCGAAGTTCACGGTCACGCTCATTGCGGACGACAAGATGACGTGTCTGAGCAACATGGACGTGGCTTCTGAGAAGACCGTCGACTCGAAAGTCACTGGCGGAAAGAGGAAGGCCGTCACCTTCAACCCCACTCCGCTCATGTCGACGTACCTCTTGGCGTTTGTCGTCGGAGAACTCAACTACATCGAGACAAATACGTTCCGCGTGCCCGTCCGTGTCTATGCGCCAAAGGACAAGGATATTGAGCATGGCAGGTTCTCTCTTGAGCTCGCCGCGAAAACCCTGGCGTTCTACGAGAAGACCTTTGACAGCGACTTTCCACTGCCGAAGATGGACATGATCGCCATTCCCGACTTCAGCGCTGGCGCCATGGAGAATTGGGGTCTCATTACGTATCGCGTCGTGGATCTACTCATCGACGAGAAAGTAAGTGGTGCAGCTGTCAAGGAGCGTGTAGCCGAGACTGTACAACACGAGCTTGCCCATCAGTGGTTCGGCAATCTAGTGACCATGGACTTCTGGGATGGGCTGTGGCTAAATGAGGGATTTGCGACATGGATGTCGTGGTACTCGTGCAACATCTTCTATCCCGACTGGAAAGTATGGGAAGGCTACGTCACCGATAACCTCGCTGGCGCCCTGTCTCTGGACTCGCTGCGCAGCAGTCATCCTATTGAGGTGCCAGTGAAGCGTGCCGACGAGATCAACCAGATCTTCGATGCGATCTCATATTCGAAAGGCTCTAGTGTGATCCGCATGATCTCAAAGTACATTGGAGAGGAAACTTTCATGGAGGGCATTCGACGCTACCTGAAGAAGCACGCTTACGGCAACACCGAGACTGGCGATCTGTGGGCGGCTTTGAGTGACGCCAGCGGCAAGGACGTCGGCAAGGTCATGGATATCTGGACCAAGAAGGTCGGCTATCCGGTCGTCACTGTCACTGAGGGATCCGATTCCATACATCTGAAGCAAAACCGTTATCTTCGCACGGCCGATGTCAAACCCGAGGAGGACCAAGTTCTGTACCCCGTCTTCCTCGGACTACGGACGAAGGACGGTGTCAACGAGGAGCTGACTCTGTTCGACCGCGAGGCTGACTACAAGCTGAAGGACCTTGACTTCTTCAAGCTCAATGCTGACCACTCTGGTCTCTATCGCACGTCATATACACCGGAGCGGCTACGAAAGCTCGGTCTTGCAGCCAAGGACGGTCTTCTTACTGTAGAAGACAGAGCTGGCATGATTGCTGATGCGGGCTCTCTGGCTGCCTCGGGCTACCAGAAATCGTCCGGTATCCTCTCTTTACTAGACAGCTTCAAGAGCGAACCGGACTTCGTGGTTTGGCAGGAGATTACAGGCCGAATTGGCTCGCTCCGTGGCGCGTGGCTATTCGAGGACCAGTCAATCAGGGATGCTTTGAAGAAGTTCCAGTTGGATCTTGTCCAGGACAAGGCACATGAGCTGGGTTGGACATTCACCGAAAACGATGGACACATTGAACAACAATTCAAGAGCCTGATGTTTGGCGCTGCTGGCATTTCTGGCGACGAGAAAATCAAGAAGGCATCGTTCGACATGTTGAAGAGGTTCAAGGCTGGGGACAAGTCGGCTATTCATCCTAACATTCGGGGCAGTGTGTACGCCATCGTTCTGGCGAATGGTGGCAAGGAAGAGGTAAACATGCAGCCTTGACATGTCGTTTAATGCTGACTTCTTCAAGTACGACATTATCGTCAACGAAGCCATTAACGCGACAACTGCTGATGAGCGCAACTCAGCTCTTCGCTCGCTCGGTCGTGCCAAGACTCCAGAACTGATCCAGCGCACGCTCGATTTCGCGTTGAGCAAGGATGTGAAGGGTCAGGATATCTATCTTCCCATATCTGCCTTGCGCGGACATAAAGATGGTTGCATTGCGCTCTGGCAATGGGTCAAGGACAACTGGGAGGAACTTGAACGAAGACTGCCTCCTAGCCTGAGCATGCTGAGCTCTGTCGTTTCCATCGCTACCTCCAGCTTCACCCACCGCGAGCACATCAAGGATATCGAGGCTTTCTTTGCGAAAAAGAGTACGAAGGGCTTTGACATGTCGCTGTCGCAGAGCATCGACAGCATAAACGCTCGGGCTAACTGGCTTGAGCGGGACTTCGATGACGTGAAGCAGTGGCTACAGGAGCACAAGTACCTCCAATAGGCGGTACATGGAGCATCTTAGGCGGTGGAAGAGCTGTTTGGACATAAAAACGAAGTCAATGTACAATAGATAAAAACAATAGAAGCACCACCAAGATACCTGCTCTGACAACGATCAGATTGTCTAGTTGTACTCCCGCTCTACATTACTGACGCACATCTCTCGCTGCTTCCAGAGCACATCCCTGGGGTTTCAGGCGTATTATCGATAAGACTTTCACGGGGCGCAATTGCGCCAGAACTCTTGCTTTCATGATTTACTTGCACACTTATCTCCTCATTTGGAGAGTAAGCAACGGGGAGATTGAGCACGTCTTTAGTGATGTGTGTAGATTACGCTGTTGGGCGTGTTCCTCAAACACAGGCAGGTCAGAGGCAAGGGCAAAGGGTTCCGAGGGCATTCCGAAAAGGGTGGATCCGCAACGTCAGCTCGTTCAACGCACGCCAGGCCAGGCCTTCACAAACATGTGAGAATCGTCACCCAAGCCTTCGCATCCCATGGCCGCGGACACCTTTCCTCTCTGCCTCTGTGGCACCTGAAGAAACAATCACTGCATTTGCAGTTCCATACCATCATCCTCTCATTCCAGTTCAATTGCACTCGCTCGTTCACCTCAACCCGAGAAAGCTCAACAAGTCGCCAACGGCACCACTTCCGGATAGGCGCACATTGCACGAACCTGCACTTGCGTCCATGGTAACTGCTGAATCGTGAGCCAAAAGCGGCATCGGGGATTATCGCTTCAGCCAAAGGCACACACAATGTCGCAAGAGCCGGAGCCACCAGATGCCCAACTCGATGCGCCCACGTCTTCTGAGATCGAGTCACTGGAGCTGTTCCGCCGCTCGCCGCACCCGTACCTCCGTCACAAGAATGAGATTCGCAAGCCTTCGCCAGATCGGTTGATGCCGCTGTCGAGCACCTCCAGAGTGCGCCCGAGTCCATCTAGTCGCACACCATCTGATGCAGACGGGAGGAAGCGGAGGAAGACATCGTCGCAGTCGCAATCGCCCAGTGAAAGTGGGACGGAGGCAGATGATGAAGGCTACAGCTTCGTCAAGGCACTCCCACCACCTCCATTGAGGCCACACAAGGGTCTTCGAGATACACGAGGGTCGGGACAAGAAGGAAGTCCCCTTCTTACACCCACACAAATCGACGATGAAGGGAGAAAGTTCTCGGATGATTATTTCACGGACAAGAACAGGAAACCGCGGAAAGGGGAGCCAACCTTCACAGAAGACGAAGCAAGAGCAGCAAGGCAGAAGTACCTCAAGAGACGACGAATGGAGCTCATACGGCGAACCACCGAGACCGCACTTCTGGCTGGGATTGGCTTTCTAGCCGTCAGTGGATGCGATTGCTGGGCCAAACTACTGGGCTGGCACCGAGGTGAGATGAGGGATGCTCATAGTTCCACGACTCGACTGACCTGAACATAGTAGAGTTGGCCACCCATGCTGCGGTCATTGCCGGTCTCCTCGTCCTCTATCCCATTCGAGTCTTCTATTACTCATGGCGAAGAGGCAATCCATCAAATCTCCGCTTCCGAAAACGCATACACGTTCCTGCAGCGTTCGATCCGGCTACCATATTGTACCCCACGACACTACCCGTTCTAATATCCATATCGCTTTTTGCGTCCTACCCAGAACTAATACTGCCGAATATCCTGCTGTCCCTTGCTGCACTGCCTCCACGATTGATACCCTTCAAGCAGGCCACTTTGGGCTATTCGAATTTACATTGGCTGTTGGCTATACTACCACTGATTGCTGCCGAGAATACCGACATTCCATCAAGACTATCGGCACTGACGCCGTACAAGCTCAGGTTCCCTCCACCGGAGAAAGGGTTGGACCCGGAGTTCTTGGTCACACTCTTCCCGCTGCATCAAGCACTGTTACCACCACTATATTACCTCTCTACAACGAGCCTACTACCCACCGAGCTACACCTGCTCTCCATCGGGCTTATTAATCTTCTTCTGTTCTCCGAGTCTCCCCAAGCGTGCATACTCAAGACGCTGATGTGGCTTGGAGGCGTAGGGCTGTTCGTCACATGCGGAAAGGTACTGAAGTGGGGTGTAGCCCTCGCACGTATTCCACGTTGGAGACTAAGGCGCGCGGGACAAGCAATCATCCAGAGCCAATCCTTCTTGAACATTCTGAACAGAAGCCTCTCAGCACGACGATCGCAAAGTGCAGCTTCTGGCACTGCATCAGACAGCGATGCGGACGAAGATCATCCGCTGCTCTCAAATCCTCTGCAAAAGACGAAGAGTTTGAAATTGAACATCATGGATACCTTCCGCATGAACAGCATCACAGCAAACGGGCACGAACCACACTCCGCTGTGGAAGCAAAACGAACCGGCTTCGATCATACAGATGACAAAACCGATGGCTCCAACAACTTCAGGCGGCAGAGACGCAACACCCTGCCAGTCCTCGCCGCCCAAGACCACACAGCCGCCCATCGCTACGTCCATCGAAAACGTTCAAAATCCATTGCACAATCCTACCTGTCCCTCACGCCCACCCAAGCAACGATCAGAAAATGGCTATACGCCGGCTACTTCTACCTCATCGTCATCGCCACCATCCTCGGCCCCATCCGCTACACCATCGGCAAACACGCCTTACACGGCCACGAGCCCTTTGGTTGGGCCGTGGGCTACCTCTTCAGCAACATCCCGCGCGTGCGCTGGGAAGTCTACAACTGGAACCTGGAAACCTGGATCCCGCTCGCGCCCCTAATCGACACGCAAACCATCCACCAGCACGAAATGCCCCTCAGCCCCATCGAGCACGTCCGCCACGTCATCGTCGGCGCGGCCAACACCAGACTCGTCCTCGCGGCCTACTGCGCCGCCACCATCGTGCTGGGCCTGGCCTCCGTCTTCTCGCTCTCCGCCGTCGTCGAAGTCGACACCCGCCGCAAAGTCTTCCACGGAACTATGGTCGCCATGCTTCTTCCCACAATCTACATCGACCCCTGCTTCGTCGCCCTCGCCCTCGCCATCGTCCTGGCTATTTTCCTCCTGCTCGACCTCATCCGCGCTAGCCAGCTCCCGCCGCTGAGCAAGCCCATTGCGCGCTTTCTGACGCCGTACGTGGATGGCAGAGATTTGCGCGGCCCTGTCGTCGTGAGCCATATTTTCCTGCTCATTGGCTGTGCGATTCCGCTGTGGTTGAGCCTGGCGGGCGTGCAGCGCACGGGCGACGAGCCGTGGACGGACTGGGATGTGCAGAGCAGAGACGTCAGTATCCTTGCGGGCGTGGTGTGCGTTGGCATGGGCGACGCGGCAGCCTCGTTGATTGGGCGGCGGTATGGGCGACGCAAGTGGCCCTGGGCAGGCGGGAAGTCGCTCGAAGGCTCGATAGCATTTGCTATTGCTGTCACGGTGGGGCTGGTGTTTGGGAAAGCGTGGCTTGCGGTCGGGTGGGGCGATGGGAGACAGTATCACAGAGGTCTGGGGGAGTGGGTCGGTGTTGCGAGCAGGACGGTGGGGAAGGCGGGCTTGTGTGCGGTGGGCGCGAGTCTGAATGAGGCGGTGTTGACGGGCGGGAACGATAATGTCATTGTGCCGGTGGTGCTTTGGGTGCTGGTTAGAGGGGTGGGGTTGTAGAGCGGCATAGAGTTATGGTGCTAGGGTACACTTGGTCCGACCTTGAGCGTGGCGTTTGGTGCATATGGAAAAGTTGGACGGGAATACCACTGTGGGCGTCGAATCTTGGATCACTTGGATCGGAAATGAAGAATCTATTGTGTTTCGCATGGCAATATTGGATATCTGTTGTTTTGTCCATGTGGGCGCAGGTACGGTGTTCAGGCGTATCAAGTCTCAGCCTCGTTATTAGCAAAGTCACGCCTCGCTACGACCAAGATCAACGACGCTTATGGGAGGCTGACCATCAAGCCTGGCAAACCTCGATCTAGAATGCGTCTACAACTCTAATGTGTTAAGCTGCTGTAAAACAATCCATGAAAGGTGATTTTCCAGGTATGCTGAAATCATCTCCAATTTGCGGCTCCGATCTTGTACCATGGCGAATGTCAGCGCGGACAGTTCACGTGGATATGGATGTCAGGTTGTCAAGGTCCTGTCCTTGGACATTCGGCTGAGCTTGCGCAGGGTCTGATGGCATGCATTACCGGCAAGACAAAATGACGTCAAAGGCCCTTTTCACGCGCGGTCAATGATCAATGTCTTCCGCGCAGTCATGCTGGTCGCAAGTGATGCTATTCACACGACGATGTGAAGTCAGCCAGGCTTGGCGCGAGGCTGCGATGGGACTCCTGCCACCGAGTGTCGTTGGGTGGTGACCTGCACCGAGGGGCTGGCACCTCGTGCGAGTACGTCTGATGGTACGGTGTCGCCACTTGAGCGGTTCAAATCACTTCGCCAGGCCTGCTGCTGCTTGTACATGTGAAGGCGGCCTTGCGGTGGGAGCATGCGTCATGGAGCCGCAGCAAGGGCGAAAACACGCCGGATGGCGCGGTCCCAGAGTCGAGCAGCTATCGCGAGTGACATGTGCAAGGGTCACGGCGATGCATGATAGTCGCGTACCATTGTCAGAGCAGCGGCCAGATCAAGGGCTGAGCCGGAATCGGCTCCATGTTTATTGGTATGCAGCGTAATGTTGGGGAGGGGTCAAGGCTGGCGAGGCCCTATCAAAGAAATAGGCACACACAACGCTACGAGTGCCAGATTACCCCACGATAAGCTGGGGGTGGTTCTGAGGTGTGAAGGGCAGCGTTGGCGCGGCGCGGGGTGTGATTGGCTGGGGCTCGTTGGAACGCGCTCCGCAGGTGCTCGATGCAGCATCCCGCGAGGCAGCCAGCTGTGTTGCGCATACGTGAAGGTGTGATCGGCTGCTGCGGTCATGGAAACAGCTGCCTATTGGGAGCGGGCGCGGGGAGGGAAAGGTACCTCAGCAAGTGGCACAAGGCGCGAAGCATGGCGAATTGCGTGCGAAACCGTCATTCGGTGACCACATGACATGCCTCTGCTCTGGCCGGCGGGGTGCGCTCGTGCCGGGGCCAGCGCCACGAGATGGACGAGTACCGCGAGGAGCGCGCAGAGTCAAAGGGCGCAGGCGTGCAGCTGGTGCGCAGTGTTGCATCTTTCACTCTTCTTTGGCCGGTGCCCGCTCAAGCTTCAGACGCGTTGATAACGTGTAAGGATAAGGAAACAAGCTAAAGCCACGGCGCTAGCACGCTCCGGGACGCTCCATGAGCATGACTCCAGGGCCGCTCATACGCTCCAACTGCTCTTGCAGCTCGTCTCTCCTCTTCTCCCTCTGCTTCGCTTCTTTCTGAATAGTCTGTTTATTCCCTTTCTCGCCGCGCTGTTGATATCCCTGCTGCTCCCGCCCGGAACCCTGCGCCCGCTTCCCTGCATTCGTTCACCACATCCATACCCCAGCACGCCTCGAAGGCCCCAGCTCCAGCCCGACCTTGAGTACCCTCGACTCTCCCTCCTCTTCTCGCCAGAGCCTCCGCGACTCTCCACCACCGAGCACCTTGCACAGTAACATAAATCACTGCCTCTTGGCCGGACCGTACCCTGCCACCGCCTCTCCGCCCAGCACACGTCGGGCACGGTACCATACCCACGTCGACGCGCGCCTCCTCCTACACCGACGCCGGTCCATGTGTAACAATCTGACGGCAACCCTGTACCCGCATCTGTGTTGGTAGCTGAACACCCCGCACGTACTGAGAGAACGAGGCACCAGGCTGGCCGGCCAGCGCCGCCATCATGGCTACACCATCGAACCCATACGCCCCGCGCCGCTCGGGTGCGTCGCCCTCGTCGTCTGCAGCGGCCGAGCAGATCATCGGCAAGTTCAAGCGGATGGACCACATCGGGAAGGGCAGCTTTGCGGAGGTCTACCGGGGCATCCACATAGTACGTCACACGTCCTCTCCATACACCGAGTACCGTCCCGAGTGTGTTGGGATGACGTCGAACGAGGTAATTCAGGCTAACATCACGGTGCAGGAGAAGCGACAAAACGTGGCCATCAAGTCTGTCAACATGAACAAGCTGAACAAGAAGCTCAAAGACAACCTCGTCTCCGAGATCTCCATTCTGCGGAGCCTGCACCACCCGCACATCGTGTCGCTGATCGATTGTCATGAGACGCCATCTCGCATGCACATCATCATGGAGTTCTGCGAGCTGGGAGATCTATCGGCCTTCATTAAGAAGCGGGCGGATCTCGTGAACCACCCGCAGACCCAGCGCATGATTGAGAAGTACCCCAACCCGGTGGTCGGAGGTCTCAATGAAGTCATCGTCCGGCATTTCGCAAAGCAGATGGCCAGTGCACTAGAGTTTCTGAGGTCTAAGAACTACATCCACCGTGATCTGAAGCCGCAAAATCTTTTACTGAATCCGTCATCCATGTACTACTCGCAAAGCGGGACCCTCGAGCGAATGCCCCTGGCCGCGACCGCGAGCTCTCTTTTGCCAGCCACTGGTATTGAGTCGCTGCCAATGCTTAAGATCGCTGATTTCGGCTTCGCTAGGATCCTGCCAACGACTTCTCTGGCCGAAACCCTCTGTGGATCCCCGCTGTACATGGCACCGGAGATCTTGCGCTACGAGAAGTACGATGCAAAGGCTGATCTGTGGTCTGTCGGCACTGTGCTATTCGAGATGATGAGCGCCCGGCCACCCTTCAGGGCGAACAACCATGTCGAACTGCTCAGGAAGATCGAGGAGCGAAAGGACCACATCAGATTCCCGGAGGGTCTCATTTCTAGTAGGGCCATGAAGAACCTGATCCGAGCTTTGCTGAAGCGCAAGCCTACGGAGCGCATGTCGTACGACAGCTTCTTCTCAGATCCAGTGATTCGCGAGGAAATTCCTGACCTCGTGGACGAGGACCTCCCGCAGGCAATGCAGGCGTCGGAGCCTGAGCCGCCTGTCGAGCAACCTAAGCGAGTCCAGAGAATGCCTGCCGAGATTGATCGACGTGCATCAGAAAGCCCGTATTCGCGATCACCAAGAGATAGGACCGGGTTAGGGTTGACACCACCATCAAGACCGGCGTCTCGCCCCTCCTCTGGACAGGCCGCGGGCACTCCTCCACGACCTGCACCAACTCGTCGAGCCAGCAATACTCCCATTGAACCGATCGAGGAGCATGCACCTCTGCGTGAGCAACGTCGTCCAACACTTACAAATGCCGCCACTGCTCCAGGGCGCCCGATGCCTACGCAGGATCAGGCTCTCGCCATTGGCCATAGACGTCGCTACTCTCGAGACCAGCAAGCACCCGGACCTTCAGGTTTGAAAGATCAACTCGACCGTGAGCGCCTGCCACAGCGGGCGGAAGCAGGCGGCATGAGGGAGGCAGCAGAGCGAGCCGCTCAAGATGCTGCTCTCGACGACGGGTTCGTGTTCGTGGAGAAGCGGCGGGTGGAGATCGATGCCTTGGCAGACGAAATTGCAGCAAGCCCGCAATCGCAACGTGACCGTGTACTCAATCGCGAGACTATGAAGCGACGCTCGACTACCCAGGGCACTCCAACTTCCACCACAGGCGCGACGGTCCCATCCAAAGCGATCCAGATTCAGCACAAGCCATCACTCACGCACCAGCGCACTGGCTCTTACGAGCGCCGACGACAGTATCGTCCCAGTTTTGAAAGCGCGACGTCAGCTCTTACGAAGGCTATGAACATGGTCAACATTCGAGGCCTCGGACTTTCGCCGCCTGTGCTGAAGGGGCTTTCTCCGCCGCAAGGTTATGCGGCATTTCCAACCTACCCAACTGGACAGAGCAGCCTTTTGCTCGTTAGCGACGGTGGCCAGACTGCGACCAAAGATGAGGCGGTCACGACCATCAAGAAGATCGAAGAATTGGCTCAATTGAGCTATGTCATCTACGGGTTCGCGGAGGTCAAATACAAGCAGTTGGTTCCAGTCGCACCAAGCGATGAGGGCCTCGCTATTGGCCCAGGTGGGGTAGCCAGAAAGCCAAGCACGGACGTCATTGAGGACGACGAAGACGACGACCTGACGCCAGAGACGGTCCTCATCATCGCCGAGGAAGCCCTTGTGCTCTATGTCAAGACTTTGGCGATGCTCAACAAGGCCATGGATCTTGCTGGCAGCTACTGGAACAAGCACCGACGCGGCAGTGTCTCACCTGAGGCCGCAAGCCGTGCAGCCACCTTCGCCGACCGTCTCAATCGTGTTGTGTCATGGGTACGCGATCGTTTCAACGAGTGCTGTGTCAAGTCCGAGATCATCGCTCGCAAGCTTAAGCAAGCCCAGCAGAACCTGCCACAGGACCATCCAAGCCATCCTCAAAATCTGTCAGCTGCGTCGGGCTCGGCGACCACGGTGGGATCAGCCGAGAACATACTACTTACCACCGGCGTGACCGCTGAGAAGCTGATGTACGAGCGGGCTATTGAGATGAGCAGGACTGCTGCGG
>TARA_R110002003_G_scaffold433_2_pt1 | contig 13251 bp, 15 predicted proteins | sample TARA_R110002003 | Tara Oceans TARA_R110002003 (sample SAMEA4396441) | marine metagenome | biome: Westerlies Biome; feature: [SRF] surface water layer (ENVO:00010504); material: water (ENVO:00002006), including particulate matter (ENVO:01000060) such as... | depth 5 m | reverse complement strand
TTGAGGCTCGCTGCTGTGATGGGCTCCACAGCAACAACGCATCCTGGCGGCGACATACGTTTGTAGTGCATCACCACAGCCTGTGCCCACGAGCCTGCCCCCACCGATGGAATGGCGTGAGTCGCCGAGGAAATTCCCATGTCTTGCAATTGTTGATCGACTTCGACGAGCATCGTCATGTACCCCTCGACGACCCACTACCAATGTTAGTAATCGCAATTCGACCGACGCGCTGGGATAATACCTCTGGTATCTCCTCGTAGCCCTCCCATGATACATCCATTATCAAAATCCCATTCTTTTTGGCCTCATCCTGTGCGCATTTGATAGAGTAATCGTAGTTGCCGTCTACTACAATGACTCGTCCACCCTCGCTTTCAATCTTCTGCTGAGTCGCCTTGTCCATGAAGTCAGGGACGAAGATGGTCGCGCCGATGTGCAAGTACTTTGCCATTCTCGCCAGTGCTCGGCCCCCTGTTATTGGTGTACGAAGTCAGCATTTGTTTTACATGCCTGCCGCACACGACCTAGGTAAGGTTTACAGACAATTTCCCTCTGTGCAAGTCACCAAATGAACTCCACTGTCCCTTGCCGCCGTCGCCACTTCTTCCAATGTGCTATTTAGGGGGAGCCCAAACTTCGTCGCAACAGTCTTGAAGACGGCCCAGGAAGCACCCAAGATTTTGAACGCGGGTAGACCGAGCCGGTTGGATTCATCCTTGAGCAGGACATGACCCAGCCCGAGGTTTTTGGCCACATCCGGCAAGGAGACCAGTGGGGTAACTGCGTAGTCTGGCAAGCCGCGGTGGAAAGATTGGACTTCTGGATCGGACACATGGCCTTGGTATCGCCATGTGTGAGCTGATGGGTTGTAGAACATGCTTGATAATGGGGTGGTGGGCCTATTTGACATTACAGCTTCGTTGTTGGGAACCTGAGTAATGAAGCCGTGTTGGCATGCATGTATATAGCTGCGCTCCGGGTGGACAAGGCAAAATGTCGAAGAAGTGGGACCTAGGGGGTGGGACTACGCCCCAGGCCCTCTCAAAAACCCCTTGGCTGCATGCTCATGATTAGGTGACACACTTTGATCACGGAGCCTTAGGGAGACGCTATGCGCGACGACACGCTATCCCGGCTCACCTAGTCAGGCCCAAGCTCACTCTGCGTCATGTTGCGCAGCTCCGGCATTCCGAGCCTCCTCACCAATTCCGAACCGACTCTCTTCAACACCAGCCGGAATGACACAACCACGACCTTCGCCTCCGTCGCCACAAAATGCCGTTCAGAATTTATCTCGTGTCGTCATACGGCCGACATGGCAGAACTTTGTTGCATGTTCTTTCCTCCTGAAGGTTCGTGAGCTCTCTCATCGGTCCTCGTCGTGCGCGCTGGCAGCCTAAAGACGCTGGATGTGATGTCAATTCACGCCGCTTCGAACCATCAGGTCTGAGCCTGGCTAATGTACCATAGGGCATCGTGTTCTTTATAGGTATGTGGTTTTGGTTCTGTCTGCTCCACAAGCTTTCGCTGTTTCCACGGCTCACGTGCACTTTAATGATCGATATGAGCTGAACTGAGTGTGAACCTAGCACATCCATTCCTCTATCCGCTCCTGAAAGCACGTCTTCTTCCCGCATTCCTCCTGAGTGCATTCATTATACTGAACCTTTTCTTCTGGACGTACCTACCGCAAGTGGCGTTTCTTGCGCTCTTCCAGAGGAATGGCAGTGCTTGGGTGAACGGCACGTTCCTAGTGCTAGGAGAAGGCGCCGCGGTTGCAGCTATCCTATTTGAATCCTTCCTTGTGGTACGTGTATCGCGTCAGGCCTGTGTTTGTAGCCGCAGACAACCTGCTGACTGCAACCAGGACGAGTCACAGGTTGACATCTTCGATGCCGTTCTCATTCATAGTGGCTATGAAGACCTCGTTCGGCAGCACCGCACCGTCTCTGAAGATGCTCTGAACGATCCTGTCCGGCGCCTCGGAAGGCCGACGAGGGCCTCTGTATATGCCCCATTTTCTTTTCGCCAAATTGCTGAATTCATCGTCCTGCTTCCAATCAACTTTGTGCCTTATGTTGGCGTGCCGTTGTTCCTCCTGCTGACGGGTTACCGTGCGGGACCTCTGCAACACTGGAGATACTTCAATCTCCTGGGCTACGATCGGAAGCAGCGGAATGCTGCGATATCAAGGAGGCGCTGGGAGTACACTTGGTAAAATATCAATCCCGGACCTGATGCTTACAACTAACAATATATCTAGGTATGGGACAGTGTATTTGTTTCTACAGCTCGTTCCGCCCTTTAGCATGTTCTTCTTGTTGACAGCGGCGGTCAGTTCCGCGCTATGGGCGGCGGATCTCGAAAAGGCACATAGAGGGCAGGAAGAGCGGGTCGCGCAGTCTCCTCAGTATACTGACGATCCGGACGCAAGTGTATAATTAGGGCCACTCGTGCATATAAGGTTTGTGATGCAATGAATTCACTTGATCGGGGACCAAAGCAATGTGCTCGCGCCCAGAACTTAGTCTTGGCACACCTCACATGAGATGCTGTGATTCCCTCCCATGTTTCATAGAAGGAGAATCGAGAGCTCAGACTTAACAGTTTCTGTAAGTTTTGACGCCGATCGATTGCCTGTCATAAGGGCATTTCGTTCAATTGGCAGGCGCCAAATGCAAGACCCGCAATTTCGCCTCCGCCTCCAAAATTCAATGGGGTTTCGGGCGGAACAGAGGCTTTTGACAGCTGCGCTAAATCATATGCTATATACAGCATTGTCAAGCACATCGTATATAGTATTGATCATTGAACGATATCAAGCATAGCGCCTTACTGAAGGCAAAAGATTTGGGTGCTGATGGCGCTTCGAGGTCGCAATATTTAGTCAGACGCGAACAAGCGCATTTGAATGAGCAGACTTTCCCGTCTACTCCTGACTTTTTCATACAGCGCTCTTCTCCCTTGCTAGCCTTCGAAGCCTGCTCTTCTCGGTAGCCTCCTCCACCTTGGTCTTACGCCAACTACACTCGTCTGCAAAGTCGCAGATGCGGCATTTGAACGCTTCTTCCATTTCCACCCCCTTTGCCTCTCTTTTCCCTTTCCACCAAGCCATCTCTTCTGCGATGTAGGCATCAATCTTGCCGGTGTCATAGACGGTAAGCTCGCTGCCGATAATGTCGCCGGTCTTGGCATATCGAAACTCAGCACGGAGGATGGGAGAGAGGCTCGTGGGAGGAAGTGTTGCGTGCATTTCGGTGATGAGTAGGGACCACAGAGACAGAAGATTTGGATAATTCGCCGCCTCGTTGGGACCAGTACCACCAATCTCTTGCAAGAACGTAGCTGTGAACGGTTCGAGAGGTTGGACATCGTATCGTGCGAATACGGTCTCCGCGTCTACGGTGTTTAGTGACAACGACTCCAGCAGCTTTCGATAAATCATCAGTTGCATCCACGTGGGTCGCAACGAAGCACCTGCGGGTACCGAGCGGACAGAGCGAGTCTTCACATCTGCCAGATAAACTTGCCGCGCTGGCTCGAGAGTGCCATGCCACATGTGGGCATCCGTCTGTGAAGAAGGCTTCGCGAAAGCTTGAGCGATGCTTTGCTGACCCGGTGGTAGCGGCACGACACCGCCGTCTCTCTCGGCGCGCGCCCGTTCCAGCTGCTCTTCGAAGACGGCATCGGGGCATTCGTGGCACAACTCGTCAATGACACCGTTCACGACCTGTCCTTGGAGCACGCCCCAGACCTCAAGCTCCCGTGTCAGGCCTGTGTCGCGCAAGCACCTGAGGCCTGAGACGACATTCCAGATGCGCAGGCCAAACCTGTCCTCTTTGCTCTGCACTTGGATGGGCACTGTGGTATGCACCTCGTCCTCGAGCTTCTGGTGAATCCGGGATCCGTTGCGCATCGCCTGCGTGCGTGGTTTGCGTCCATACTTGCTGAGCGTTTTCAAGTACTGTAGCTCGCACCACGCGGGCGAGACCAGGTCGGTGACTGACAGGGGCTTTTTGGGTTTGGTGCGGAAGCGCTCGAGGGGCGGGCGCGTGTCGCTGTCTGCGCCCTCGCTGGCTGCTGGGGCGGGCGCTGGCGCCGCAAGCCCAGGTCGCGCCACGCTTGGGTCAGACTTGTATCGTGAGAAGGTTGGTGCCATGCGCGAAGGAGAGGGCGGCTCTTCAAGGGGCACTAGGCGCTGTTAGTCGTCAGTCCAGGTGCCGGCATGTCTATCGTGCTCCAGGTCGACGTACCACTCCATGCCCGCCGCGAGCGCTCGTCATATTCGACTTCCAGCGCCTCGCGCTCCCGCAGCGGCGAGCTTTGGAAGCCACGCTGCGTGTCTGTGGGCGGAGACTCCCGCCTGCCCCTGGCCACGCGCAGCACCGCAGGCCGGTGGACTTGCACGAAGCCGTCCACATCTTGCTCTTCGTCCTCGCGTTCGCCCTCCTCGAACTCGATGCTCGGCAGCACGGCGCCTTTTTCCGTCGGTCGCGGCGCCTTGATCGTGTCGAGCACGCCGGCGAGTATGGTGTCTTCGTCAATGTCTTCAAAGCCAGTGTCCGAGCCGTAGTCGCTCACGGTCCGAATCGAGCGGGCGTCAACAGCGGAGCCATACTCGCTGGCGGTGCCCATCAGCTGCGTGGTGGGGGCTGCCATGGTGCCATGGCCAGGCCGCGAGGTGGTGCATGTGGGTGTGGCGATAGCTTGACGCGCCGCCGGGACTGGCGCGCTTTCGCGTGCACCCGTGTCGTCATGTGCTGGTGCGTCCATCGAGTTCATGTCCACCATATTGTTGCACTGCATGTAGAGGTCATATAGGTGGGCAGAGATTACATGCCTTGAGTCAAGTATCGCTTTGTCGCGCACCTGTTGCCAACGCTCGTGGAAGACGGCTGAGGTCACATCTCGCCCAAAGCATCAAGTAAACCCAAGTGCACGTCACAGCCATTTAACAAAGTGTCACGAGCCCCTTTACATGATCAACCCTGAATGGCCTCCGGTTCTGCTGTCTGCTCATGCTGGAGCCCAAGCACTGCCTCGACACCCTGTTTGAAGTCAGGCATGTCATCCGCCCGCTCGTCCTTCCTGCTCCATCGCACAATGCCCTGCCCGTCAATTCCAAAGTTGCCCGCTGTCTGCCACCGGTTACCGCTCTCGGTTGATCGTACTCTAATCCCCTCTTCCTGTGCTAGCTTCGACACGCGTGGAATGCTGCCGAGAACGTGCCAGAGGCTGGATGTTCCCAAGCCCCATGCTGCGTACGCCTCGCGTTCGGCGTCGACGATTACCTGCAGATTTGGCTGACTATTCTTTGACGGCTCAGGAAGGGCGGCGAGCCACCTGTCTGTCGCAGCCTGATCGCTGTGAGACACTGCTATAAATCGAACATGTGGATACACTGGAGCGAGGGCGCGCAAGTTGGTAAAGGTCTTCTCGGCGACTAGAGATAATTTAGTGTGCGTACAAGAATGCTATGCGTTGCGGCATACAAGGACATCCGCAGTGTCTCAAGAAGCTCACAATGGTTGGTGCGCAGTTAAGTGCTGCGAGACTCAGCTTAGGTGTTGTTGGGGCTTTTTCGCCGACGGTTGGTGTGGTCCCCAACTTCACGGCGGAGGGCGACATCCACGACCAAAACTCGCTTTGCCACGTCATTTCGAATGCAAGATATGTCTACCTATCGATGGCAGATGTAGCACTGTAGCGCGGTATTTGAGAGACTCAACGTCAGCTGTATCAGGACCTTTGGTATTTGACACAGTTCGAGTCGGCCGTGGTATAAAGGCGTCATATGCGGGGTGTCCAGCCCACCAGAACGCGTCCAGCATCGGGCTATGCTGTGCTATACACAGCCCCTCTTCGCGCTTTCACGGCGCGCATCATGAAAGGAACAACATCACAGAGCGACGGCAAGCGGATTGAAGTAAGAATCAGTTGATTCGGGATATCGTTCAGTGACCCTCACTGAGATCGGATATACTACACATGCTCAGCATCTTTCGATGCACCCATAAAGGCTGAAAACCGTAAACCATGATTAGCCGCAACGCCATAAACCCAACCCCGAGGAACCATCATAGACCCGACTGTGTTGTCATGTCGAGCCGGGAAGAAGTGAGAAGCTTAACCACGCTCACCACGGAGACGGCGGGCAAGCTGAATGTCCTTGGACTCTGTGGCGATGTTAGTTGCGATCGTGTGGAGTGACGATTGTGGAGGACTTACGGATGGTGACACGCTTGGCGTGGATGGCGCACAGGTTGGTGTCCTCGAAGAGCGAGACGAGGTAGGCCTCGACGGACTCCTGAAGAGCACCAATGGCGGAAGACTGGAAGCGGAGATCCGACTTGAAGTCCTGGGCAATCTCACGGACAAGGCGCTGGAAGGGCAGCTTGCGGATGAGGAGCTCGGTCGACTTCTGGTAGCGACGGATCTCACGGAGAGCGACGGTACCAGGCTTGTAGCGATGGGGCTTCTTGACACCGCCGGTAGACGGTGCAGACTTGCGAGCGGCCTTGGAGGCGAGCTGCTTGCGGGGGGCCTTGCCACCGGTGGACTTGCCTGCGCACGGTTAGTATGCGCTGCGATGCGGTGTTGAGGTGCGACAGGGCCGAGTCGTGACGGCGATGCAGCGGACTGCGCAACACCAGAGGCTGCAGCGACGATGCGCCAGATGCGACGCGATGTGACGCGGGGATGAGGCTGTACTTACGGGCAGTTTGCTTGGTGCGGGCCATCTTTGATGGTGTTGCAGTGGTGGTGATGAAAATGTGGTGTGGAGGCTGGTTGAGGCTGTTGGGTGGAGAAGCTGTGTGGTGGATGAGAGACGGAGAGCGGCGGGCGGGCGAGGTATTTAAGATATGGGGGGCGGGCGGGAGCCTGGAAAATCAAACGAAAGCGCGCTCAGAATCAGCAGGAACATCAAAGGCGATTTTGCTAGCAACACGCTCCCGCAACGTCAAACTTGCAAGTGAAGGCAGCCGCGCCCCATTGGCTCGCTACGCCCGCCGCCGAAACAGGAAGTCGCACGGTTGTTGATCTGGGAAGGCGCGCCCGTGCGCCCGCCATGATCCGTGATCCCGTCTGGGACGTGTGTGATCCAACGCGACTACGCACGCGCCGCCTCGCCCTCAAATACACCCACCGCCCCATCTCCATAGTCCCATCACAGCAATCAACGCCTTCAGCCTCAACTCCACACTCAACCGCAACACCACCGCTCTTCTTACCAATTCCACTCCCCCACACTCTCCAACATGACTGGACGTAAGTGCACCTGCTCCGCCTCGGCTCAGCGCGTCTATCAGCGCGTCGTGCTCTCCGTCGTCCAACAACAACATACTGACGCGTCTCAGGCGGCAAAGGTGGCAAGGGCCTCGGCAAGGGTGGAGCCAAGCGCCATCGCAAGATTCTTCGCGACAACATCCAGGGTATCACCAAGCCTGCGATCCGTCGTCTCGCTCGTCGTGGCGGTGTCAAGCGTATCTCAGCCAGTGAGTCCTTCGCCCATCCTCCGTCTCTTCACAGCTAACAGCCTCGAGTGATCTACGAGGAGACCCGCGGTGTTCTCAAGACCTTCCTCGAGGGTGTCATCCGTGACGCCGTCACGTACACTGAGCACGCCAAGCGCAAGACCGTCACCTCGCTCGATGTCGTCTACGCGCTCAAGCGACAAGGCCGCACTCTCTACGGTTTCGGTGGTTAAGCGCTTTTCATTCACGGTTTTCCTGTTACGACTTACTGCCGCCGCATCGGTTCACGGCAGGCTTTGGTGCTCGGTGGGGTGGGGGTCATAGCCTTGTATAGTAGGCTTCGGAGTTTACGGTCACATCAGTCACATCAGGCTTGTTTTCATGGAATGATACCATAATTCTTCACACGAAGCTGCTCTTGTTTGCGTGACTTGTTGTTTTACGCGCAGTGGTCGGTGCTGATTATCACTAAGGCACGTCATTATGGTCTGCCATGTCACTTCCTACAGGTCACCTTCTCACCCAATGTCTGGTAGCCCTTGAACTTGGGTCGACTTCCAGCGCCGGGCGACTCCTCGTCGATGTTGACAGCATGACACATGCGTGGTGCACGCAAGAAATTGTCATCCTGTCCTTTCCATGTTCCACACAACAATGGTAGTTTGTATTCTCTTCTCATGTTGTGTACCGTTGGTATGCATCTTGCTCGAAGTTAAAGACATGAATCTATTAGGTGTATCGCGTTAACGATATAATGGCTAAAGTGCATTCTATGTCGCTTCGGGTTCGTTTCAACCACTAGACGTGGTGTTTCCTGCCAGGCGGGGGAACATGCGATGGGCATCTGGGCACCGGGTGTGATCATGGCGTGGTCGTATCATTCCAGTAATGCGTATATACTGATGCACCCATGCTACCAGCGTGGAACTCCTGCAAGGCCCATGTTATTCTTGTGGGATCGCTCCGGTGTACATTTGCGCGATACGTAACTGTCCATTGTGTGGCGTGTCCATGAACCACCTGCTGTTCTTATCTGCTTTCTGCATTTTAGGAAAAGACATCTGGTGGGATAGATTCATATGATAGACTCTCGCGTGCATTATGTTCACGATCCGCTGGCGCAAAGCGACCGTTGGGATGCTGGTCGTATATGAATGTGGCAGCCGTACCCAAAGTAGATGCACCTCGATACGCCCCCGTGCTTCGGGTCTACTTAAAACCCTGGCAGACTACTGTGTACTTGGTACGTACCTTAAATACAAATTTTGATATATTTATATGCAGTGGTTGTCGCGATGCAATTTTTAGAAGTGGTTTGGTGTTCGAGTCTAAGCCCCAAAAAACATAACGAACCCTTACCTCAATCTACAACATGAACGTTCAAGATCCTTATAGCAGGATAGTTATGCTACAAATCATGGAACAACGGAGACAGAAAGAGGGTTCCATGCAGGACTTAGTGCCGTCGACCGCAGCGCGATGATGTTCCTACAATTCTGTAGGCTACAACCCGCCTGGATTGTCTTGCACCGACGAACACGTGCGAGGGGTACTGTCGTAGTGTCGCAATATGATGAAACGGAAGATATGCATGCTGCTTTGAAGCTAGAATACCAATAGCCTGAGCACGCTCACGCCTTCAAGCACCGGTGGGTGCAGAAGAACTCAACCGCCTTGCCTGACTGGCATCTGTGACATCAATCCCAAGCCTCTCAGCGACCGTGATGAAGCCTTTGCTACCGTCCTTGGCACTAATCCACAGGTCAACCCAGCCCGCCTGTCGCGCCTTCTCGACCTCGTCCGTATTCCAGTCCTCCTCACCTGGCCGCTCGACATAGATTGTTTGGAGCCCGTTCTGCTTCGCTGCCTGCAGGTCGTTCAGATGAGCTGCCACCATTACACACTCTTTAGGTGGCAAGTTGAGCTTCTCAGCAGCTCCAAGATATACCCTTGGCGACGGCTTGTAGGTACCGAATAGTTCAGCAGAGAAGAGATGTGTAAATGGAATGTTGCTAAAGGTACGTAGATCACCAAGAAGGCTGAGATTCCCGTTCGAAAGAGTACATGTGTCTGATGCGTTAGCATCAGCATGAGTCGAATGCATAGGTAACTTACAGAACAGCCTATTCAACAACGCCACGCCCATCGCGGAGTCAGCCCATGGCTCCAAGCGATGCCAAATCAGACTGATGCCTCGTAATTGTTCATCATCCCAGAGACCTTCGATCTGCCACTCCGCCATGAGCTCTCTCAGCGACTGGAGGTGATGTTCATCGACGGATATCCACGGCATTGTTGGGTCCTGTGCCAACTGCCGGGTGAAGTGCTTGTAGCTATTTCGCCATTGTTGAGCGAAGATACCCCAATGCTCAAGTGACATGTCAGAGGCTCTTAGTCGAACGGTGGACGCTAAGGACGCTGTTGCAGCGTTGAGCGCGGCGTGTGATTGGGCATGCAGCTCGCTGACCACGCTTTTGCGCCAGTCGACGCAAGTCCCGAAGACATCGAAGAAGAGAGCACGAGGTGTTGGTTCCAGAGGCATGGTGATGCTGGTGGTCGCTTTTGTCGAAGTCCTTGGAGTAGGTACAGGTATCGGGGAAGTGAGGTCGTTTTGTACCGGTCGTAGGGGTAAAGGCAGTCCTGCCATGAGGGGCAGATAACGTCAGTCACACGAGGGTCGGAAATGCAACGATCGTCCGGAAAACCAGCAGCGCAGAGATGGAGCGAGATGGAGCAAGATGGAGCGCGTGTTGGAGGGTGCATACTGAAATTCATGGCAGCACTTCTCCCACTTGTTCGTCGCACCTGAGATCTTCAGGCACATGCCGGAAACGGTCCTGTGCAGAAGCTGCAACAAAGGCAGGACCTGGTCGCACCTGGCCCCAGCATCTACTGCGACTGTCGCGGAGCTGTCTGGGAGGAAGTGCAGACTCGAGGTCCAGAGTACACTCGAAGCAACATCGCAAGCTCATGTGACGAGGCCATTCGCTAGCGCGAGATGGTCAGACAACTCCGTGCACGTTGAGATGCTCATCTGCTTCAGAACCACAGCATCCTTGTCCTCCATCTCCAGTTCCAATGACGCATCGCTGATGAAGTTAGCGCACACCTACCGGGTCAACATGAGCCTCACAGGCGCAGACGCCCTTTTGAAAGCCGCGTCCTGTAGGCAATAATGCCTCTGGATTCATACCCGCTTTTGAGTAGCGCTTAAAACGATGCAGCAACAGTTGAGTAGACTTTCTATCACACAGAATACGCCGCTCGGGCATGACGCCAGCACTTGAGCAACACTAATCGGTGCCCCAGACTTTGTACATGCACTCCCAGTGGTTATTTTGCGAATGCATTGATGGAACTAGCGTAATGCACTTCCCCGCAAAGCGCTAGTGGCGGTCGCCCGAACGCCCTCGGCATCTTCACCCCTTGGACCGTCCGGCAACTACATCATAAGGCCCAAGTAACCTGCTTTTTGTCACAACAGTGTATTGCGCCTAAGATATTTGTCCTGATTTGTTTCTCAAAGCCACAAGCGGTCGAACCCATTACACACACCACCTGCCGAGATCGCCCAACATTGTACCCAAGTCACCTATCCCCGAGCCTCCAAGCTCAACATGTCGCAAGACCACATACAGGATCAGGTCTACAAAGCATCCATAACCGACCCGGAAACGTTCTGGCAACGTCAAGCCGAGAGCATATACTGGCACAAGAAGCCATCGCAGGCCTTCCAGAAGAGTACCAAGCATTTGAAAGAAAGCAAGGTTTCCCACGACCACTGGTCCTGGTTTGCAGACGGCGAGATCTCCACAACCTACAACTGTGTTGATCGCCATGTCGCCAACGGCAATGGGAATAGTGTGGCCATTTATTGGGACAGTCCAGTGACGAACCAGAAGGAGCAGTACACCTACAAGCAATTGTTGAAGGAGGTCGAGACACTTGCTGGCGTGCTAAAAGAGGAGGGCGTGAAGAAGGGCGACGTAGTTCTGATATACATGCCTATGATACCAGCAGCGCTCTTTGCCATGCTTGCCATTGCGCGACTCGGTGCGATTCATGCTGTTGTTTTTGGTGGCTTTTCACCCGCAGCGTTGGCGCAGAGAATCGAAGCTAGTCGACCTACGGCCATCATGACCGCCTCGTGCGGAATTGAGGGCGCTAAGAAGCCTACAGGCTACAAGGCCATGATTGAGGAAGCCATACAAAAGAGCAGCCACAAACCGGCAAGGACAATTATTTGGCAGCGGGAACAGTTGCGATGGGATCCGGTCGTGAAGGAAGAGGGCGAAAGAAACTGGCAGCGGTTAGTCAAGAGTGCGCAAAACAGAGGACTGAAGGCAGATGCCGTGCCAGTAAAGAGCGGGGATGGCCTCTACATCATCTACACTTCCGGGACTACAGGACTGCCCAAAGGCGTTGTGCGTTCTGCAGGCGGCCACGCTGTCGGCTTGAATTTCTCCATGAAATATCTTTTCGGAATCCATGGTCCAGGCGATGTTCAATTCACAGCATCAGATATTGGGTGGGTCGTTGGCCACTCGTATATCGTCTACGCACCTTTACTCGTGGGTGCGTCCACCGTCCTTTTCGAAGGCAAGCCCGTGGGAACACCCGATGCCGGCACCTTCTGGCGGATCATTGAAGAATACAAGGTCACGACAATGTTCACTGCCCCGACTGCCCTGCGGGCTATTCGAAGGGATGATGGGGAGAACGAGTTCTTCAAAGCAAGAGGAAGGCGAGGCGCATTGAAGACGCTTCGTGCGCTATTCTTGGCAGGGGAAAGAAGTGAGCCGAGCATAGTAGAAATGTACCAGACGCTGCTAGCAACGCATTGCGCTCCAGGTGCCGTGGTCGTGGATAACTGGTGGTCTTCCGAGTCTGGTTCCCCCATCTCCGGAATAGCCCTAAGTGCCGCTGCTGGTTTGGACTTTGCCTCTCAAGATCGACCAAAGCCTCTTCCAATCAAACCTGGCTCTGCAGGCAAGGCTATGCCCGGATTCGATGTGCGGGTTGTCGACGACAAAGGGCAAGAAGTGAAGCGCGGCGTCATGGGTAATATCGTAATGGGGATTCCGCTTGCACCAACTGCATTCACGACTCTATGGGAAGATGAAGAGCGCTTTTATCGAGGATACTTGAAGAGATTTGATGGAAAGTGGATTGACACGGGCGATGCGGGTATGATTGACAAGGAGGGATATATCTCCATTATGTCAAGAGCAGACGACGTAATCAACGTAGCTGCGCATCGTTTCTCCACTGGTATGTCCTTTTATTCAGTGTATCCGGCGTACTGACATGCGCAGGTGCCATCGAACAGGCGATCACTACTCACCACTCAGTGGCCGAGGCTGCCGTGGTCGGTATACCAGATGCGCTCAAAGGCCACCTGCCGTTCGCTTTCATCACGCTCTCGACACACAACCACCCCGACGATGCTCTTCCAGACGATCAGCTTGCCAAGGAGGTACAGAAACTGGTTCGCGAGCAAATTGGCGCCATCGCATCTTTGGGCGGCATGATCCAAGGCAAGGGAATGATTCCTAAGACTAGGAGTGGGAAGACGCTGCGACGTGTTCTGAGGGAACTGATCGAGAATGCAACGCATAGCGAGTTTGACAAGGAGGTCAACGTGCCGAGCACCATCGAGGTATGCCCATTTTGATGAAACTTTATGCAAGTCGAAAACTGACGTGTGCTCGCCCAGGATCGAGAGGCTGTCAGTGTTGCGAGGGAGAAGGTACGAGAGTATTTCAGGGTCAGA
>TARA_R110002003_G_scaffold267_5_pt1 | contig 13298 bp, 16 predicted proteins | sample TARA_R110002003 | Tara Oceans TARA_R110002003 (sample SAMEA4396441) | marine metagenome | biome: Westerlies Biome; feature: [SRF] surface water layer (ENVO:00010504); material: water (ENVO:00002006), including particulate matter (ENVO:01000060) such as... | depth 5 m | reverse complement strand
CGCCGGGACTGAAGCTACTGGCCGAGAAGCTGCTTGGTGTGGAGATTCAGGTCGGCGCCCATAGCTCGGTCGAGGACGCAAGAGCTACCATGGCGCTATACAGACTGGAGAAAGCGGACTTTGAGAAGGAGATCAGGCAGAAGTATGGACATATACGGCTTGAGACGGCGGGGTCGGAGGTTGATGTGGGAGGTGGTGAGGAAGACAAGAAGAAGAGGAACCGGAAGAAGTCGAAGAAAAAGAAGAAGCACTAGGAGTTGGTGTCAGGTGGTGGCGGTGTTTGCCATATATGTTTGTTGCATTTGCATGGAGTCCTGCATGGCGTGAAATGGATACCCAAAGCTAGGACATTATGATTTTTATGATGTGGTTGGCATCACCTGGGTACACGTTGTATTCTCTGCCTGACAATCTTCTTGTATAGCAGAGAGGGATGATTGTTGTAAGCCCAGAATGAAGGCACGACTACCTCCTATCGATTCTGCTCTGTTGCTCTGCTGGGGGCCGCTCCTCGGCCAACCCAAAAAACCTTCAAAGACACGACTGCGATAGGAGCTTCCCCGATGTCGCGCGTGCTCTGAGTGATCAATGCTATTCCATCCCGGCATTTGCAGCTGTTAACAATATTATGCTACTGCCCCGCAATGTGTCTCCTTCGTCTCATGAAGAGAGTTATTGAAGCTGGAGTCTGAAGCTGCCAGATTTACCCAGGGTCCGAGTGATCTATGGGATAAACAGGACAAGCTTGCAAGGCTGTTAGACAAAGCGGGCCGCCATGCATGTTGCACGGGTGCAAATCCTACATCCGACCACGTACCTGCTTATCCCTTGCCAAATCGCTCACTCCATATCGAAATACTTCCTAGTATGCTACCTCTTACCACCGAAGTCTAATTCCATGGAACTACACAGCGCAAAAGGCCCGATTTGACATCTCGGACTCGCACTCACGGAGCTACCGGACATAAATCTTTAGACCCCACATTGTTGCACGAGTGCCCCTCCGCATTCCTAACGCCATCCGACAATCATCGGTACCTAGCTCGTAGCGAGACCGCAAAGAACACACCGGACGAATTTGAACTCGAGGACCATTTGTAGCCGATATGGATACGTCATCAACCAGCAAAATGTCCAGTGAGGTACTGAAGTATAAGAGGCGGATGGAACCTGTCAACCCAGTGAAGCATATACCGCTCCTACCATCGAACCTTCAATTGTACTTCAAGAACCAATTGAGCTCCAGTAATAGCCAAAATGCCTTCCCCATTCGGAGACCCACCCAAGGCAAAGTCTCTCCTTGACTTCCAACGTGTCCTGTCACCCACCGCGGGCATCCGCGTCTCGCCGCTATGCCTGGGAGCCATGAACTTTGGCGATGCTTGGGTGGACTTGATGGGTAAATGCGACAAAAAGACCGTCTTTGAAATCCTGGACTACTTCTACGAGCAAGGCGGTAACTTCATTGACACGTAAGTCGCGATTCTGCTAAACAATCACAACACGATGCGGATCGTAGATTCAAACCTAATATATGCCAGTGCAAACAATTACCAGAACGAAGAATCCGAGACATGGATTGGCGAATGGATGGCCGCACGCAAGAACCGCGACGCCATCGTCATCGCGACAAAGTTCACGACCGCATTCCCCAACCCGCAAGCTTCAGACGTGCCGCGCCAGAAGGCGAATTACGCGGGTAACAGCACAAAGTCTCTCCGCGTCTCGCTCGAAGCCAGCTTGAAGAAATTGCAGACCGACTACATTGACCTCCTATACGTCCACTGGTGGGACTTCACAACCAGGTACATACACGAAACCTAATGAGTAGATTTCTCCAGGAATAGTCTAACCATCCCTAGCATCCCCGAGCTCATGCAAAGCCTCAACCAAGTCGTCGCATCCGGAAAGGTCCTATATCTCGGTATTAGCGACACCCCAGCCTGGGTCGTCAGCAAGGCCAACGAATGTACGTTTTCCCCTCCCCTACCACCCCCCACTCCATCCACATTCCCTACTCCCTGGCTTATGCTTGGACATCAGACGCCCGCAACCACGGCCTGCGCCCCTTCTCCGTGTACCAAGGCCGCTGGTCCGCAGCCGATCGCGACTTCGAGCGCGAAATCCTGCCCATGGCCGCGGCCGAAGGCATGGCGCTGTGCCCCTGGGGCGCACTCGGCGGCGGCAAATTCACATCGGAGCAGAAGCGGCGCGACGCTGACACAGGGCGCGATCCGAACTTTGCGAAGCCGAGCGAGAAGGACGTCAAGATCAGCCAGAAGCTTGAGAGCATTGCGAGCAAGAAGAACACGGCGCTGACGAGCATTGCGCTGGCGTATATCCGCGCCAAGTATCCGTATGTGTATCCCATTGTGGGCGGGCGCAAGATCGAGCATTTAAAGGGGAATATCGAGGCACTGGGGATTGAGTTGAGTGATGACGAGGTGGAGGAAATTGACACTGCTGTGGATTTTGACGTTGGATTTCCGATGAATTTCCTGTTTGAGTTGTTCGGCGGCAAGTATAAACATACGTCGACGGGTGGGGATGTGGGATTGTTAAGGTTTGCGGGCAATCTGGAGAATCCGCCGGTGCAAAGGGGGCCGAAGCCACACGGGTTGGAGGGGTATGGGAATAATTAGGGGAGGCGTACTGGACTAGTCGATAGATGAACTGATGATCGAAATTTATGAGGTATTGTTGGACTTGTTTGCGATCAGATTATGCCAGGGCGGCGCTCAGTCCGACGACACCGCCAATCCCCATCAACACCGCCCTCGCCCAGTTTAAAGCCTTGAACTTCTCCAATAATTCCCTCACTTCCTCGTCCTGCTTCTTCGAACTATCCTTCCTCGTCCGCTCCTGCGGCGGACTCAAATCAAACCACTGGCTCACATCATCTTTCCCGTCCACCGAGTCCTCTGCAGTCCGATCCCAGCCACCAGGCATCTTATTCGGATCGTCCGCTAGTTTCTGGCGATGCTGTGCCGACTTTGCACTTCGAGTCCCGCCGAGTTGCTCGTTCAATTTAATCAGTGTGAAGTTCGTTGGGATCATGGCTATCGCTGTCCATGGCGCAATGGAGATGGTAAGGGCCGCAGCGGCAACATACAGGCCTACTGTGCCTCTTGTCGCCTGTTGAAGGAAGGCGGATAACGTACGTTGGCCTGATGGTAGTGCAGCGTAGGCTAGGTATGCAAAGCCGGATGACGAGACGGCGGCGGCGGTGGGGAAGATGTGGGATCCGCGGCTGAAGAGCCAGCGCGTCAAGGGCAGCGAGCGCGAGGCGGGCTGTGATTGTAGCAGCGGAACGTCGAAGAGCGAGAGGGTTGCTATGCCGCCGGATGCGAGGAGGGCGGTGGATATGCTGAGGATTTGGGTGGCTTGGGTCGCTGCGGGGGTAGGCATTGTGACTGACATGGGCCTCCAATGGACTATAGAGGAGCTGGGTGAGGTTGAATGTGTCTGATACAGACGTATGTCGAAGTCCAATGCTTATTTACTTGGCTGTATGACTTTCAGATGTGGATGTTGAGGATACCGTCGAAACGATCGCGTCGCGTGGAGCCCGCTAGCTTCATGCACGTTGACGTAATGCTGAAACCTTAACTTATTACAGTCTGAGCGGCTAACAATCGGTAAGAAAGATCAAAGTCGAACACGGTCAATGTTGCCGACAACAACCTCGTATCGATGCGAGAGCGACAGTTCTAATCGGTTCTCTTGTGCACCCTTGGTAAGGCGAACCAGCATGCCATCATTGCCGCGTACAGCCCCAAACAAACGGGATGAAGCACCCATGTTCCCGACGCCTGCGCGAGGATACCGGTCGTGAAAGGAGCCACTGCACCTCCGGAACTACCTGCGCCGCCGATGAAGCCGATTGCAGTCGTCTGGATGTGACGAGGTAGGAGGCGCGAGAAGATGGTCTGCGCACATGGATAGACTGGACCGAGCAGAAGTCCAAGAAGTGAAACAGCGACAGCATTTCCAATGACATTGGGAATTAGCCATGCAAGCAGCTGAAGCGCGAAAGTTCCGAGTGTAAGCATGACGACGAAGTTCTTCTCGCCGATCTTTGGCGCAGCGTGTGTAAGAACGAAGCGACCAAGTGTGATGCCGCCCTTTCAACCGTTAGCAAGGTTCATCCGTGTTGTTACTGCACAACTTACCCAGAATCCAGCTGTGACATAGCCAACCTTTGCCGGATCTCCATCTCTGTAGTTGATGAGGTACGAGATGATCCAGCCCGAGATTGACACCTCTGCACCTTGATACGCGAAGATGAAAAGCGCCCCGAAAATGGTGACCTTGCTCTTCAGCGCAATCTTCAAGTCTTTGAGTTTGCTGGCGGCCTCCTCAACGGTCGTATGCCTGCTTGCAGTAGCTTCGAGTGCAGCCAACAGCGTCGGTTCGGTATCCTCTTTGTAGGACCAGAACGCAAATGCTGCGAACGCAATACAGCAGAGACGCAGAGCGACTGCTAGGAAGTAAAATCGAGACCAGAGAATGCCTTTGGATACTAGAGCAGTACCGACGATCGGAGCGATAATGCCTCCAAGTCCATACGATCCGTGAGCAGCTCCTAGGATGACACTTGGTGGGTGTGTATTGGCACAGTAGACGTTATTTAGGGCAAGGTTCATAGCTGCCCCGTAGCCGAGCAAGAAGAAACTAATGACATGTCAGCTTAGGTCAACATGACTGCAGAGCAGTACTCACGCTATGATTACAAGGGGATACGGAGGTGTGCACACAAGAATGATGTATGCGCAAAGCTGGGTGACATCGCCAAGTATCAAAGTCTTTCCACGACCGAATTTGCCGAGAAGGGTGTCGGTGAAGAATGCAGCAGCGATGAATCCGATGGCGTTGCCGACGAAGACCAAAGACATGATGGAGTACGAGATGTGGTAATGTGATTCCATATATGGGATCAAAGCACCGACGACTGCAAAGTATCAGCATACAGTGCGACGATTCCATTAGCTGGTATCCACCGATCCTACGTACCTGAATCATTCATGCCATTGGCAAAATAGATCAAACAGCAACACAAGATGCGCCACTTGGTCATTGGAGGACTATTCCAGGTCCGCATCAATCCAACAGCATCGTCTCTTCTCGGTGTTGGCGGCCTGCTCATCTCAAGCTCGTTCGGTGTTTTGGGAGTTTGGGCACCAGATGGAGCCGCTTGCTTGGAAGCATGCTGGTCTGTCGCACGCCCATACTGAGCCTTTCCAGGTGTGATTGGGTCGAGTTCAATATCTGGATCTGGTAAGATGCCAACATCTCGGAGACTCTGTGGAGCTTGCTTCTGGCTCTTCTGGTATGTGGGTGCGGGACTGGTGACGCTGGATGTGGGCTGGATGTCGAAAAGTGTGTGAAATGCGGATGAAGACATTTTGACCTTTGGCTGCGAGTATGGAACTTGTGGTTGTCGTGCACCTCTACTTCAAGCCGCGGACAAAGCTTGTTCTGACGCTAGGTGAACACGACGATTGGTCCCCGACTGAAAGAAGGAGATAATCTGCAGCAAAGACGGTTGAGGGCAGGACGAGTCGATCAAAGATTGGAGTCCAAGGTGGGGAGCCCGGAAGACTCTCGTGGGGTAGTCCACGATATCGATAGCCCGTGACTAGCACGAACGAAAGCCACGGGTGTCATTGCTGATAAATGTACATATCTGATGCTTGGGATCGACCTTCTGACTGGATGCATGCTGCACCAACCGACTGCGAGCCTATCAAATCTCGTCATACGACAGAATTGCGTTCACAATGCATGGGACTGTGGAGATGCACACCCGTTGACCGTTCGGTGCAAGAGGGTCCGCCCTTTTCTATCAGGGCAACTTATCCGATCGTGTGTAGCGCAACTGGTCAAAGTCCCTGCATGGGACATGTCTTTTAGTGGGAGCAGAAAGGAAGCCTTCCCTGATGTATGCGCACAGTACGAGGCTGAAAATCGGATTGCCCGCCTCGGCTCGGCCACTCCTTCCCGATTCGAGATTTTGTGAACCCCTCCAAACAATTCGGCGTCACCCGCAGATCAACACACGCATACACGCGTCTATCAACCGTCAGGATGCCTCGACCAAAGCGCAACCTTCTGGCCACGATTGACTCGACCGTCACGCCGCCTGACGTGCTGCCCCATTCCCATGTGATCGCGCGCATCACAACAGCTGCCGGTAACAACCTCTACAACGCCGAGCTTCCGGGCGGAAAGCCGATACTCGCAGAACTAGAAGCAAAGTTCCGCTCAACGGTGTGGATCAAGCGAGGCAGCTACGTCTTAGTAGATACCTCAGCGTTGGCGGATCGGGAGAATAAGCTGGATGGTGAGATTGTGAACGTGGTGCGTGACGAGAAGGCATGGCGCAAGATGGCATACTGGTATGTTGATGCATTCTGCTCTATTTTCGGGGGTATCATAGTGTAATATGGTACAACATGCTGATATGCACGCTCAACAGGCCCAAGGAATTCGCGAAGAAGTCGACCTACGTCGAGGACAGCGATGAAGAAGAATCCACGGTCGGCAAGATGCCACCAGCGGACTCGGACGAAGATTGATCACTCGGCGTGCTCATGCTCGTCGATGACGCCCTTCAGTTCGCCCTCGTACTCTTTCCTCGTACCCCACCAAACACCAGCGACTGTGATCGCCAGTACTCCAACGACAGTGCCCGAGCTCAATGGTGTACTCGGATACACGTTCCAAGCCCACTCTTGTGCGGCCCACAGCGCATACTGTACAACAGGGTGGAAGCCTGCTTTCCACAGCAGGAAGGGCGTGCTCCACGCAATGTAAGCGTAAAACTGGTAGTGAAGCGACCTGGCACACAGCATGCCAATTGTCGTCGCGGTTAGGATGGTGGTCATCACGAAGTTTGGCGTGACTCTCTTGGCCATCGTATCCTGGTCTCTAGGTTCGGCTTGGGGCATGATGATCTTGAGGAACTGCCCTGGCGAGCGCTTGGAGGGCTTGATCCAGCGCGTTGTCGCGAATATGCCGAGTAAGGCGACATGGACGGCCAAAAGTCCCAGGGCGAATTGTTTCGATAGGAATGTCTCCTCGGGTACAAATCGCCAGTTGACGGTCCACTTGTACAAGAACGCTCTGCTTAGCTCAAAAGCACGAGCAAAGTATGAGAAGGACTGCTTCCTGAATGGATATCCAAACAAGACCTGTGTATTCATCAGCATAACGAAACATGATCAGTAGTCCCAGTGTACATACTGAAACCTGAAATATAATCATGGCCTGCGTCATCGCCTCCCGACTTCCCACCTTCTGAATCATCAAGATTCCCATCGCAGGTAGTGGCAACAACAAACTCATCTTGACATTCAGCCCAGTAGCAAACAGGAAACTGCCCAAATGCCATTGGTTCCGCTGATAGCAGAAGATGGCAGCGAAAAGGCCAAGCACTGCGAAACAGTCATTGAAGCACCGCAGCATAAAAATGCTATGAAGTCGCTTGGACAAGATAAGCAGCGGAAATACATAGGGTGGTACCTACTCTCCTATTAGCTTTCATCTTCACCAATATGCACAGAACTAGGAAATGGGAGCTGCCGCCACATACCCTAGCTTTCGCATAACACCGCATCACCACCCCCAGCGTCCCCAAATACACCAGCGCAAAAACGTACTGCGCCAACTGCACATTCCGCCCCTCGTCTGTGATGCGGTACAAATACTTGTAGATCCAGACGTGCGCGCCGGGATACACAAGCGGTCCCGTAGATCCTGTGATTTTAGTGTAGTCGCGCTCGCCTTTTAGGTAGATGGCGATTTGCTGCATGTACGTGCTCCAGTCGATTTCCGTGTCTGCGTGGGGTTGTTAGAATGGGGATGGGTGACGGGACAACACGTGGTGCGTGACAGGGATGCGTACATGGAACGCGGTCTATGATCACGCCGCAGAGGGCTGCGTCGACAACGAGTAGGAGGGGTATCATCCATCGCGTGTGGTCGGGATTGTATGCTAGGTCTTTGGCCCGCACTATGAGAGACATGGCGGTGGTTGTGGTTGCGATTTGGCGCTCGCGAAGTGGTTGGGGTTAGTGCTTGTGTTATAGGGAGGCGCGAGATCACGTGCGACAGGAGGTCGAAGTTTCAGCAGCGGGTTTGCATCGTGAGGTGTTTCAGGCATGCAGAGTTGGTCCGATGTATGAGGAGAGTGGTTTGGGCGGTTATTTCAGGATGCGATTATGGTGTGGTGTGGTGGTAGAGATGCGTCGGTGGTTTTGCGTGCGTCTTCCGCGGACTTCATGCTTTTCTCTCCCACGACTCGACGTCTTCACCATCAGCAGCCGGACCCGACTTGCACCATGCCTTGTCGCTTACGAGGTTTATTGACGACGACAGAAATGTCTCAGTAAGATGTCATGATTCGAATCACGATAATTTGCCATCCGCCTGGAGCAACGACCAGGCTGTCGAAACGGAAGACACGAAAGGGTTTTGAACAGGCGGCGATGCATCAACATTCGAGTTCGCTTACCGTGCTCGTGCCTGCTATGTAGAGGCAATAACAGGCTCGAACACATATGCAGGTCAACCACATCGTGCTATTTGCTTCGACAAATCTTAGCAGAGAGGGAACGAACGAACCCAGCATGCAGGTGTGATCGATGACCCGATCGTTCTTCGCTCCAATTGACAGCATAATCCCTAAGAGAATCATCTTTGTTCAATGTTCTGACATTCAGCAATACTGGTAGGACCTGACGAGATATGGGCAAAAATGCTGTGGGAGTTGGATCGCATCGGCCTGCTTGGGTGCACTCGGCGACTCATACGCAGCTGGCGACAACAGGTGCACCCAGGTAAGTATGGCAATTCTTAATACGGCTTTCCGACTTTGGTCTGCTCGGGATGCACAAACGCTACAAATGCTGGCATTGGTTGACCTAGCCACCAAATGACGCTTTTCCAACCTTGAAGAAGTCTGCGTCATGTTCAGGGCATCACGTATCAAACGGAGAAATCGATGTCCTCTTACCATCTACTACTAAATACTCTATAGACCGCGAGAAGTCCCTCTCCGCACCGGGTCTATGCAGATCGCGGCTGTGTTCTTCGTAGTCTAAACCCATCTGTTCCATGCCCCATGCTCACAAACGGGCTAAACCCTTTTAGGTTCGATCCGCGAGCTGGTTGATATACACGGCGGCCAGCCCAGCAAAAGAGATGCAATCATGTCGGCAGAATCGGAACACAATCTTGACCGAGATCACGAATTGCCTCTCCTTGGTTCAACAGTCCCTCATTTGCTGAGGTTTAAAAAGGACCACGATGCCAACCTACCACCACTACCACACAACCACACCCACATCACTACTCTCCTAATAGCCCTCAACATGGCAATACTCTCCCTTCTCATCATTTCCACCTTGCTCTCCCAAGTCCCCTCCATGACCTGCCAATCTCTTCCAAACACCAACATCTCTGCCACTCTTCCCCCGAAACAAACAACAGGTTATCTGACCGTCCCCGCCGCCTCCATTTACTACGAGACCTATGGCTCCGGGCCTCTTCTCCTTTTCATCTCCGGCGCCAACGGCGACACAGACATCTGGCGCCCAATCGCACGCACCATTTCCTCCTCAGCGAACTACACCGTCGCCATCTACGACCGCCGCGGCTTCAGCCGCAGCTACCTCTCCAGCACGCTTCCGCAGAACTACACCCAACGCCTCGCCGTCGACGCCAACGACACGCGCCTCCTCATCGAGCACTTGAGCCCCGCCCAGCCCGCAACAGTCCTCGGCACAAGTTCCGGCGCCATCGTCGCACTGCAACTCCTCCTCTCCTACCCAAACAACCTCAAGACCCTCGTCGCCCACGAACCGCCCGCCCTGACTCTCCTCCCGGACAACGCAACCCTCATCGCCGCCCAGAAAGCCGTCTACGCCACCTACCGCGCCACGGGCATCCCGCTCGCAATGCTGCAATTCGCGCTCCTGCAGGACCCGACCTTCCAGGCTTCGCCTGCGGGCACCACGGGCTTCAGCATCGATGCGCGCGAGGGCCCGTTCGTTGCGGGCAATGTAGCGTATTGGTTCGAGCGCGAGTTTCTGCCGTATCCGCTGCAGACCTTCACGGCGGACATGTTTGCGGCCGTCAAGGGGAAGTTGGTCCTGGCGAATGGGAAGACGACGGATCCGATGGGCAGCCAGTATCGTGCGAATGTGGTGTTGGGGCAGGAGTTGGGATTGGATGTGGATTTGGTGGCGGGCGATCATGTTGGATATGCGGGCAGTACGATGGCGGAGTTTGCTGGGGATTTGTTGGGGGTGTTACAGAAGCAGGGATAAGGTTCTGGTGAGTGGTTGGGTAATGGGGTGTTGGTCAGGTTGGAGGTGAAGGCAACGGGGCGTGTTTGCATGATTTCCTGACAGATGTTGTAATTGTAGTTTATCTATTTGTTTGAGTTGGAACTTGCTATGAAATCACAACAGGTGCCTATGGAAGGCCGACAGGCGTAGTTGATTCTACAACAGTTGAAATTTGCGAGTGCTAATGGGGTGATTTCATTTTTGGCCCTGGTTCGAATCTGGCGGCGACCCTATTTTGCTCTTTGTGTGGTCAAGCTGTCTGCAGCTCGCTGCATTTCACCGTTATTCTACTGCCTCGACATCTCAGGCCGAGCTTCGTCATGGCTTATATACCAAATCTTATCTTCGACTCCAGATCCTCACAACTTTGCCCGAACAGGCGCGAATGTGGTTCCCTCCCCTCCACCCAATGCCGCAACGAGCTCATCTACCTTCTCCAGTAACCAAGTACATCCATCGTCACTCACAAGCCACCTGATCCCCTCCTCTTCACCAGCCTCTGGCTCTTGCTTCCAGGTGCCATCCTCCCACGCTTTCCTCAGTCCAAATACATGACTCAAGACCTGCGGACCGACACCTTGCTGTGCCCTCAAACAAGTGACAGCGATCAAGCTGGTGGTGATCCTTCCCACCTTCGCGCCCGGCTTATCAGGCGGATCAGTAAAGAGGCCGCCATATTCCTGGTTTATTATGAAGACCGGCAGATCTGGATGTGCATCGCCCAACTTGTGCTCTAGCTTCGTCTCCAGAGGGCGATAGATAGCGTCCCAGAGCGCGCGACCGCGTGTGTTTATCGATTCGATGTTCGACGGACTGGGGAAGCGTGTAGGTGTCGTGTTTAAGCTCGATGCGATTGACGCCGGTAATGCGGCGCGGAACGCGTTGAGCATGTTGATTGTCCGTGGAATCTGCAATACTGTCAATTCATGCTACAACAAGCGAGTGAAAGCTACTACGTACCCCATTGAACCCAATACACTTCAATCCAACCTCCCTCATAAACTCGGCAATTGCCACTGATTCACTCGGCGGTCTTGACGCGCTGGTCGAGGTGTACAGAGCTAGCATGGACTCGGGCGAGTTCATCGTCATGGTTGCGGCCGTCGAGATGCTGAGCCATGATGGGCGCCCGAGCTTGCGTTCGGTAGCCTCTTCTTGGATGCGCTGGTAGACGGCTTGGATGCGTGGGGGAGCGGGGACGGGACCGGGGCGCGAGTGCGATGCGTTGATGAGGGCCTTGAGCGAGGGCGAGAGTTTGGACATGGCGCGTGTGGGTGGGTGTGGAGATGCGTGTTGGAACGCGCGGCGGGAATGACGCCTTGTGTGGCTGGCGCGGGGAAGACTAATTTATGTGTACAAAAGACAGGAATTTATTTGAATGCGCTATGCGAAGTACAACACGGTGTGCGGCGGTAGTTTATGTATATACAGTGGAAGGAGCAACCATGACGCCAGGCGGCTGCTGTTCCGAGGCATTTCCGCGCTGCGCGGTCTCACTTCAACCGCCGACGTCTGCTCCGACGCAACACCATACCATACCGGCCCCTCACGCCACCCACGATACAACCCATACTTGCACAACATGTATCGTAGCTATCATTCAGACGCAGATCTGGGTTCGACCGTCGCGATGGTCGAAAGACCACGACGTCTGCGAGATGCAATACCGAAGTCGACAATCTAACACACCACAACACCTACGAATCGATGGATATCACGGACTCATCAGCCTTGTCGCTAGATGGCAACGACTGGACTCTCTTTTCGCAGCACTCCGATTAGTGTGTCCCAACGGTGATTTCCGCTGCACGCTGTTGTTCGTGTTTTGCCCCCTCAGCAGGGTCGTCATGTTCAGCTGAAAGCCATCGCACATCATGAGTTCTTTTCGACAAATCGAGCCTTGCGTTGAGGCGACCTACCCCGCATCCTCTCAGCTGCTTCAGCTCATCTGCAAAAGGGAGACTCTCCGCTCTTTCCCCCATACTTCGCTGTGCACTTATCCTTCATCGGCGGCTAGAGAGTCTGGAGTCGTTCATCTTGCCCCTCTTCGTAATCTACTAGCCAATATCAAATCTGCTCTTGGGCTCGACAACATGGGAAATGCTAGCTCCAGGGAGTACATAAGACACGTGCTCTTCGATCTACCTAGAGCTCGGCTACTGCGAACAGCCATCTGGAAGGGATTCGAGCAACTTGCTGTGAAGATTGGAACATCGATTGGGTATAGTATGTCTCTGCACGAGCCTGGAATATCGCGACGCGCGCTGATACCACATTGTGAAGCCTTTCAACAAACAGCCAGTTCTCCGTCGCTGCAACAGGATCCAGGGCCGCCTCAGCCTCCACCTGGGCCTGATGCAGTTGAGGCTCATAGCTCAGAACCATGTGCTTCTTCTAATGGAGATGATACAGGCCAGCCTCCAGCTCCGGAAGTACCTGTTCCGCCATCTCCACTCACACCTGCTCAATCTGTCGATTCGAGTTCCTCTGCTTCATCACTGAAGTCTGGTTCACGTGAGATCCTTCAGTCACAGTTGCCCGAGCCTTCATCCAGGTCTGTCGACTCTCCTCTGGACGATGCACATGCGCAGGAGATCATTCAAGTTATCAATCAGGGACTATTACCACCAACAAAAGAGCCCCCGGTGATTGGCAAGAGGTCGCAATCCGCAGAGCCAAAACATGATTCTATCCGAAGGAATTATGCGAGTCGTATCGCGAAAGTGGATGCTGCATACACTCGACTTGGCCCGGCATCGAAAGGGCCGCCAAATCCAGAGCGCAACACAAGCGCTTCGATTAATGATTACGATAAGGAGTCAGCCTTGTATTTTTGCTCATCATTGATGGTTGCATTGCCGCAACACCAACCTTCCGGAAGTACCGCAAGAGTTGCATCTCAGCGACTTGTCTATGATAAACCTAAGGACGATGTTGATACCACAA
>TARA_R110002003_G_scaffold284_1_pt1 | contig 13302 bp, 10 predicted proteins | sample TARA_R110002003 | Tara Oceans TARA_R110002003 (sample SAMEA4396441) | marine metagenome | biome: Westerlies Biome; feature: [SRF] surface water layer (ENVO:00010504); material: water (ENVO:00002006), including particulate matter (ENVO:01000060) such as... | depth 5 m | reverse complement strand
TAACCACCTTCCCAAAATGCCCTCCCCCATACAAATACTGCAACGCCTCCTTCGCTTGCTCAAACTCAAACACACGATCAACCACGGGCCTAATCTGCTTCTTCTCATAGAACTCAATCATGCGCTCCAGCTCATCTCTCGGACCATTAAGAATACCCTTCAGCGTAACATTACGTTTCAAGCACAACAGGTTCGTATTCGTGCGGCTTCCGGGTTCGTCTTGCTTGCCAGACAAGTAGCCGATGCAAGCGATCAATCCGCCGAAGCGCACGCACTCGAACGATTTGGCCAGAGTTTGCGCGCCGCCCACTTCGATGATGATGTCTGCACCTTCGTTGGAGGTTGCCGAGAGCACAGCGCTATCCCAGTCTGGGTTGGTGCGGTAGTTGATAGTTGTACTTGCGCCGAGTTTCTTTGCGCGTTCGAGTTTTGCGTCGGAGGAAGAAGTCACGATGACATCTGCGCCCGCCGCGGCTGCGATTTGCGCGGCAGATATACTGACGCCGCCGGTGCCTTGACATAAAATCGTCTCGCCTTTGCTGATGATCTCGCCCTTCGGACGCATGCAGTTCAGGCTCATCCATGCAGTCATGGCCGCGATGGGTAGACATGCGGCTTCGTCGTCGGTGATGTAGTCTGGGATTTTGACGACGGCAAAGGTACGGAAAACGCGATACTGGACGAGTACGCCGGGTGCTGGTCCACCGAGTCCGTTCCCTAGATCTTTGGCTGCGATTTGCCCGGAGAGATGGGTAGGTGCGAAAGTGCTGATCACGCGATCACCTTCTTTGAGTTGGAAGGCTGGGTTCCTGTATGGATCGGATGTGCTGTTGGATGACGGGCCGACGGCAACGACAATGCCGCACATGTCACTGCATGGTACGATAGCGGGTGGTTGCTCGACGGACTTGTGGTGATTGTAGAGGCCCATAGACACTGTAGCACGTGATCAGCGTCATACATTCCCAAAAGCACCGGCTCCTCTTTAATCAAAGATTAGAGCATTGAGTAGGCTCTTCATACCTTCAGTATCTCGATAGTTCAGGCTCACAGAATGAATCTCAACCAGAACCTCGTCCTCTCCCGGAGTCGGACATTCCACCTCTTCCATCCTCAGTTTATCCAAGCCGTCTTGGCCGGTCACCCATTGTTTGATCTTTTGAGGCGACATCGTCTCTCGAGCCAAACGTACTAATCGTCGTTACAGAATCGCACGCCTTTGGTAATCCCACAGTAAGTTTGCCCTTCTTCAAGTCCCTTCCCTTCGCAAAAAGCGCAGAGATCTCCGTAAGCCAGTCTCGGCGATCTTGCGAAAACGGTGGTGTCGGCATCTTCGACTCAGGGATGCCCAACTCTATATATTATCTGTAGGTCCACACAGGGTGTGAGATACCGAAAGCCAGCGGCTGAAAGTCGCCGAAATGTGTTCATGTGTGGGGAAAACGATTAGCAATATATAGCGTTGACATGACGATAAGGTGCTCATGATGGTGTTGGCGTGCGACGTCACTGGCCGGAATCGTCCGATTGGACCGAGGTGCTAGGACGATGTCGGAAGATGGCAGCCGATGCAAGGCGCGTTTTTCGGGTGGGCATCGGGAGACTCAACACCAAGACCATTATCGCGATGTTGCGGGAGGTAGATTGCAGATGGATGGGACGTGAGTGGTGCCTAATGATCACATGTTCTGACGGACGTGATGCGGAGCCGTGATGATTGTTGCTGTGGCAAATGCGTTGTGTGAGCAGTGGCACTCAACAGCGTACCAGCAAACGTGTACCAGAAGACGTCTTTGGGGGCCTAGCAGCGAACATGCGTACACGTTACGAGCCAGCGAGATATGCCTGCGTAGCGATAGCTAGGAGACGCATTTCATTTAGCTGATCATGGCATCCCGCCTCCACAATCCCGCGCGACCGGCGAATGCTTTCCGAGACTGAACCTTGCTATGACAGACTGGTTGAGAAGACTGAGACTCCGGAAGAAACCCAGCGATAAGGGGAAGAGGAGGTTCGAGGCTGAGGAGGCCAAGACGGAAATAACCCAACAGTTGCGATTAGTCGAACTCAAAGTCCACCACAGCATCATGACACCTGAACGCGCAATGCATATACGGAATTGTATCAAGGCCATGGAGGACATATTGAAGGGAGGTTGGGACGGCAGAGGGGCCGACCCGAGCTAATAACATTACATTTCTGGTCTATGGAGGGTCACTAAACATTAGCTGCATGCGCATCGTCCCTAGTTTCTGTACTCTTCAGGTACCTGTGGCCATTCATCGACACCATCAAGAATTACCATAGACATGCCACCGTTTAAGTGACTCTGGATATGACAGTGCAGCATAAAGGGGCCGGGATTGACAACCTGGTACCGGACTGCGAGCCAAGTAGGCTTGAGTCCGGACGGCGGAACAACAAACCCGTCTCTGTAGGCTGGCGTGACCAGGTTGAAGTTCTGTGGGATAGCTACTGCAGCTTGCGCAACCGATGTCCAGTCGAACATTCCTTCGCCTGCACCGAGGATAAAAACTCCATTCGAATGCTTGTGAATCGGATGTGGTGGCTGCTGAAGCTGAGTAGTGATGAAAATTAGGTCAACCCACGTATCGTTCTTAGTGACAATAGTGATGTTGCCGCCAGGATTGTTGGCATCGGGTTGTTGATATAGCAGGGGCTCGATGATGTCATCAAGCATAGGGTGGGCAAGTGGCGTCGAGTTGAGGGCCCAAGTATAGCTGTTCTCAACAGTACCCATCATGAGCTTGAAAGTCTGCGAGACTTCGGGCGCTGGCTGAGGAAATTGCGGTGGGAAGGACTCCATCAATGCTTGGTCGAAACGAGTCGCATTGGAGAACGTTGGTGCGCCACCAAGGTCGATGGATGGCATGGAGGAGACTACGTCTGTAGGGTTTCCGCAGTAATTGACCTCATATCCACCGCTATAAGCAAGAACGGCTGTGGTGTCAATGATTTGTGTGGCAGCCAAGGAGGCGACGCGGATGCCGTAATTCCCAGCCGACTTGTCGAGCTGGATGAAAACCGAGTAACGGTCACCGTTCGCAACAGTCAAAACATCGACTTTGAGAGGTTCAATATAGTGGCCGTCAACGGCATAGACCCACAGCGGATGCTCGTCGATGCTGAAGGCGAAGGTACTGATGCCCGCTGACGATATAATGTCCAAGGCATACCACTTCTTGTCGCGCGGTGCTTGTATGACCTCGCGCGAGCCTTCTGTCGGCATGCATATCTCAAAAACCTCCTCGGGCAAAGCGTCGATATTGAAAGCAGAGCTGTTGGCGAATGTAAGCTGAAAGAATTGTGGTGGCAGACAACTAACACCGTCAGCAAGGAATTCAAAAGCGCGATGGTCAGCATACCCTTTGTTCGTGTAGTTTAAATTATTAGCCTCCAGGATTGGCGCAATGCTCGGATCTACGAATGCATCGATCTCTTCACGAGACAGGCATTTGACTGCACCCTTGCCATTAACCAGTAACGAGTCCATGCAGATGGCGCTTTCTATTCCAGACGCGAGCTGATCATTCCAGGTCTGATCCGAAGTCCTATGGCGCCAATCGGTGAGCAGGAGCGGCTTGACAGCGGCTTCAGCCTCTTCCAGCAACTCGACTTCGAACGCGGATATCCTGTCAAAGGGCTTTGCTATCCCGGCTTTGGGCTTGATGATGATGGGACCATATGCACCGTCGTCGATTTGGCCACGGCTATGGGCATGGTAAAAGTAGCTTCCGTATGAGTCGGCAAGCCATTTGTATTTGAACACCGCTCCGGGCTGGATAGGTCTTTGCGTCAAGCCAGGTACCCCATCAGCCCAAGGTGTATGGGTTTGGCGTATTCCTACAAGGAGTAAGTACAAAGTGCTATATCGGAATTGCGACGGTCACGTTACCATGGTAATGGATTGTGGTGTTGAACGGCATCTGATTACACACTTCAACTTCCACCCAGTTACCCTGCTGTATTTCAAGTAATGGTCCCGGATATTGACCGTTGATGAATATCATGTCTCGCTCGTAGCCATCTGGAGCTCCCTTCGCCCATGTCAATTCAAGCCGGAAATTCTGTGTGGCAGCGTGCGCATAACATGCAATCGCGAGGCATATTGAAATGAAGGACAACATATTGCGGCGTAATGACAGTAGACAAGCGACCATACGAAACAGACGGAAGAATGTGAATCAGAATGCGCTGCGCGAAAGGGCCTGCATACCCACGTCGAGGGTTCAAGCTGCATCTTGTACTCAGCTTTCATGCAGCCGAGTGATGCGCCATGACATGATGGTGTACCAAATCCGCTGTCATGTCTCAACACGCGCCAAGATCTGTAGTGACACCATTCGCTTGCGCATGTGAAGATCCCTTGCAACTCATGGTAAGGCGGTGCAGGTCGAGCATCAAATCGTTGGTTATGTGGTAACCGAGAAGAGGAAGTGGATTTTTGCGCCGTTCTGAGTGGCTCGGTATGCTGTGATGTTATTCAATTTTTTCCCCCAGGCGAGTCAGCACAACGTATAAGCAAAGACAATTTTGGACACGCTGCTTAGCAGTCCTGCGCATCAATGCTGATGACGATGAAATAAATACTTGGCTCGAGACATGACAAGTGCAAGCAGGTCGCAATGAGATGAGCACGGCGACGGTTGCGCCATGAGGCATTTGGGTCGGGGTACCAGTACGGCAGCCAACTAGCGCGTAGCCGCGCGACCACAGCTGTGGTACAGAAGTGAGCTAATACAGGTGGCGACTGCTCCTTTCAATTGGGATCGCAGCAGCAGTGATGCCATGATAGAGTTGAGAGGAAGATCACAACAAGAAGGGAAGGGAAGAAGTGTGGCTAGCGCGCCAAGGCCCGGCGTTTTTCGAGGTTCGTAGCCAGACAGCTGATGTCATCCTCTTCCCACACAAACAGCCAGGCTCTTGGCCTCATCCATCCACTTTCACTCCACTGCTGGCTTACACATCAAAGCATATCCAATGGACTACAGCAGTACGTGTTAGACGGCGGTGTGTCCTTTCCACGTGCCGGTCGACCTCCGTGACAAGCATCTCACATAACCTGCCTCGTCTCCTTAACACTACCGGGTATCTGCGACGGCCTCTGCTTATACATGAGTACCAACCGAGGCTTCCGATAATTATTTCCAGACTGTGATGACTAAATCGACCTTAGGCGATAGATAAGCGCTAAGCTCGTGGGTGCCACGAACTCGAGGTAGATGCTGTGGAACGTCCCGAAGCCTCGTGGACTCGTTCGGTAGCGTGAAGGGTTTCGGATGGCACGATATGCCAACGCCGGCGATTTTGGGAACGATGATAATCTGAACCATCCGCGCATTGTAAGGACTTTAGCACGTGTTTGATCTGAAGGCAATGGGCGTGAAAACATCTCCGTTCTCTTTGACCCATTGTCCGCATGCTTTCCTCTCATTCCCTTTGTCACCCCAGCATTCACCTCAAAGCTCCCAAACGGATTTCCGCAAGGCCACATTGTGGATTGTTATCGATTGAGCTTTATCACGTCGCCTCACAAGTCTTTCACTGAACTCTCACCATGATGCGTCTCCTGCTCATACATAACACGCGCCAAACTCCGCCGGCTAATTTCTTCACCACAACTCAACTGACCGCAACTCAACACAACGATCAACCAAAACCTACAAACCAGGAACACCCTCACGCAACTCCAAGATTTCCACATCTTCACTGCAAACCCCGGTACCCGCTATGCAGTCTACCAGCGACACCAAGAAGCGCCGGGCGTGCTCACCACCAGCTGATGAAGCGGCTGCCAAGAAGGCGAAGATCTCAGATGTCAACTTCGTGTCCCAACCAATTCATACTCCCGAGGCCGATGGATTCAATGCCGGAGTTTCGAACAAGCATGTCGAGCCCGTTGTCATGACCGATGATACCGGAAACGATGCACCTACGGAGACCTCTGAGAACGGCAAGGATAAAGAGGGAGACATAGTCATGGCGGAGGTTGAGTCGAAACCTAAAGCGACCAAGAACCCGCCAGTAAAGTCTTGCTTTGAGCCCTGGAAGCCAAACATCACCATTCCTCCCAAGAGCGACTTCTGGGGCATCAAGCCCAAGACTGGCGATCTTCGACCACACCCCGATCAGCCATCCGCTCGGGAGAGCAACGGCGCCACTAATCCTCCGATGTGGGAAGACCGTAAATTCCGATTCAAGCGCGGCTCTCGCAACGTCAAGTACTTCGGTCCTATCGAGCCACCCAACTCACAGGCCCTCCCAGACCTGGACCAGGAAGACCTACTTGCAGTCCAGCTTATAGACATGCGCATTGTTGGCAAGAAGAACCCGGTTCCTCGCCGCCAACCGATAGTCTACTTCTACGAGCACGGCAAGCCCAAGGACTGGGACAACATGCAGGCAATCAAGGCTCTGAACGATCGGCGTGGCCAGTCCATCGATCGTATCACCCTCGATGACCCCTGGACGCCAACCGAGCGCCAGTACCTTGCAGCTCTTCTGGTCGAATTCCCCGATGCGTCCATCTGGGAGCTGACCGAGCGACACAACGATCGTTTCATGGGCCAAGACTTTGCTCCCTCGACTGCCTTTGGGTTTTCTGAGCTGTCTCAAGGCCGAACAGTCGAGTCAGTCCGCCACGAGTACGTCACGTACAAGGCGTCTTACGACAACGGCGAGGCTCCCTCACGTGTCCGCTGGCGTACGGACAAATCCAAGGAGGGCAAGGCTCTGCATGCCGCCAAGAAGATGGTGGCAATCTTCGGTCCGCCCGACAAGAAGCTGGAGGAGGCGTTCGATGCCGAAGAAGATGCTTCCGACGGCGAGGGCGAGGACGGCGCTCCGACAAAGGCGCCTGCTAAGAAGGCGACTTCGAAGAAGCCCTCGCCCCAGAAGCGAGGCGCGAAGAAGTCTGAGAAGGTCGTCGACCAGCCCGAGGATGAAGGTGAGCATCGTAATGTGCCTGACGCGTTGTTTACTGCGCAGCCAAAGCTAGATGCGCTTGATGAAGAGCTGCTAGAACTTGCGGGTGCTTATAACCCCGACGAGATTCGTCACTCAGCTCCCCACTACATCCCCCCTCGCTCCCCTCTAAGCTTTACTGACTCGCCTCTGACAGACCTTGGAGACTGGTCTCCAGTCCCACCGGAGGAGGAGGAGCGCATGGCCGAATCTGCCATCGAGCAGGTCGTCAAGGAGGTCGTGGACGAGCTTGTTGATGCCGCCATCGAGCAAACCGCTGTCGTTGGACTTGGCATTGACTTCAGCGCACGCAATGCAGTCGAGGTCGCTGCTGAGGTTGAAGTCGCCCAGCAGACTCAAATCGAGCAGCAGGGCGATATGACTAACCCAGCTCATACAACCATCGAAACGGCTCATACCCACGTCGAGGTCGCTGCTGAGGTTGAAGTAGCCCAGCAGACTCAGGTCGAGGAGCAGGGCGCTACCACTGACCCAGCCTCTACGGCCATTGAAACGGCTCATACCCACGTCGAGGTTGATGTCCAGGTCGAGACGGCTATCCAGGAGGCCGTCGTTCAGGAGACCGCTATCCCAGAGCCCGTCATCCAAGCCCCACCCCCAGCATCCCACGCCCCTCTCCACGCCACTCGTCCCATCGAGCTTGACGAAGAATACGACGACGACGACGAAGACGAAGGTTTTGACTCGGCGTAAGCAACACTCGCCAGCCGAGTCAAACGTCCTCCTTCTCGCTCTGTTTTCTGTCTGTTGTGGAGGGTAAGTGTATGCACGCTCACGCGCGCACCCGGAGCCCATGGCACCACACCGCATCCAGCGTTCGTTGTAGTTCAGTTTTTGAAATAGGCGCAAGTATAAATCAATTTTTATTCATATATGTATATTTTCCCATGTGTGGTCCTCTCAAGCAACTCTTATATCTCCCCCCTTTACTTCCTGTCGCTGTCTCACACTGCTCTTGCCTCGCTTGTCACACAAACCGCATTTCGACCCAGAAAGCTTATTTGCTCCAAGTCATGCCTCCCCTCGTGCACCCAACCATCCCTGCCCGCCACCGTTTTGTCGTGCAACCCAGCCCTTGTCGCGCCACATGTGACGTGGTACAAAGCTGCACGACGCTGCCACGCGCATGTTGACGTCACACTGCGGCGTTGACTGATGCTGTGCTCTTGCATGCGAGAGCGAGCGAGATATGCATTTGTTGTCAGGGCGATGGGTGCTGTTGTGCTGAGCTCATGTGGTACTAAAACTCGAACTGCATCCCCACCCCCTCGCCCCTATCATGCTCAACATGTACTCTTCAAAGCGAACTATCTTCTACATTCGACCATAGGACGTTGAGAACTCTGCTCCCCGTCTGCTCAGCCCTAGATAAGCAACGTACCGGCGGACTAGTAGTCAGGTGGGTGACCACTGGCGAATCCCCGCTGTTGAATGTTTTTGGCCGTACTTTTGCTCGGCTGGGGTGACGGTGATGGCGCTTGCGTTGGTGGGGTGGCAGCTGTAGTGATGGCGTGTAGATGAGACGCGGTTCGGTGATGATGGGGCAAGAGTGGGAGCGTGACGTGATGACCTCCGCTCTCAGGACGGGAACAAGATAGCCATCCTCAAGCCATTCTGAGGAGACATTGTCAATGCTAAACTCAGTTCGCTAAGCTGACGAGTATTGGCTGGGAGACGGCGAGTTAATTGCGAGCTCGCTGTTGGACTCGTACTCTTTGCAACCATTTCGCGCATGCCCTCTTCACGTCTCCTGCGGCTCCACACCTCTCCCAGCAAAGCGCGTTGCGTCGCCTTTTGCGTTGAATTCCAAACGTCGTGACCAAGTACGAATGTTGCCGGACTTCAGGAAACGTGATGTCAACTTCGAGAGTACAATCTTAGTGCTGCGATGCAGATGACATACAAATCCCTCTAGCATTGGCGAGACGTCTGCCCAGGTGTCGAGATGGGACTGCGCGACGTTGATCAGCAGGCGCAAAGGTAGCGAGCCTGTGTATAAGCCGAGGAAACGTTCAACTGATGTTAACCATGCTGCGGAATGGCATCTGACATTCCTTTCGCGATGGGCAGATTGTGCAGCCGTGCGTTGTTGGACAGCGGGAAAGAGCTGACGAAAGGTCAGGATGACGGACCATATCCGTATATAGCTCTTGTACCTCAAGCAGTTCCGTCAGCGACACGCCCGAGGCTCCGATTCTGGAAAGGTTTCCAGGGAGAGGGCGTTGATGGAATATCTTTGCTGCACTTTGTGTGTGACGCAAGTCGTGCAGCGGCGCTCTGAGTTCCCCTCCAAGGGCTGACAGAGGATTCGACTCGGTTTATTGAGCTCGATGCTGCCGAGCGAGAGCGCCATGATTCGAGTGCACAGCTAGACATCGATGTTGTTAAAGTCCCACGACGGAATCAAGCATGCGGGTTTAAGTGGTACGATGTTCCTATCGACTATGCCGAACAGTCGTGGATGTTATGCTCCGGCGGCGATGATCTCCACAATCGAGGAATCCCTGTGCATGCTGGGTAAAGAAGGGTTGCTGCGATGCGCAGGTGGTGAAGACGTGGAATGCAGACCTGATGGAGGCGGTGATTTCGGAACTGCCACTGAGCTACAGAGATGTCCTGTTGGCGGAGGGTGGAGTTGGGTAGTTAATGGTAGGAGACGGGTGGTTGTTGGAGGCGGTGAGGGTGTTTATGCTCTACCCTGCACCTTCTCCACTCGATTGCATATTTAGTTCATCCGACTCTACTCACAAAAAACGCGAGTCATAGTACTTTGGTAAATCTCGAGGAGTTCAAGATAGGGAAATATTAATTTTGTTGCAATCACGATCCTTCACACGTTTCTTGCGCAGGTGGCTGGCTGCTCACCGCCCTGCTTCTGATTGGCCACCTACCACACCTTTGGCGTGTTTTCCATGTTTACGTCGCGTGCGCCCCCAAGTGCTGCGTTCCTGACGGCGTGGCCACACATGCGACCACATCCGCCGCATGGCATAATTTTTGACGCGAACGACGAGTTGGTCACACCGACTGCAGCCCATCAGCGATGAGGAGAGGGTGAAAGATGTGCGGAGTGCAGGCGCCCTCCCGCAATTGGCCTGTGGGTAATTTAGCCAAGCAGGAGCGGTGGACCCTGCTGCTTTCGCGATAGGCTAACGAAGAGACCTCCTGATGCTCCTTTCGAGTCTATCCGCGCACCGTCCCTCTATCTTTGCAGCCTCGCCTTGTCCTGTGTATATGCACTCTGTGCTGAGTCGCTCATTATTGCTAGCAGTCACGTCTGTTGCACGATTGTGCGATTCATAGCGAGTCAAGGGTGCTCGCGCTCCAGTCACGGACCCCGGTACTTAATTCAAAACCCACGCTCCCGAAACTTCTCCAACACCAACGCCGTTTGTGCTTCCGACCAAGCGCCAGCTTCGATTTGCGTGCGACGTCACCTAATTGGCATCCACTTACGATTGCTTTTGCCCTCCGATACCTGGCACATGTGCCACCACAGGACGTCATGACGAACGGGATGGAAAGCATGGACTCCCAGAAGGAAGGCACGACCCCAAATGTCGAGGAGGCAGTCACACGCTCGCCGAGGACACACGTGGACAGCTCGCCACTGCCAACAGACTCAATGGTGACTGTGCCGCTGTCAGAGGCTGGGACGTCGCCAGACGAGGACGACGTGAGGGAGTCGACACTACGGCCACAGATCATCGTGGAGGAGCGGAGAGACTCGTCGCGCCCAAACTCGAGCGAGATCCTCAAAGCTTTTGGCCGCCGCAGCAGCCAGGCGAGCATCGACATACCCACCGCCGACAGCCCGACCGTCTCAGTGCACGATGTGGACTCGCCGTCGTCGCCAGACGCAGCCAATCTGTCGCGACGAGGGAGTGATGGATCGGGAAAGAGCGAGCCAGTCGACTGGGCAGAGCTCGAGAAGAAGGAAGAGCAAGAGCCCGAGGGCGAGGGACAGGACAAGGTGGGCAGAACCAATTGTTCCGGCTAGTAAAATGCTAACACGTCCAGGCCATGGCACTGCTCCTTGCGCGGTTAGAGCAGGAGAATGCCGCCCTCATGTCCGACTCGAAGGCTGGCATCAAGGCCGCCCGCGCCCGCAGCCAGTCACGACCGCCCTCGTTCAACCAGCTCAAGCGCCTGGTGCAGGAAGACGACGCGTCGCAAGTTCGCTTCTCGCAGCTGCCTTCCCCGCCGCCCATGACGGAGCTCGAGTTCTGGGCAGCACTCGTGCGCGACTACCCGCAGACCGTCCAGCGACTACCAACGCTAAGCCTGAACAAGATCAGAGGAGGCATACCTGCGCCATTGCGGGGTGTTGTGTGGCAAAGCGCATCAGGTTCGAGGGAGAAACTGATAGAAGACCAATACGACTCACTCTGTGGCGAATCGAGCCCATATGAGAACATCATCAACAAGGACCTAGGGAGGAGTTTCCCCGGCGTGGAGATGTTCAAGGACCCCGAAGGAGAAGGCCAGAAAATGCTGGGCCGCGTGCTGAAGTGCTTCAGCTTGTATGACCACAAGATTGGGTACTGTCAGGGCCTGGGCTTCCTTGTTGGCCCGCTGCTGATGCAGATGGGCGACAAGGAGGCCTTTTGCGTGCTCGTTAGGTGCGTTCAGATCGTTGCCTGGCTCTTTGTACACGCTAATGATATGCAGACTCATGGAGGACTACGATCTCCGCTCCTGCTTCCTCCCAGACCTCTCGGGCCTTCACCTCCGCATTTTCCAATTCCAACGCCTCCTACACCACCACATGCCAGAGCTAGCGAAGCATCTTGACGATCTTGGAGTCGAATCCGCATATCTTTCGCAATGGTTCCTGTCATTTTTTGCCGTCACATGCCCGCTACCCATGCTATTCCGCATTTATGACGTGCTCTTCGCTGAAGGAGCGTCTGAGACCATCATGCGCGTGGCCCTTGCGCTCATGAAGAGGAACGAACAGAAGCTGCTCTCACTAAGTGAGTTTGAGGACGTCATGCAGCTCCTCCTCGGACGCCAGCTGTGGGATCCCTACGGCCGCAATACTCACTCTGCAGACGAATTGGTGAATGACTTTGTCGGCTTCACCAACGACGTCACTCGCGAAAGGCTGCAGGGCCTAGAGCAGCAATACAAAGAATCGCAGGAGAAGGACGTATCAAAGCAGCAGGTGCAAAAGTCGGCCATGTCGTTCCTCGGCCGTTTGTGGGGCCCGTCCAACTCATCCACCAAGTCGGTGACTCTGAGCCCGGGTCTTTCAGCGCCATCACGACCCGTCAGCTTCTTGCGACGCTCTGCTTCGAAACAGAGTCTTGCGTCTACACTCAACTCGACCGCCGAATCAGACACCTCAGCTGCGACGCAGAGCACGGCTTTGACCGACATCTCGCGCGGCTCAAGTGCAGACGCCTTTTCGCTCAAGTCAGGACACGGATCTGTCGCCATGGGCCATTCCGCAAAAGACCGTGATCTGCACTACCAAATTGAGCAGCTGCTCATGTCTGTGAGCCAACTGCAACGACAGAACAGCGAGCTTGAAGCAGCGTTGCAGAAGCAGCGTGAGGACCGCAAGGAAGACCATCGCATTGTATGGACCGTAGTCGACAAGATTAGGAAAAAGACGTCTACGCTGTCGGCTCCATCATCGCGTTCATCGCGACGGAGAACCACGATCACAGCTGCAACAGTCATACCGCCGCCTGACGAACCTGCCACAATCGCATTGCCCGAGGGCGCCGAAGAGGTCGTGGACGTGCTAGAGAAGCAGTTTCCGTTCGAGCAGACGCACCACCGCGCATCGTCCATGTTCGAAACGAAGGAAGTCCTGCGGGAGAATCTGTCACGGACGAAGGAGCAACTGGCCTCGGAGACATTACGTGCACAGGCTTTAGCTCGTGACCTCAACGACCGAGACGCCGAACTGCAGAGTGCAAGAGACGCATTGAAAGATACGAGGCAGAGGCTGCAAGAGAGCTACAATCACAACCAGAAGCAAGAGAAGACAATCCAGGACATGCGGCGAAACGAGCGCAAGAACTCTGCCGTGACAGCCTGGACGCATATGGACAGCTCTCCAGAGACGCCTCCCACATTATCGCGCTCCACAACAGCAGACAGCATAACCGGCGGCCTGCGCGAACTAAGGCTAGGCCGCACGCCCTCGCAGAAGTCCAACCACGCACCAACAACCATCTTCAGCAAGCGCACCTCATCCCTCGCAACCCAGCAAGTCCTCTCAACGGACAACCAGACGCCCGCCGACAACGAGGCCCTGCTCCTGGAACTCGTCAACGCAAAGAC
>TARA_R110002003_G_scaffold117_15_pt1 | contig 13323 bp, 13 predicted proteins | sample TARA_R110002003 | Tara Oceans TARA_R110002003 (sample SAMEA4396441) | marine metagenome | biome: Westerlies Biome; feature: [SRF] surface water layer (ENVO:00010504); material: water (ENVO:00002006), including particulate matter (ENVO:01000060) such as... | depth 5 m | reverse complement strand
AACTCACTTCGCTGGGCGTGTATTCAAACAAGTTCTGTACTACACTTGCTCAAACCCAGACTCTTTCCTTCCGATCGTTCAGAACATGTTGCACGGGTTCGAAAACACATCGTTCAGCGATCTGGCTTGGGTAGAGCGAAGTGCCAATACACTTGTGGAAAATGGACAGCGCGAGGCCGCGTTGGACTTTTTGACGTTTTATGCGCATACGAGGGCGGGCAAGGCCTTGAGTTTGGGCAAGACGATGGTGGATGCGCTGAACGCGTATGTCAAGTTGACGGCTCAGTTCAGAATGCCCAGTGGAGAGCAAATTAACGACCCTGGGCTCGGGGCGGAAACGGTGAATTGTCTGGTCGGGTTCGATCCAGATCAGCCAGCTGACCAGCAGACGATGCTGAGCAGAATGAAGATGAGGAAATTTCGGAGACAGTTGTGATCAAAGGACGTGGGGTTTGGTAGGTATTGTGCGACTTTGGACACTGGCAGGGGCTCCAGACAGTTCCGTAGCACTCCGCCTTCGTGGTTGCTATTAGACTACCAGCACCAAACCTAAATCCGACAACATCTTCTTCGCCCTGGCCGCCTCTTGACCCTTTCCTCTCGTCCCATGCCACATCGCCATGTCATGCTTGCATGCCTGCGCAAGTTTTGCGCAAACGTGCAGTCTGGGTGCAGAGCGTCGGTGACCACGTAAGCTCACATGCCACCTGCCTCAAACCAGCGGCGAGCAGGAGCCTGCTGCCTTCAGAGCCCTCGCTGGAAACCGCTAAGCTTTCCACTTTCGCATTCAGTGGCATGCAAGCTCGTATCAAGCTTCAGCCTCTACCGCGCAGGAGTCGAGCAATACTGCTGCCTGGCGCCATTCGATGCCGACGTGACGCGCAAGCTCAGTGCCTGCATACGAAAGCATCATTGTGCGAGAAAGTACCCAATCGAGGTTTGGAGATGTCAACCGACGAAAAGGAATGGTTCGCGAAGGGCGGTCATCTATTTCCACCTCGTATGGAGCCGGAAGGTGCTCGGTGGCTTTTTGCTCCCGATCTCCGACTGCCCGCCCACCGCGCAATGCGCCAACCACATGGAAGGAATTGCACAACAGCCTCGCACTCGCATCCTCGTATTCGCACCGGCATCCCGACTTGCAGCCATGGGAAGGGGCGCGCCGACTCCGATGTATCGATGGGTGGCTCTAGGCAGACATCAAACGTCGTCCCCACTCTTGGATGATAAGTCCATGGTCATTCCGCCGCGATTCGCAAGTCTTGCATCCTGACGTTGCAAGGAATGATCATGATTCACTACTGACCTCCTGCCGCCCGCAAATTTGCAGACACTCAAACTGTTAGGATCTGCATTTTACTCTTACTTCTTCCACGATCTGAAAGGGCGGTTATTCTGCGAAGGGCAGCCGTTTTACGAAGGGCGCTCCAACACTTCGACAGATATAATTTCGAACATTAACACAAGCAATTGGCACACGCACGTTGACGGACACCGTATCCCCGTATTCAGTTTCGTCCGCGACCCACCCGCCGTGGCGGCCCTCAGAAGCTTGAGTGTCTACCTTTCCACCTTCAGCTTAGCTCACGTCTCGCTTGCAGCACCGCGGACTCAAATCGAGCCGACGGGATCCCTGACCATCTGGGCCATCTTCCCCGGGTGGTGGCGCCGAGGTGCGCATCTCTAGAAGATTGCAGACTCGTGTTATTCTCCCTCACGACCTTCTCTTCCAGACACATTGACATCTACCATCGCGCCCGAGGGCCCCCGGCAAAACATGCGCTGAATCTAGCGCGCCCTTCAGACAATGCCGACACGATCCCCAGCACCATCGTCGAGCGTCGCGATGGACGAGAAACATGCCAGGTCGCCGTCTGAGGAGGTCAAGCCACCGATGGCTGGCCTCAGCGAACAGGAGAAGGAAATCATCGAAAGGCAACTCAAGGCGCCGAAGTTGACAGTCGGTTACTTTGCTCTCTTCCGTTACGCAAACAGGAATGAGATGATCATTATGGTGATCTCGCTTGTGGCGTCCATTGCGGCAGGCGCTGTAATGCCCCTTATGACACTCGTTTATGGTAACTTTGCTGGAAGCTTCACGGGATTTTCTGTTGATGCTGTCGCGGCTGCGCAATTTCAGCATCAAATTAATACCTTTACACTTTACTTCGTCTACCTGGGTAAGCATTCAACTCATTCCTGCTGACGACTTCTAACCACAAATAGGGATTGCTTCATTCTTTACATCATGGATCAGCATTGTTGGCTTCTCCTACACTGGAGAGCGGATAACGCAGCAGATTCGGGAGTTGTATCTTCGCGCCATCTTCAGGCAAAACATCGCATTCTTTGATTTCCTCGGATCTGGAGAGGTTACCACGCGCATCAGCTCCGACATGAACTTGGTCCAGGACGGCATCGGACAGAAGATCGGTCTGTTCGTCACGGGAGTAGCTGGTTTCGTCTCCGCCATTATCATTGGCTTCATCCGATCATGGAAACTTTCGCTGATCATGCTTTCGGCCACGGTGGCCTTGATTTTCATGCTGGGATTTAATGGCATGATGATGAAGAAGAACCAAACCATTTCAATCGACCAGTACGCTACGGCTGCATCCCTGGCGGAGGAAGTCCTAGCTTCAGCACGCAACGTAGCTGCTTACGGAACCCAGAAGCGACTCGAACAGAAGTACAAAACCCTTATGACCAAGGCCTCCACATTTGACTTCAAGGCCAAATTCTGGCTCTCTATGATGATCGCTGGGATGATGGGAATCCTGAACCTGCAATATTCGCTGGCGTTTTGGCAAGGAAATCGATTTCTGCACAATGGCGAGTTAGGGGTTTCGAACATTCTCACTGTGGTTATGGCTTTGATGATAGCTGGTTTCTCGCTGGGCAACATTCTTCCACACGTCCAGGCGTTTGGTGCAGCCACCGCAGCCGCTACTAAAGTTTTCAACACGATCGAGCGTGAATCCCCTATCGATCCGGAGACGGATGATGGCGAGACACCCGAGTCCCTTGTTGGGAACATCGAGTTCCGAGGCATTAAGCACATCTATCCTTCTCGACCAGAGGCAACGGTCCTGACGGACTTCAATCTAGAGGTGCCAGCCGGCAAGATGATTGCACTCGTTGGAGCTTCTGGCAGCGGGAAGTCGACAGTTGTTGGTCTGCTGGAACGCTTCTACTTGCCCATGGAGGGTCAGGTCTTCTTGGATGGCAAGGACATCACTACTTTGAACTTGCGCTGGCTTAGGCAACACATGGCAATCGTCAGCCAAGAGCCCGTGCTATTCAGTGTAACCATCTACGAGAGTATATCTCATGGGCTAGTCAATACTGAGTACGCCAACGCCTCGGACGAGAAGAAGATGGAGATGATTGAGAAAGCCGCCCGTATTGCCAACGCACACGACTTCATCATGGATTTACCGAACAAGTACGAGACCAAGGTGGGAGAGCGAGGCAATCTGTTGTCAGGCGGGCAGAAGCAGCGCATTGCAATCGCGCGTGCTATTGTATCAGACCCGAAAATCTTACTATTGGACGAGGCCACCGCCGCTCTTGACACAAAATCAGAAAGTGCCGTGCAGGAGGCACTGGATCGTGCGTCGAAAGGTCGTACCACCATCGTCATCGCCCATCGTCTCTCAACCATCAAGAATGCCGATAGTATCGTGGTGATGGCCAAGGGGTGCATTGTGGAGCAGGGTACCCACCAAGAATTACTCGGCCGCGATGGTGTCTACTCTAGCCTTGTCCAGGCACAAGAACTCACTTCAAAGCTCAACACCGGCAATCGGAAGTCTGTCCTGGGTGATCCAGAGAAATCTAAGGGAATCGAAGCAGACGTGGAGAGACTTGCCTTACTTCGTACCACTACTTCGGCTCCTTCAGAGATTGCCAGAAAACTCGAGAAAGAGAAAGACCAAGAGTATGGCACCTGGGAACTCGTCAAATTTGGCTGGGAAATGAATGCGGGCGAGCATGTTACTATGACGATCGGACTTGTTTTCAGCTTCTTCGCGGGCTGCAATCCCGCCATCCAAGCCATCTTCCTCGGCAACTCGATTAATTCTCTTCTTTCGCCAGGGACATCGTTGGGAGGCCTCGGCATAGGCTTCTGGTGCTGGATGTTCTTCATGCTTGGACTCGTCATTTGGGGCTGTTATTTCGCGCAAGGCCTTACCCTCTCCAGAGGCTCCGCTCGTCTCATTGGAAACGTTCGTGAGCGTGCCTTCGGAGCTATGCTGCGCCAGGACATGGAGTTCTACGACGGCGAGATGGTGACTTCTGGCGCTCTGGCCAACTTTCTGTCTTCGGAAGCCAACAGATTGGCCGGCTTGAGTGGAAGTACACTTGGCACGATCATCAGCGCGGGCGCTTCGATCATCGTTGCAGTCATCGTGGGCTGCTCATTCGGCTGGAAGCTTGCTTTAGTGTGCACGTCCACTATCCCACTCATGCTGGCATGTGGCTACTTTCGTTTCTACGCGATCACCCGCATGGAAAAGCGCACAAAAGGAGGCAGCGAAGCTGCATCATTTGCCTGTGAGGCGGCATCATCGATGCGTACCGTCGCCACGCTTTCACTCGAGAAGCATCTCCTCTCCGAATACCATGGCAAGCTCGGCGACCAGGCCAGAGACAACCTCAGGTTCCAGAACGTTTCTGGTGTGCTATACGCCACGTCACAGGGTCTGTCAATGTTCATCTTCGCCCTTGTCTTCTGGTATGGAGGTCGCCTCTTGTTCTCTGGAGAGTACACCGTCTTGCAGTTCTTCATCATCTACTCTGCCATCATCAACGGTGCGCAGTCTGCCGGCGCGATCTTTTCATTCGCGCCCGATATGGGGGAGGCACGGGATGCCGCTAAGCTCTTGAAGTCATTCGTCAATCGCATTCCTAAGATTGATCACTGGTCCACCGATGGCAAGAGAATCGATAATTTGACTGGCTCAGTTCAATTACAAGACGTGCGGTTCACGTATCCAGGACGACCAGACCATCGCGCTCGTGGGTGCCAGTGGTAGTGGCAAGTCGACTGTGATGCAGCTTCTCGAGCGCTTCTACGACCCAAACAGTGGCGATGTGCTGGTCGACGAGGTGCCACTTACCGACTACAACCTACAAGACTACCGCGCACAGTTAGCCATTGTCAGTCAAGAAACCACTTTGTACACTGGTACCATCCGCGACAACGTTCTAGCGGACAAAGATGATGTCTCCGAAGACGCAATAATACAAGCAACCAAGGACGCAAACATCTACGAATTCATCGTAAGCTCTACCCTCGTCACTGACCCAGTTTTCCCCACTAAATCACACAGATGTCCCTCCCAGACGGCTTCAATACCCTCGTCGGCGCAAAAGGCGCCCTTCTCTCCGGCGGTCAGCGCCAACGCATCGCCATCGCGCGAGCCCTGCTCCGCAACCCCAAGGTCCTCCTCCTCGACGAAGCCACATCAGCACTCGACTCCACATCCGAGCGTGTGGTTCAGGCAGCGCTCGATCTCGCATCAAAAGGCCGGACAACGATCGCTATTGCGCATCGCTTAAGCACGATTCAACACGCAGACGTGATCTATGTGTTTGATCAAGGCAAGATCGTGGAGACTGGTAGACACGAAGACCTTGTAGAGAAAAAGGGTGTGTATTGGGAGTTGGCCAAGTTGCAGGCTATGGGTGCGCCGCAATAACCAGCGTGCGGAGATTTTCCTTTTGGCGGAATTTATGATTTTTTTCGACATTGTATAGACTTGATGGTGCCGCTGGACATATACGCGGACACTTTATAATCACTCTTTTCTCACTCTTGCAGACTGTCAATATCTCCATCCATGTCAAGAATTCCGAATATCCAGATGCACCTCTTAGGAACTTCTTTGCCGCCCATCACATGTTAGCTGCTTTTCAAAGCCAACCTTCAGTACCACAAATCCGCACTCCATCACACAAGATCGGATGTGGCATAATGGGACGCGTCTTTGGCTCGGAGACTGTAAATGACGCTGATGAGGTATTGGCCATGAATGGATACCATATTTCAAGAAGTCTATCTCACAAACCAACCGAGTCATCATAACTCCAATTACCCCAAGCTATATTACTAGAAACAATCATTCTTCGTGTACCTATATTCCTCCAAACACCAGCAAACTCCACGAATTACCCATCAGTCACCCCACCTGACACCAGTAAACCTCGAAACTAGACCGTCTTACCTCAATACACCCCGACTCCCTCCCAGAAGCGATCAGTAAATAAACGTCCCCACAAACAGCACAATCACATACACCACCGTCAACGCCCACACCACCTCCCTCACCAGCGGCAACACGCCCCACACCTGCTCAATCTCCTGATGCTTGGGCTGCCCAGCGCCCGTCTTGGGATCAAAGTTCATCATGTCATCGCGATCGGGCACGGTCGGGGGAAAGAAGACATACAAAATCGGGACCATGAAGCTGATAGCCAGAAACAGCCACCACATGGGGGGCAACATGCTGTTGACCAGCAGGTGGCGGAGCGCGTCTTCGATATTGCCGGAGCGCACGGCAGCTTTGTGTGCGCGCCAGAAATCGAGACCCGCGGCGCCGAGGCAGTAGGGCACGAAGAGGCAGAAGAACCAGATGCGGCAGTGTATGCCCATGAGTTTGATGCGAGTGAAGAGGCCGGCACGCTGCTCTTTGCTGCGTTCCTTGAGCCGGTCGCGGATGGCGCCGCTGGCGAGGAAGGCGATTTTCTTGCCGCCCAGCCACGTGGGCAGGATGTAGCAGCGCAGGATGGTGACGGCGAGGTAGGGCGTCATGAATTGCCAGGCCATGGCGCTGCGTTGGCCTTGGATGTAGCCGGATGGGACTGTCAGGACGATCTCGTTGATGCGCAGTGACACGACCCAGATGGCGCAGAGGCGGATTTGCCACCGCAGTTGCGAGAGGGTTACGTAGACGAGGAGGTCGCGGCCCCAGTAGAGGAGTGCGGGGATGATGAAGTAAGCGATGAAGACGGGGATGGCCATCATGGTGTTGAAGGCGAAGGTGAAGATGCACCAGCGTTGCGGGAAAGTCATGTGTTTCGTCTGTTGATTGGGGGGGTAAGCATTAACAAGTCTGTTAGGGTGGGAGTGCTTACGTGTTTTCCAGGGAGTCCCCAGTTCAGTACTTGTGCCGTCTCAAGTGTACCGACTGCCCATCGCGTACGTTGTTTGAGGTCTACGTTTGCTTAGTATAGTTGTGGCAGATTTAATGGACGGAAGCCTCACGGTTGATGATACTCTCCGGCACCATGCCTACTTGCATGAACTCGTGAAGATACGCTGTCTTGTACCCAGCACCGTTCATCATGAATGAAAGGAGCTGATCCTCTGCCATGGAAGGTGTAGGCCATCCTCCCAGCTCGTCCACGATAAATCGCTTAAACACCACGCCGCTTCCTGTACACCAAGCAGCGCCCATATGGTCCTTCCTCGGCTCCAAGTAATGGATGAACTCGCAGATAGACTGGCAAAGCGGGTCGTCGGCGGGCACATTCCAGAACGTTTGTGGTGGTGAGACAAGGGCTAGCTCGGGATCTCGCAGGAGATGTGGGAGAATGGCTCGCAGCCAATCTGGGTGAGGAATCATATCAGCGTCTAACGTCGCTAAATACTCTGCAGGGCCGCCTGGAAGTCCAACCGCGTAGTCAATTCCCGACTGCAAGTTGCCTGCTTTGTAGTGGTGCGGCACGCCTTCGATTTTGACACGTGCCTGGTATGCCAGGTGAGGATACTCTAGCATAAGGGGCTGAAGAGCAGCTTCGAGATTCGGGTCAGCGTCATCGTCGCAGACGATAATTCGATATCGGTCGGTTGGGTAGTCTATGGTGCACGCGCCTCGTATAGTGTTGATGATCATTGGTACAACTTCCCCACATGTAGTGAAGAGCACGTCAACGGTCGGTACTGCCTCTCCTCGCAATCGCAGCTTTGGCCGTTTACGGTTGCCTAGTGATAACAACAGAACTAGCATCCAGGACAGATAGGGTACTGTCCGCTTGTTAGCTTGCCACCTGTCTCAGCTACGAATCCTTTAAGGAGTACGCACGTAGAATGACTCCTTCAACGCATATGAAAATCCAAGATGCTTCCGCTAGCCCACCGTAGACGACACGAAACTGGTAATTGCACCAGACACGGTACCCATAGTATGCAGCATATGTCAAGAAGACCCAGACAATGACGATTGGGTGTATCAGGATCAGCTTCCGGTGCCATGGCTTGACCAAGTCGATGTCGTCGTGCTCAGAAAGCTGCTCGATGACATATTCGCTCGCATCGTAACGATCGCTATACGCATACTTGCCATGCCGAGATTTCTTGAAGGGTGCTGGAGCGGATGGGTTTTCGCATGGAGCAATCTCATCACCGGAGGAACTTGAAGTTGATTCGACATATTGTAGAGGCTGCGGTGCCCGTCGTACTTCAGACGTTGAGTTTTCTGCCGGGCTGCTGACAACATTCGAGGTCGAAGGACCAGCCTCAATTATGTCGGAATCAGGCCGTGAAGGGATGACGGAAGGCTGGGCAGTGCTTGGTTTTGCTTGACTCTCGGATGGTACATCAGGTTCTCTAGCCATTGTGTAGTGTGGATGGCGACTGGTTTGAAGCGAGTGAAGACGCGAGGAGTAACCTTAACATGCTCTTGACAGCATAGCTTGGTGATTTATTCGCCAGTTGTCCCAGAGGACGATTCAGGTACCGCCTCCCGATCTGCATGCATAAATTCAATAGTTCCATTTTCGTAAGACGGTATAGATAATGCGCGAGCGGCCAGACAACAGTCCACCGCAGATGGACTGAGATTCGATGGTACTGTGGCTGTAGCGATCCATCTTGGCTATGAGCTGAAGTACAAACAGGGACTAATCAAGCGCGTGGGTCGATCCAATGCACAGTTCCGAATGTTGATGCAAAGGCAGTCCTACCTGCAACTCGGAACGGCCCTCCTGTGTGACTACATCGGGTGAACGCCACGTTTCCGTATCTTGTGTGACACATTCGGCCCCACGTCCGCAAGTTGCTTGTGATGCTTCATTATTCGGACGCAGTAGATTCTGGTCGTTCTAGGATATTGTGATTGCCCTGTACCGAGTCTTGAGATTTCGCCTTGTCGGCGATCAAGGACGCTAAGATAGGACGTGACGATTAGCAGGCAAATTAGGTTTGAGTTATCACTCTTAGTCTGATCGTACGTTGGATCTGGCTAGAGGCGAACAGTAGGCAAGTGGAGTTCCAGGGCTGATGGTTTGGCTTTTCCAGGTTTTCGGTAAAGCAGGAAGCTTGAGGTCACACGTCTCCGCGGTGGTGTTTGCCATAGAGACAGCTTGTTCTGGAGGGCTGCGCATTTCAAGCACGCTTGCGGAGTCGTAGTTGAGGAACCTGGGATGGTCCCTACAACCAAGCACAGCAGCTCTGCAGATCTTAGGGAACGTTGTCCGAATCAGGTCCAAAGTGATCTGACCAACGGGTATGCGCAGTTCATGTATGATCCCGATGGAGTATGCAAAAATTTCCCAAAAGAAAGTCGTGATCTGTCGATTGTTATCTTCCACGAAAACCATCACCAGCGTTTGTGGTGTGATGTTATCTTGAACGTTGCAGCCAATACAGCACTGCAGTGTGTCCTGCATAGTTGAAGCACACCGCAGTCTTTCGATGCTCATTCAAATGCTCGGACCAGGATTGCGGGAACCATTCTTGGTCGAGCAGCGTCGAAGGAGCTACCGGGACAGACGCCTGGCAAGGATACACAAAAGCGGGAAGCTGATCTTCACGTTTGATGTGAGCTAAGCATTGGCCAGCACGATCTGCTGGCCAGACGCTCGGAGCAATATGTAGTGGGTCCTTGCAGCCATGCAACTACCGGAGGTGAGGTCATGTCCAAGCGGCATGGGAAGTTCCATTAGGGCGACAACACACCATGACGTGCGCACATGGCAGCTTGAGGCGCCGACGACCTCTGATAAGAGCGAACGAGAGCCGCCACGAAATATTATTGACAGCGCCTTTACGGCAGGTACCGGTACGTGCGATATGTCCTTATCTCAGGAAAGCGGCCATGGATAGGGGCTGGGTAACCGAATGCTGTCAATAGCCTTGTGTGTATGGGCACGTTGCAGCTGTCAAGTACTGAAACAAGCTTATGCTAAGATTCGTCTAATGCATGTCGTCGATGGGTGACTTGGAAAGGACCCCGGGAACAACGCTTTACACAGTAGATGATGCGCCTTGAGGTTTAGATAACTTAGCGATGACGCTAGCGCTAGTTGGCCGGCGAGGCCCAGGCGGGGAAATTTCTAGATCACGAGCGAGCATCGCTGCCTCACAAGCTCCCAGCATATATATTCTAGAATCAACATTTCAGCCTCACAAAACGCGCAACGCCATCCACCTCGGCAACAAACATCAGCCCACGCTCACTCAATAATCACCGACGCTAAAAACACGCAACACCACACCAAACCTTAGCTTCAACACTACACCTCCAGGCCGCGTGCGCACACACACACACCCCCACGCACCATGGGCTCCGTCGTCCTCCCCCACCTCCGCACAGGCTGGCACGTCGACCAAGCGATCCTCAGCGAAGAAGACCGGCTCGTCGTAATCCGGTTCGGGCGCGACTCAGACCCGCAATGCATGTCGCAAGACGAGATCCTGTACAAGATCGCGGACCGGGTCAAGAACTTTGCGACCATCTACCTGTGCGACCTGGACGAAGTGCCGGACTTCAAAGCCATGTACGAGCTGTACGATCCGATGACGATTATGTTCTTCTTCCGCAACAAGCACATGATGTGTGATTTTGGCACGGGCAATAACAACAAGCTGAACTGGGTGCTCGAGGATAAGGGCGAGTTGATTGATATTCTGGAGACGGTGTATCGCGGGGCGAAGAAGGGGAGGGGTTTGGTGGTTAGTCCTAAGGATTATAGTACGAGGTATAGGTACTGAGGGAGATGGGGGGACTGCGTGTGCGATATGCGATATTTGTCTGGCGGCCAGGCAATTTTTGAGAACGTTTGGGCAGGCGAGGTAGGGTATTGAGATAGGCTGCGACAGCAGAGACGTGGATGAGTTGGGCGTTTGGGCGAATTTGAAGGTATGGATACACTCTGCGGGACTCTATCTGCGTCCTGATGCTCACGAGATTATTCAGACTGACTAGATGGGATTATTTCGAGCCGGGCTCTTTTGGATATTGTTTGCATCGCTCGACACTTAAGGTGTAGGAAGCTGGGATGATTTCCTGTTCAGATAGAGGGTCACAATGCTATCGACCGCATCGGCTCTTTTTCAATTGAACTTTTAGATGTCGCTTGGGTATCACATATTCTGTCCGCCACTCCTAACCCGCACTTCCCCATTCCCCTCCTTCCCATATTCTCAACTAATCCCCAGTATTCAACTCCAGATCAATCTGCACACCATTACTGATGCTGTAGTCCGCAAGACTCAAACTATCATGGAACGGCCTCTCGCCCTGCCTCTTCAGCATAATCTCATGCACCGGCCTCCCAATCTTAGCCGCAACCATAGCCTTCAACACCTTCACAGGGTCGGAAGGCAGACACGGGACCTGTGTCTTTGTGCCGAGGCGGTCATTCACAGTAACGATGATCATGGCTTCGCCAGTAGACGCGACGGCAGGGGCAGCGGGCTTCTTGTCACGAGGCTCGCGTGGCTTGCGATCACGGTCTTCGCGCGGTTTGCGGTCGTGCTCGCGATCGCGGTCCCGACGGTCGGGATGCCTGTCGTCGCGTCTCCTGTCATCGTCGCGGCGGCGATCAGAGAATCTGTCGTCTCTCCCCCTGTCATCCCGATCGTCTCTTCGCCTGTCGTCGCGGTCGTGGTCTCTTCGCTCTCGCCGATCATGGCCGCGGTCGTCTCTGCGCCTGTCGTCGCGATCTCGGCTGTCCCGCTTATCGTTCTTCCATTTCAGCCCAGAGAAGTTCTTCGGCTTTCTAGTCGGGCTGCGGCGTGGTGAGCGCGATCTCGAGCGTGCGCGGTCGGCCTGGGTCTCTGATTTCGGTTTTGCGTCTGAGGGCGCCGAGTCGACGTCTCGTAGTGGTGAGGGAGACGGCATTGTTATGGCTGTAGAAACCGAGACTGTAATTTCCTTACTCGAGCAGGTCACTGAGAAGAAAGTCGAAGTGTGGGTGATGTTGTTGTAGTGGAGTTGAAGTTGCGGAGAATGATGTAAACCACCGAAGCCCGTGCCCACACCCGTCTAACTTTAGAAGAAGCTTGGACCCACAACCCGTACGTGCCACGCTCTCACGCGTCTCTTCACCCCAATCACCTCGCGATGATCTTGCGGTGACGATGCGAGACCTCTTGCAGCGGCTTACCGCCCCGCCTGCCCAGCATCTGCGAGTCTTGCAGCCTACGTGTGCTACCGTCTCTTATACAGTCTCCACGCGCACCTTGCCAAAGACACTCCCCGCAAGACTCGCCCACTACATCGGTATAATACTGAGGACCGTCACGGGCTTAAGCGCGGCGATCCTGCTCTTGCTGAAATGGCGCCTCGACGAATCTGAGAAAGTGCCGAGTGTTCTAATGCGCCTGCTCGGTCCCATCAAGGACATGCAATTATTGCATGTAGTGGAGACTTGGCAATGGACCTATCTCGTATCCAGTGCATTAGTCGTCATGTTTCTGGCGCTGCGTAGAGGTTATACCGGTAGTTTTCTCCATTCTTCACTATCACTCTCTGCGTGTTTCTGACCATGTCTACAGAAGAATCCCTGACGGTCCTGCGCGGCCTCGGCATTCAAACGTCCACCACGTCTTCCACATACCTGCAAACCCCCACGACGCGCTTCATACCTACGACGAGCATACAGGATATCCTCATACATGAGGCATTTAAGGGATTTGAAGTGAGGTTCTACCTAGCGATAGTGGTAGATGGCGAGGACGATGTGGTAGTTGTGTATCCGCGGTTATTGCCCAAGCGGGCGATATTAGAAGAGGTTTGGAGGGGTGCTAGGAAGTGTTTGTGGGAAGGTAACGCTGTAGACAGTGAGCCTAAAAGAGTGGGAACGGAGGGTAGTTGATCAGACGCTAAATAATCGACAAGGTCTGGTGGCCAAGTGGACATGGGTGACTGGTGCATATGGTTCATTCGCACGTGCAAGCGTAGACATCTGGGTATCTTATGCATTCCCCCAAAAAGCACCTTATCCTACTCATCCGCATCCTCCCCCCTCCCCTGCGACCTCGTCACATCCCACCCCTTCCGCTTCGCATACCTCTCATTCACCACCTCGACC
>TARA_R110002003_G_scaffold1926_2_pt1 | contig 13335 bp, 13 predicted proteins | sample TARA_R110002003 | Tara Oceans TARA_R110002003 (sample SAMEA4396441) | marine metagenome | biome: Westerlies Biome; feature: [SRF] surface water layer (ENVO:00010504); material: water (ENVO:00002006), including particulate matter (ENVO:01000060) such as... | depth 5 m | reverse complement strand
AAACAGATATTCGAAAACGTCTATCAATTACCTTGCAAAGACCCGTGCTATCAATCTACGCTATGTAAAAGCACGCCGTTATTCACCAACGACCGACCCAGCGCCAGTCCCAAGCGCTTCATCATCCTCGTCTATCGGAAGTCTCCAAAAGATACCGCAGATCACGTAATGTCCGAGTTCCACGCAAACAAACTACACCAGATCGAGTCCCATGTCCACCGCCGACGAAGTTTACCACTAGAGCACTTCGCGCCTGCGAAAGGACGGGAGTATAAATACCACTCCTCTCCTCTCCTGCCCTTCCAACCACGACCAACCAACCCTCTCAATTGTCTCAAAGCGACACATAGACCTATCATGTTTCCCGTCCACCCCACCTCTTCCAAAACCGAACTCCGACGATCCCGATGTTCGTGTCCACGTCGCGCACGTCCAAACCGATATCACAGCTGCCAACAGCAAAAATCCAAACTCCATGTTACGCTATTCGAACCAATATTTCGCTCTCTTCAACGGCATGGTTTCAGTTTACGGGCTTGTAAACTACATATACCTGCCTGCCCAGCACCCTGACTACCACTTCCACATCCCAACAGCCCAAACGCCCAATTGCCACAATCCTTCTCGGAGAGAAGGATGTTCTCTTCCCCGCAAGACCAACGCGAAAATAACACTAAGTTCAATGCATCTTCCCCACCTCATAAAAAATGGTCCAAAAACAAATCTTCGTCGTCACAATGTCTTTTCCCGTGTGCGTCCAAACACGCATTTTGAAAAAGTTGTCACAGAGGCAAACATGTCGCCGTGGTCGTGATCGTGGTTGTGGTAGGGGTCACCACGATCCGTCCTCCCGCCCCGCGGTGCGCATACCAGACCAGGAATATAAAACCCCCTTCGAGCACACGCTTTTGTTTCTGCACAGCACTTTCGACTATGCACCGATCCAAAAAGACGTGACGCAGCTGACAAATGTCTGCCGTCGTCGTCCCATCGCAATCGCCAAAAACAAGCGCCAACACAAATATGCCCCAGCCAGGCAGGTAGATACACCAAAACAACTCCGCTACATTTCATGTTCCGTGTTTGGAGACCATATGTCTAATCGATGCGGGAAAATCACTTGCGTTATGACGTCATATGTCATCGTTGCGTGTATAGTGGAGCTTTCAAGACGAGAAAGATGCTTATATTGCATTACGTGAAACGTTCTGAACCAACTTAGCGCAATTCGCCTGAGGAAAACGGCCCAACCACCAGGGTAGAGGGGTATCATAGGAGATAAGTGACGATGCCGCTAGAAAGCACTCGCGAGAAACAACAGAGAAGAAGCCGAAGGCGCCGACCTGACCCCGTGAAGCAAATGGCCACCCGCCTCGTATTATATTGTCGGCCAAATTCCACGTGCGTCATTTCCGTGCCCTATTCGTTTTGTTGTGACTCTCGTCGCCCGCCGATGGAGCTCATGTCGCTCATGCCGTCCTGGTCGCGCTGGTAGCTGTACTCTTCGCTCGAGTTTGATCCCTTCCACCCGTTGTCCCATGCCGCGATGCGCGATAGAAGCCTAACAAAATTAAAAGTCTTCCTCAAGCGTGTATAGCGCACCCAGACTCGCTCACCGGTCATCTGGTTCCCCGTATTCTTGCTCGGGTATGAGATCGTAGTCGCCCTCGGAGGGCAGATACAGGGCGCTGGCGATGATGCCGAGGGAGGTAATGACGAGTATCGACCACGAGGCCGTAACGAGGTGGAAGCAGGTATCGAGGTGCCAGCCGTCCCAGAAGCGGGAGTCGTGGTCGAAGAGGAAGGCCTGGATAAGTTAGATTGCATTGTTGAGAGTAGTGCGATACTTGGAGCGAAGCTGTGGGCGTGAGAAGGGAGTAATGGACATACCACAATAGCCATGCCTGCGCACTGCACCACGGCACTGAACAGCAGCACGCCTGACGCGACCTGCCAGCCAGCGACCCGTCTCTGTACACCCCCGCCAATTATGACCACGAAGGATACCAGCGTACACAGCTCAACGACCACGGCAAACGAGATGAGGAAGCCAACCGTTCGCCACATGTTGCAGAAGGAGGGGTCCTTGGTGCAATCGCTCGTCCTCGGGAAAGGAACGCAGGTGCCTGTCACGGCCGAGCAGCGGCTATGGAGGCCATACGAGTATTCGCGCTCGCCATTCTACATGCTGTTAGATGTACACCACTACGCGTGATGTGGAGGGACGTTGAAGCGTACCGGGCTGTAGCTGACCCATCGAGGCATGGCGATGCCTGCAATCGTCATAACCGTGCCTGCGCATGTTAGTCGAAGAGCCTCTTATCAGTCTCGTTCAACCTACAGGCAATCGTGAGGATGAGCCCCACGCTGTATACTATTCGCCGCGTCATGATGAATGAACAAGCCCTCTGCTTCCTGAAAGAAGAGTGATGAGGGAACCCTAGAGGTGGCGCAACCAGCAACGAGGAGGTTGCGGGGTTTTGTGTAAGGACAGGGTTGTCTGCGTGATTGTGCTATGAGGCGTACAAGCAGTAGCCTCGAGGGTTGTCGGCAGCGGTACGGGCAGCTACTGTCGTGTTCGGGAGGCCGCCGAGCGAATTATCAGCAGCCGGCGCGAGGGTTCGTGTGAGGATGCGGGGGTCGCAGAGTCTAGAGGAGGGAGCGCACTAGACAGTGAAAGATAGACGAGGACGCAACCTCCCTATCGCGACGGTGGTGGGCAGCGAGCGTCAAGGTTTGCCTTGAGTGGGTGTCCCGCGCCCTCACCACACCATTTCCCGTCTCACGCCAATTCGCGCCGCTAACAGAAGGTGCGATGACGACAGGGGATAAAGTGCAGCCAGCCTTGGCAACGTGCTAACGGCCCCACTGGTCCTCGGACCCATCTCAACCGCTACCAGACTGGAGGAATTGATGGCGCATGCTGCGATATTCGCCTCTCTCATGAACAAATATGTGGATTGCTTGTTTGCACGATACTCGAGCGATTCTTGATTCGAGGACGCGAAGAGTGTGTATTGCCTTCGAAGTAGCGGTGTCGTAAGGCCATGCTGTGGTTAGCGCGCTCCTCCGATCACTTGCAGCATCACCGATCAAGACATGGGATTTTCCCAGCCTCATGCAGACCCTTGAAGCAAACGAACCAAGGCCACTGGGATGGTTGCCAGGGTCTGCGTGTCGTGGGTCTTAGCCACGAAGATCACTATGTCTAGACATCCATTGTCGTGTTATGCGAGACAATCCTGCAGCACTTGTCGTAATACGAAGGTAAGCGCCTCAGGTATGCATAGTGTAGCGATAACACCACCAACCCCTCTTTGTGGGTTACACCGCCCAGCCATATCGGGTCGCGAGTCAACATGTGCGAACACGTGGGGCGGCGAATCCCATCACCACTCATATGGCATTCTTCGATATTTAGCGGCGCCATTGTCGCGATTGTCCGTGGTCACCAGACCACTTGCGTGGGATTTGCTTTACATTTGCGATAAGAGTCTTGGAATGGTCTCACGTGCCGGGTACACGAGAATTGCGTGGTTGGCTCCTCGGCACTGGAACAAGGTTGAGCCATCAGGCTATACCACACTACCTAAGGCTGAACTAAAATATGTTGTTACAACTTTACTCGCAGAGTATCGCCAAAAAGACTAGTCAAAGAAGGGCTTGCCAAATTGATCGATTCGGCCCTGGGGTAGATAAGCTCTGTGGCTTTACTTCGGATCATGTTCGTTGATCTTCAGCACTCCAGCTGTTCTGCTTTTCCACTTAGTGCCGCGGGGAGCCCTCGACTTAACATGCGCACCGGTCCGAACCGACAAATGGCAACCGCAGCCTAGCGGGAGTTTGGGGGATTGACCTTTCGCAATACGCTACTTGCCGCAGACATACAGGGTTTGGCGACGAAGAGATGATTCATCAATATCTCCTAGAAGAGGTGGAAGCACTGAGGGAGTGTCGTCATTGCAACGTGCCTACTGATACGCACACCTCATTCAACCATGAACCCCAGGTAAACAGCAGCAGTGGCTGCGATTTCAGCCTCAAGATCGGCAGTAACATCGGCCCCTATCCGAGCAAATGAGTCTTCGCGAAGAGCGCAGCAACGCAGCAGCTGGGGAAAAAGCACATCTGCGAGAAACCGGCAACCCATGCGGCAAGAGGCCCGAAAGCCGACATTCAATCATTGACAAATCAATGCGTTAGACGCCCGCAAGGCTGAAGTTCGTAAGATCTCCAATTTCAGCCGTCGAATTCAGCGTCAAACTGCAATACTTCATTGGGTGGCTGCAAGTTATGAGGCTGGGAGCCGCAGTCCAGCTGAAGCCACAGTCTAGAGGCGTTCTATGAGGAAGCGAAAGAACCAATAACGTTATCGCATGGTCCTCCATCTTTTCTCCATGATTCATGCTGGAGAAGATGGCCATAAGGATGGTTGCACCTTCTGTCCTCATCCGGACGCTGCTGATGGGGCGTGAACGCGAATATCAATTTAAGCGCACCGCGTTACACGAACAAGATCGGCCAGGTTCATCAACACCCGCACCAATTTACTATATATTATTATCACAGAATTGGATCGCATCGCGGACATACCATGTATTTTGCTTCGAAGCATCTCAACCATCGTTCCTGCCTTTCAATCATATTCCGACTTCAGCAGTCAGAAAACCCAGCCTCGCGTCTCCTGCTCGTGAGATTCAGCCTCATCACTCTTGCTGAGGGGATTGAGCAATCAGCCTTGCGAGTACTTCTGATTAACTCCAACCCTACGACTCCTATTCCGGTCAACCAGTCACTATGGCTTGGCCGCCAACACATAGTCAAGCTGAGACTATCACCTTGCACAACCGAGATTATTTACTGGTACCCCTTGGAAGCGAGCTTCTTTCGCAGTCCATCCGGGTCCAACGGGCGGAGCCGCAGAGATTCGATAGTCCGAGCCTGGTGGATGTAGAAGAGTACGAATATGACCAGCTACCAGCTTCGAAAAGAAGAATTCGCCTCTTACAGCTGAGGAGCGGAACTATCGACGGCCAAGAGATATACTGCGAACTCATAGAGGCTGACTACAACAACGATTTTCACATTCCGACAAAACCGATGGATGACGACGAGGAAGATGACCTGTTGCGAGAGACGAAGCCTGATACCAAAAGGTCTACAGACACTATTAGCTTTCTTGTCTGGCACTCCATCATCATTCTGGCTATCTCTCTAATGTTCAAATTCGAGCTCCGTTTCTCGCAATTCTGTATTATTTCTGTTCTCTCCGAGATTTTCCGTTCACAAAAGGTGTTGTTGGAGAAGCTTGGCATCAAAAGGCGTGAAGAAAAAGTGGTCAGCGAAGAGGTCGAACTGGAAGAGCGGTTGAAGCTTGTGGAAGCCCATGAATTGAAGTACGAGGCGCTATCATGGTGCTGGGGCAAAAGCGCAGAGGATTACACCGTGCTGATTGATCGACACGGCAAGACGTACAAGAAGAGAGTCCGCAAGGATTTAGCGCTCGCACTGAAATACCTGCGGAAACCGGACGCGACCAGAACACTCTGGATAGACGCAATCTGCATCAACCAAGCAGACGATCAAGAACGGAACCAGCAAGTGCAGATGATGTCAAGAGTGTATACTCGCGCAAAGGAGGTCTGCATCTGGCTTGGCGAGGATACACATGAAAGCAAAGTGGCCATCGACTTCATCAGCCGGGAGATCACCCAGCTGACGAATTTCGACGCAATAAGCTCTGACAAGACTTACACGGAAAAATGGCATGCTCTGATGATGCTGATGCAGCGCGAATGGTTCTCCCGCCGCTGGGTTGTCCAAGAGATTGCTCTCGCAAGGAGAGCAAGAATCTACTGCGGTCCTGATTCTATATCGTGGAAGGACTTTGCCGTCGCTGTCGAGCTTTTCGTTGAAGTCGAGACGGCCACGCATCGGCTCTCGGAGGTCATGCAGAAGGACGAGAAATTCAGACACGTGCCTGGTTGGTTTGAACATGTGTCGGAGCTTGGAGCGAGCCTTCTGGTCCAGGCTACGGGCAAAGTGTTTCGTGCCCAACGAACGCCCCTGGACGGCAACGATGATGGCAATGAAGAATACAAGTGGCGGGCAAGTACGATACGAGCGTTCCAAACCATTGACCCCTTGGACCGCAGGAGTCTGCTCAGCCTTGAATATCTGGTGACAACCATGTTCATATTCCAGGCGACTGAGTGCCGAGACTCAATCTATTCTATGCTGGCCATAGCTAGAGACGCCAATCCTTACGCGGAGACAAGTCTCAGAACCGACGACCTTTCTATTCCCATAATGTCTCTCTTTGACAGTTTTCTTGCGGAAAAGCCATTTGCCGTAGACTACGCGCGCCCATATGCAGATGTCTGTCGAGACTTTGTCGAATTCTGTATAAACCGCAAGACTAGACTGGACCCTGCGCAAGCGCTAGACATTCTATGTCGTCCGTGGGCCCTAGAGCCACAAAAAGGGACTTCGATTCGGTTGCCAAGGGCCAGATCAGACCAGGCTGCACCGCCGAAAAGACGCACGCCAAAAAAGACATTTTGGGAGACGAGAGACTGTAAGGTCATTGTGAAGAACAAATATAGCAATCTCTTCGTGAATAAGGCTGCTCAGCCCAGGTTCGAATATCGATATCGCTCCACCAAGACGGAGGACCCTCGTAGGACAAAGGAGTACTGGCTGGCGGTTGACAAAAGCTATGGGGAATATAAAACGCATAAAGACGGTTGGAAAGTACCAGACGGCTGGGAACGGGTCGAAAGGCACTTCCGTTCCTCTCAAGAAGCAGGGACATTCCTTGGGCTGGGAAGTCGAGCCGCAGTGAAAAGCCGGTTCAAGCAAGCTGATCATGACTTGGATCTGCCGTCATGGATATCTCGAGCTTCAAAAGCCCCGTTCAAGATCTTCGATCACCCAGGAATTGGCATCTCCAAGACCGGTCGCGCAAATGCAGACCCGCTCGTGGGCTCGCCGCAGGACGGGCATAGGAACTACAGCGCCGCGCAGACGGAGCCCGTGCAGTCCGCCGAGCTGAAGTTCAGAAGGCGACCCATACTCGGTCATTACAGCCTGTACGTGACCGGGTTTGAGCTGGACGAAGTGCTCGAGGTCCAAGACCCGTCGCAGGGCGGAGACATTCCACAATCGTGGCTCGAGCTGGGCGGCTGGAACGAGCCATATTCCACCGATCCTCCCGCAGACTTCTGGAGAACCATTGTCGCGGACCGCGGACACGATAACCGCAATCCGCCCGTGTACTACGCCCGAGCCTGCAAGGAATCCGTCCGTAGAGGCGGCGTCGCAAGCGGCAGAGTCGCGACCACGGATCTCATCAACAACGAGCGGAACTCCATCATTGCCGAATTTTGCCGCCGCGTCCATGCCGTGATCTGGGGGCGCTCGCTGTTCAAAACAAAAGGCGGCAGGCTGGGCCTGGCTGCGAAAGTGCAGCCGGGCGACAAGGTGTGCATTCTGTACGGATGCACGGTGCCCGTGATTCTGGGCCGATATGAGAAGAAACCCGGGGCGCTCGAGGACGAACAATTCGAAGACCGCATCGAGACGTTCAAGCACCTCATGCACCGCATGGAGAAGAAACAGGCGCGCAAAGCCAAATACCTCGCCAAGGCACGCAGCGACCCGGGCTGGAAGACGACGGTGCAACACGCCACCGTCGCAGCGAACATCAAGATCGCGCAGGCAAATGCAAAACTCCCCCAGAGCGGTGAACATACCGGGGGAGAAGGGAGGGTGAAAGGGGCGCAGAAGCAGGAACGCTCGCAACTCAAGATCGAGACAGAAAAGGCTAAAAAGGAAGATCCGTATCTGTACTATGTCTTCAAGGGCGAGAGCTACATCCACGGTCTCATGGATGGCGACGCCTTGCGCGAGAAGTTCTACGAGGAGATTCCAGACCGTGTCTTCGAGCTGAGATAAGACGGAGCGACGAAAGAGTAATCACATCGCCGACTGGATTCCAGCCATGGAGGTCGTTGAGTCAGTCATGTATGAAATGGAAAAACTACATTGCCAAGGATCCACCGCCAACGCTTTCCGTCATGTCAGTCTTAGACGGGCGATGCCGTGACACTCAGCCCAGACTCTTTCTTGGAATGGCCAAGTGTGCCGCGCGCAATCTCGTTATACAACACCTTTGGATCCGCGCTTTTCTCACTGACAACACGCGTTCGCCAGGTATCCCAGACATGCGTCTTGGGGAGCAGGCCCGCGGCATCGACCCAGTCCTTTCCAGCGTCGTCAAAGCGGCGGAGCAGCTTCGCGTAGACGTGTGTTCTCGTCGGCTCTCGCTCGTCCTCGAGCTTCACCAGCTTGGAAAGCGAACACTGGCCGTTCAGACGCTGGCCCACCAGCACGTTTAGCTGCGCCATGGTGTTGAGGAGGATAAACACGACCTGGTCGCCCGTGCTGCCGTTGGGGATGACCGAGAAGACGAACAGCAGCACCAGCAGGCTGCCCAGCCGCGTGAAGCCATGCCACGCCCAGGAGGGAATGCCCAGCGGGTCTTGACGGTAGATCAAGCCGCGACTCGTCCAGTCTTTGATGTCCTTGCGGCTGCCTTCGAGCACGAAGGCGGAGTTGTTGCGACCCAGGATGAAAATGGCGTCGGGGAGCGCGGAATCCGTTACGGTGTCTTTGCCCACTGGTGCCGGCTGCACGTGTGCATACTCGATGAAGCGGAGTAACATGGACCAGCTTGTGAAGACGGCGCACGTCGTGGTGGACACCCATGTCATTCTGGGAATGAGGCTGCTGGCGACAAGCAGGCCGGCGAAGAAGATCCAAGTAGCAGTGACCCAGAGAAGGAGGGAGATGTCACTCTTGCTGCTTTTGCGGTATGCCGAGTCAGACTTGGGCGGAATCCTGAAAACAGTATATCGGTGGTCTTGCAGTAGTCCTTCGTGTTTGATAGCGTTTGCTAGCCGGGCATTTCGCAGCGGCGCGTTCTTGACCCCATAGGGCGAGAAGTAGGCCAGGTTTTCCGGCTCGAACAGAAAGTTGTAGGAGCGGATGTAGTTCTGCAGGCCCACGACGGGGATTGTGGCGAGACACTGCACCAAAGAGCGTCGACTAAGACGATAATTCCGCTCTTCGTCTTCGCTGATTAAAATCATAAGCGAGCTGACATCGAAGGTCCATGGGCGCCAGTCGCTCGATGAGGCCATTGCGGTGGCGCTCGTGTGTTCAGATGAAGGGAAAGGATTGACACAAGGCTCAGACCAGGCTTAAATACATTTTGGAACGAACTGCACAGCCCGCTGCTCTAGTAGCACAGCCAGTGGCTCAGTGGCGGGGCTGTTGACTGAGGCATCGCAGCAGGCTGAAGTCGGAGATGATCAATTTGCTCAGCTGCCAAATCCCGAGGTCAACGGCTTACCGTAGCAGAAGGGCCAATGACTGGAACAGGACAACGTCCTGCAGCTGTGATACGAGGCGCTGCTGTGATTCGACAATCGCGCTGTATGCGGTATATGTTTTGCATATGAGTGGGTTGCTTTGAGAACGAGGGTTCTCTTTGACGTCGATTTGCATTCAATCACCACGGCATGGAAGGTGGTAACATGTATACTGTACATATGATACAAGCGCATGCGTTGTAAGGCTGCTTCGCTAGAATAGTGCTTCTTCTGATGGAGGTGCCGGCTTCGACTTCGGCTTCTGCAACATCTCATAGCAAAGAACTGATGCCGCCACACTGACATTGAGACTGTCAACACCAATCTCATCGACATCGCGGCCATGTCGGATGCCAACATTGTAATGGGCTAAGTTGAGTAAGCCAGTCCGGAGACCAGTGCCCTCGCCGCCCATCATGAGAATTGTGGGGTGATCCGAGACTGGGGAGTGATCTGCGGGCAGCCGCTTTGTGCTCCGTGCAAAAGTGTAAACCACATTGCTGATGGCCTCCTTGGGTACTTCCGAAGTTGTAGATGGCGTTGCAGGTACGGCCTCGCTCGCGTATATTCTCCACCCAGCCCTCGAGCTCTTGGCGAGAAAGTCCGTAGGCTGTCCTACCTTGAAGATAGGCATGGCTTCTGCGGCACCAGCGGAGGCTTTGACAGCAATGTGGCTCCATGTTGCGGTGTGATGGGTGGGTGTAATGATAGCGTCGACCCCGAGAAAGTACGCTGAGCGTGCGATGGCTCCAAGATTGCCTTCGTCGAGCTTCAACTGTCAGCGAATGCGAGCATGCAGAAACCGTTACTTACCACGCCATCCACATACAAAATCAGCGGATGTCTCCAGCCACCTGATTTGTACGAGTACAGTTCCTGTTTGCCGTTGACAAGGAGGTCCTCCGCGCTTTGGCTGTCGACTGCGACGCCAAAGCTCTCGTCCTCGATCGAGACGGTTTTTAACTCCGTGATGGGAGGAACGGGAAGAGGCGACAATTCTAGTATCACTCCATTGTGAGGTCGGCCGCTGCTAGCCTTGTCCATCGCACGCAAATACTCGTCTCCAACTTCGTGCGTGATTGAGAACAGCTTCGCAGCCCTTATGCGAGCAAGTAGTCCTTCTCTACTCGCACCCCTCGAGTGAACGTAGATGTTGTACAGTTTGCGCCGATTGGCCTTGATAGCTGCGATCACACTGGAAGAGCCGTACAAGAACTCAGAGGCTGCCGTGGTGTAGGGAAGCGATTCGACATCTCGGACCAAGCTTCTCTTAGTCTCTGCGCCGGACGAGCTAGCGGCGGATGGGTCATGTCTCTTCCTTGAAGACTCATGTGGACTGTAACCCTCCGGCTGGTCTCTGCTAACGCGCTCTCGCCGAGCGCCCTTGGAGTCAGGACGAGAGAATCGCGATTCCTGTTGCCCGTACCTGGCAAATCCGGCTTCATGGTCTTGTCTTCTAGGATATCTGTCTGTACGCTCAGGCCTCGTCTCACCACCGTCGAATGCGTCCCTGCGCGGACCTCGCCAGGCGCTGCGATCCGAGAACGGGGCCCTGCTCTCACCAGATCTGCTGTTGCCTTGGAACTTCCTGCCCACGCGCGAATCGGGTGGTCCGTCTTGCCGTGGCGGCCTTTCTTGACGGTCTGTAAAGCGCTCCCCACGCCCTGGCCTATCGGTACGGTCAAAAGCAGGTGTTTTGTCTCTGCCAAAACTTGCTGATACCGGCCTAGATTCGTCGCCAAAGCGACCGCCCCGTCTCAGGTCTCTGTCTGGTGCTGCATCGAAAGAGTCTTCGCGCCGGCGTGGTCGCTCATCTCGATCTCTAGGCGGTCTGTCGTCCCGGAATCGGCTTGGAACATCATCACGGGAGCGTGGCGGGCCGACACGCCCAAATCTGCTGCTGCGCGGCGCTGCCCCCTTCCCCTCACCTTCTCTTGACGGTCTGCCTTCGCGAGTCGCTCTGGGGCCATCGTTGTCAGCTCGAGGGTCACCAAAGCGTTCGTATCTCAGCTCGCGGCGCGTCTTCTCTCTTGTGGTTTCATCGGAACCGGGCGAGCTTCGCGTGCCGGGTCTTGTTGGACGATCGGGCCCGCGCTGCTGCCCTCGTTCGATGGCTGCAGTGATGGATTTGTAGCGGCAGAAGGATTGCGGAAGGCGTGATCTATGGGTCCGAAGTAGCGTACTACCAAGCAAGGAAGGAAAGACCATAACAAGGAATCTAGGACCGAGAGTGCGGTAGATGTTGAATTTGCAATTGAAGCATGGTGTGCATCTGAAGCTGCATCGTCGTCTTCACTAGTGCTTCTAGAAATTCTCGCACAGACCGCAGCTTAATTTCTTAGCTCCGTCGCGCATCGCGTAATCACGCGTCCGCCGTCTCCGCATTGAACGTTCATTCACTGAGCATCCGTACCGCGCACGATGCGCAGCGCTTACCCGGCCTATCCTTTCGAATAAATCAACCTCCGCGATTCGATCGAACAGCTTCGGCGCGCTTCTCGCCCACCAGAGCATGCAACATTCCGCAGCCGACCGCATTGCCAATAATCGATGAAGGCTTCATAACTCATTCCATGCTGTGCAGTAAGCAGAGCCCGCGTATGGAAACCACAGCCTCATCGCCAATATGAGCTCAGACGAAGATGGAGCGCAGCTCATGGCTGCGTTCAAGAGGAAAGGTGGCCGCCCAACCGCCCCACGGCCCGCGACTGAGCAGCCATCGCCATATTCTAGCAATGGAGGATCAGCGCGAAGTGTGGAGACGCAAGATAGAAGTAGCCGAGCTCCTTCGCGACCTCGGACACGTCGAGCACTCTGTGTGCGTGTTAAGCCGATCGAAAAGAAGGACGAATACGTTTACTACGAGGCAAAAGATGAAGTCGAGGGCATCTTGCGCGAGTTCTCAAAGAAGGGTGATATGTTCTATGAGGTCAGATTGTTCGGCGACAGGACCAAGCAGGTGAGTGCGGCCGGTAAACGCGATCCTTCAAACGCCTCTCCAAGCAGTAAAGGCAGGGCGCACGCGGTGCCTGAGCGCCCGAGTAGCTTGCCTATAAGACTCACTGATCCTCAGCCCTCCTACGTTCTCTATTCAACTCAACTGCAAAACCTTATCATAGACAGATAACGTTTGAACAACTCCTAGAGCTTCCTGGCGGCCCCGAAGCCCTACACAGGTTCCAGCCAGAGGACGACGATCAAGCGTCACCGAGCGCAGACAATTCAGACATGCATCTCCGCACGAGAGGATCCAAGGCAAAGTACGACGGCTTCGTCGACATCTCCACCATTGGTATATCTTCATCAGAAGAGGAGGAAGAGTCTGAAGAGCTTGCTCCTTCCCGGAAGCCCCGCAATGGTCGTGTGCGAACTCTTGCGAAACGCGGAACTGACAGCAGACGGCTGTCGCGCACGCGTTCTCGGAATAGCGACCTCATTGACCTATCGACAAGCGACGATTCGGAGGATGGTAACGAAAAGCCGCGGCGGAGACGGAAACAAAACCTGGAGCCGACGCGTCGCTCGTCCCGGCAGCAAGTCCCCGTCCGCGCCTACGATGATAGTGAGGATGATGATGAGGATGAGGACGAGTCTAGCGGTTCCGACATCTTGCGCTCAGACGTACTGCCCGGCCGCAAGCGCAAGCGGCGCTCGCTCCGTCCTTCCAAGCCAGAAAAGATCCAGCGTTCTGGCGTACGGCAGTCGGATCGAACGACGCGCGCTATGAACAACATGGGAGAGGCGTCCATGAACGACATCTACCGCTCTGATTCAGAGCCAAAAGCCGCAGCACCGAAGCTGACGCAGGTTCGCGAAGTTTTCCCCACCCTGCCCAGGAACGACCTATTCCGCTCACGTCATGCCGAAGGTTGCGAGGTGTGTTACAGTGGGCCCAATGTGG
>TARA_R110002003_G_scaffold1035_15_pt1 | contig 13360 bp, 7 predicted proteins | sample TARA_R110002003 | Tara Oceans TARA_R110002003 (sample SAMEA4396441) | marine metagenome | biome: Westerlies Biome; feature: [SRF] surface water layer (ENVO:00010504); material: water (ENVO:00002006), including particulate matter (ENVO:01000060) such as... | depth 5 m | reverse complement strand
TCGCCTAGCAGAGTCGATCAAGTATGGATCAGCTGGCACGATTGAGTATCTTGTGGACGACAAGTCGGGCGATTTCTTCTTTCTTGAGATGAACACGCGCCTGCAGGTCGAGCATGGTATCACCGAGTTATGCTACGATATTGATCTGGTGGAGCTTATGCTGAAACAAGCAGACGCCCAACTTGCAGGGCAGAAGGGGCTAGACGGCACTGTGCTCAAGCAGATGCAGCCATCTGGCCCTTCTGGTTCAGCTATCGAAGCACGCATCTACGCTGAGAACCCGCTGAAAGACTACGCTCCGTCACCGGGACTACTTCAGAAGGTTGAGTGGAAGGATGTGCCTGGATGCCGCGTTGATACCTGGGTCTTCACAGGCTCTCGAATCACCCCAAATTACGATCCACTGATAGCAAAAGCCATGATTCACGCCAGTTCGAGAGAGGAAGCGATCGCTGGCATGCAAGAGCTGCTTACTCAGTCTTCCATATGCGGACCACCGACGAACCTCGAGTTCCTCGCAAGTGTACTGCTCGATTCTCGATTTAAGTCAGGTGACACCATGACCAGCTTCCTGCAAGACTTCATCTACGCTCCACATGCGATCGATGTGATATCAGCTGGCGCATATACCCTGATTCAGGACCTTCCGGGAAGACCGACCGTGGGCAAGGGCATTCCACATTCGGGTCCAATGGATCCATTGGCCTTCCAGATTGCCAACATTCTTGTCGGCAATGAGCGCGGAACGGAGGGCTTGGAAATTACTCTGAGCGGACCAGAGCTCCGGTTTATCACTCCCGCTATTGTTGCTCTCTGCGGCGCGCCAATGGAGGCCACCCTGGATGGCAAGCCGTTTCCAATGTGGACCGGAGTCAAGATCGAAGCTGGCCAGAAACTCAAGATTGGCAAGACGACGGACGCCGGTTGTCGTTCGTACCTCGCCGTGCATGGTGGCTTTCCTTCTGTCGCAAGCTACTTTGGCTCAAAGTCAACATCGCCACTTGTTGCAATTGGAGGTTATCAGGGCCGAGCACTAGCACCTGGTGACATGCTTCAAATCACGAGTAAACTTCCCGAAAACTTCAACTCTGCTTCCATTCCAGAGAAGCTTCGACTGAACTACAAGTCAGATTGGGAGATTGCAGCCATGGTCGGTCCGCATGATGAAGGATATTTCGACCCCAAGTTCATCAACACAATCTATGATACGAAGTGGAAGGTCTCGCACAACGCGTCTCGAAGTGGCATTCGCCTTGTCGGACCTGTGCCCAAGTGGGCGCGCAAGGATGGCGGCGAGGGCGGTGCTCATCCGAGCAATCTCATTGAGTACGGTTACCCACTGGGTACCTTGAACTGGACAGGCGATGATCCCTGTATCTTCCCCGTCGACTGCCCCAACTTTGGTGGCTTCACGAGTAGCACAACCGTCATCAAGGCCGACTGGTGGAAGCTTGGGCAGATCAAAGCTGGCAATACGTTGAAATACGTTCGAGTCGGCCTCGAGGATGCGTTGAAGAAACGTAAGCGAAACGAAGACTTCCTGGACGCGCTTGAACAAGCGGTGAAGACAAGCAGCGGATTTGATCACATCCACAGCCTACAGCGCGGTCACGTCAATTTTCACGAATGCAACATTGGCAAAGCCGTAATCTGGGAGAAAAACGGCGATGCGCAAATTCCACGAGTGCGATATCGACAGGGTGGCGACGATCACTTGCTGATTGAGTACGGCGATGAGTCCTTCGACCTGAATCATCGTTGCCGCGTCACCGCTCTCGAAAACACCCTCAATTCCGACTCCACCCCAGGCCATATCAAGAATAATCTTTATAATACCGTTGGCTGCTGCACAACACTGCTTTTGTACTACAATGGCGCCAAGCTACCTCGCTCAGACCTCGTAGCACATCTCCAAAAAATCGAATCCGAGCTCGGGGATTTGCGAACAACGAAAGTTCCTACGCGCATCTTCAGACTGCCAATCTCCTTCAAGTCGAAGCTCCAAGACGAAGCAACACAGCGCTACATGACAAATCAACGCCCCCACGCGCCATACCTCCCTGATAACCTTGCATTCGTTGCCAAGAACAACGCTTTTACACCTCAACAACTCAAGGACATCTACCTCACCGGCCAGTTCATGGCTGTCGTTGTTGGCTTCTTTTGCGGCAATACAGTCTCGCTTCCAGTAGATCCAAGACAGCGACTGTCCGCCCCGAAGATGAACCCCAGCCGTGTCTTCACACCCGAAGGCACAGTCGGTTGGGCGGGAAGCTGCATGTCAATTTACCCCGTAGACTCACCTGGTGGATATCAAATGACAGGGCGAACGGTGCCTTGTTGGGACTACTATTCGTACAAGCCCGGCTTTGACGATAAGCCATGGATCTTCCGCGACTTCGACATTTTGACCTTCTACCAGGTGAGTGAAGCCGAGCTGGATGATTTGCTGGGTAACTTCCGAGCGGGCAAGTTCCAATGGGAGTATGAAGAGGTGGAGTTTGATATGGCGGAGCATAATAAGCTGCTGGAAGATACCCAGGGTGAGGTGAAGCAGATTAGGGAGAAGCAGGCGGCTGCGCAAGAAGAGATGACGAAGGCAGAGAATGAGAGCTTGGAGCGGTGGCGCAAGGAGAAAGCGGAAAGTCAGGTTGATGAGGGAACGGTCGAGAAGCTGCTTGATGATCCGAATATTGTCAGTGTTGAGGCGCCTGTTGATGCAAATGTGTGGAAAGTGGAGGCCAAGGAGGGAGATGAGGCTGGAGAAGACACTGTTGTGAGTACAGACCATACTAGCCATTTCATTGACTGTGCTGATACGCCGCAGATTGTCATTCTCGAAGCCATGAAACTTGAAATCGCAGTGAAGACACCCGAGTCCCATGCGCAGGGTGCGAAGCTGAAAGTCGAAAAGTTGCTCGTCAAGCCGGGAGATACTGTGTCAGCAGGTGGACATCTTGCTTTGTTGAGACGAGCTTAGGTTATATCAGTATATGGACTCAGTTTCTTTGTACTTTTTCAAGCGTTTGTAGCTTCACTAAGGCTCCTCTTCATTGGAAATTTCAACACTTCGGGTGCGCATGACGATATTTATATCCCACCACGAGCGCAGCGACATGAAAAGCCTGCCCGATGACAGCACAAACATGATGTATCTGATGCGAATGACCCCAAACATCGAACGATCCGGGAGACAATCGTTCAGGCAATCTGCCAACAAACATGGACACACCGAAAAGCAGCACCAGTCCTTCGGCCAGATACCACCGCGCTCCAATCTCCGTACAAGCCCGGTTCCATCCCAGTTTGCCGATGCCATGGAAGATGGGCAGCATTGCAGTAAGCGCCAATGCGCTGAAGACTCCGCCTCGGAGGGTACGCATCTTGTTACCGCCGCCACCGGTGTCGAAGAGCACGGCGGCGGCGGCGAGTGCTGTGCTGGCATTGAGGCCCCAATAGACACGCTGAGCGATGGGATCACAGAATGCTGCGTAGTAGGTAGCTGATGATCCGCCTCCCAGCGCCAGAAGGCAGATGCCGAAGATGTCGAAGCGGCCCCAGCGATGGTGGACATTGTACGAATGGCTTCGCAGCGTATGGAATGTGGTACTTAGCCCGAAACACATGGCCGCTGCGGTGAGTGAGATGCCGAACGCGAACTTGTCACCGGTAGTGAAACGTAGTCTTTGAGACAAGGCATATCTATGCAAGGTAATACCGGCCCCAATGAAAGCGACTCCGCCTATCAGATGTGTCCAGATATTCATGGTTTCCATGTGCAGACAGAAGAGCAGCCGGCATGAACGCTTGTAGGAGTGAGTGGGTAACGGGTGACTAGTGACGATGAAGTCGTTATCACGAAGCCAAGTTGGAAGATCGTCTTTGGTTCCTAGTATTGGCCAATAAGGCTTAGTCGGATCTGCCATAGCTTGAATCAGGCGTTAGGGCGAAGGCAAACGAATGTATGGTGGAGAGAGACGTGTGCTTGGGAGCATTGTTACATTGTTTATTCAACCACAAAATGATGGGTTCATGGCTCCTCAATGGAGTTTCGAAAGGCTTGTTTCAGCGTCGCAGGTTGAGGGTTAGACAAGGACAAAAGGCGCTTGAATGTCTGTGCTTATGGTGGCATAGTGTTGGTTGCACCAACGCAATGATCATGGTCCGTTTGGGTTTGTGAATAGACGCATACTTCTGTCTTCCGGTGGTTGTCCCGCTGCCAAGTGGGTCTTTGACGTCGTCAAAATGCTCGTGATGGTCGTCGTCGTGGCAAAAATCACAAGCCATATTATGTCTGCAGCCAGTGCATAATGCAGATGCGCTCTTTTGATCTCAGATATCGTCAGCGGGCATGTAGATCGCAGGCGTCGGAGCGGCAAATGTGGAGGGATCCGAAGCGTTATGGATCGAGGATGCCGACGACGTATATCCCGAGCTCACAACAGTCCAATCGATCGGCATCATAGTCCCTGCGTAGATATCAATCTGCGTGGACGGCTGAATAGGCCAAATCAGGTCATCACGCAAGATGTCGATTTCCGCCGTCGCATTCGCATTCGCATCCACCGTATCCTTCGTGCCGGACAACTGCGATCGCGCAATACCCTTCACTTCCTTGGCCATTTTCTTCGCGAGCGGCCAATAATTACCCACAGTGGCCAGGAAACCAATGCTGAGCCTCAGTCTGTCGCGACCGATAGTGTATGCGTGATCTTCGAGCAGGTTCTTGCATGCTGAGATTTGGGTCGTTGCCATTTGTGCGACAATGCTTATGGCAAAGACGCTATGCTTCTCGGCACAGCTCGGGATAGCAAAGAGTCTGGTGTATGTCTCAAGAGCCTTGAGCGAGCGGGCGGTGTGGGCGGCCCTGCGAGACGTAGAGGTCGACAGGACAGGTGCAAGGACCATGAACGACTCTGTTGTGAATTCCTCCGGGCAGTATGTTAGGGCGGAGAAGGAACGATGACATGTCCAGAGTCTAGAACGAATCAGATATGTTGATATCGGGATTGGGTTGGTAGACTAACATGGCCGCTTGTGAGAGGGCTGCCCACATGACCTCGTCGATTGTGCCATCCATGCGCAACGGGTCTTTCTTGGAGGCAGGTAACAATGCCAGCCAAGAGGCTGCTTTAGCATCTATGGATTCAACGAGGGCTTCGTTGAAGGATCCACCCTGGATTAAGGTCTCCATTACTAGGAGCGGTCAGTGTCGTTGCAAGAAGTCTTCTGGGCCCTACTGACCATAGGAAACTACCGTGTTCAAGTCGTGAAAGTAGGCAATAGAGGAAAATGTGACTTCTATCTCCTCGAATTCGCGCGCTTGAAAGTCCTGTAAAGTTGCTGGCTGTGGAATTTGCTGATAATCGTCAGAATAGGGCGCTCAAGGCAAGTGGGTTTGCTCACTCCGCTCTCGTACGCGTCGTCGTCGCAGGGAAGGTCTACGGTATTAGACACATTGAGCAGAAGAAATGTAATGGTCCTAGACACGATAGCGAGCTCCTGATCGAAGTAATATAAGAAGTAGTACGTCCTTCTCCACGACTCTTCGAGCACGGCATCGCCCTCACCATAAGCACGTGCAAAACCTCGTTCATTCATTCCAAGCTGCAGAGCCATTGAGACTGCCCCATTAAGGGTTTGACGTGCCTCAACTCGCATATCGCAGTGATGTTGAGCGACAGCGAAGAGCATCAAGGCTTGGACGTTGAAAGGCGTGCTTGCAGAATCCTGTAGAGCGCGCAACGCGGCATCATAGTAAGGGTCAGACGGCACCCACGATGCATAGACGGAACCAACCCAGTACAGGACGGTCAAAAGTGCCTCCATTCCATGCTTATGGTGATGGTACATTCTCTCTCGGAGGCGCGCTTGGGGCAAGGTCGCAGGAAATGGCGGCCAAAAGTTTTCGTAGTAGAGCCCAAGCAGGCGTTCATTGCTGATTTGACGGGCCAATTGTGCGTCTGCAGTGAGGCTGGCATTGATCGACGAACCTTGTTGCCCCGATGCCAATCCCGTATTCTCCTGCTGCTCGCGTTGTTGCGCAGCCTCAGTTTCTTGTCGCAGCCTTGCGCGTCGCTTCGCCAATTCCGCCCTGTCGAGGCCGCCTCGTCGTGAAGGCTGATACGTGCATTCTTTCCCGTCTCTTTTACACCGAGTACAAGATGGCTGCGTTGCGTCGCACTTGACATGCCTGCTTCGGCACTGCACGCAGGCTAAAGAGATGCGTTCGGTCTGATGAGACTCGTGCATGGCGGTTTGCAGGGCTTGGTACCAATAGCGGACTGGTTGTCAGTATTTGTCCTCGAGCATTGAGAGGTCTAAGATAACTATGAGAGACAGAGAGTTAGCAGCATCGCATGAAATCGTGCCATAATCGCTGCAGCAGTCCGCCACGAAGGATCGCTAGAGGTCGCGACCGTGTCCGTCTGAAGCCACTTTCCTGGGCGTCCCGAAAGATGGGGAAAAGCGGGATAGGATCGGCTGTCTCCTTCTCCGTCGACCGCGATTGCTCCGCGACCACGAAAACAAGTAAGGGCAAAGACGCAATGCGCACCTGGGAACCCAACGACTGACCACCTCATAAGAATTTACTCAAATTCAACTCGTCCTTCTGTCAAAATGTGCATTGTTTCCATACTACGCACAGGTCAGCTTCCACGTGCATGGTACCGGAGTCGCCATTCAAGCATCACCCTGGATAAGAGAGATTACAACACTCGAAAACAACCTCGACGTCTCATAAGCGATCAATGCGTACATCAATGGTATCATACTACAACCGGAACTAAGGAGTGCAGCGTCTATTGTAACATGCCCTCCAGACTCTCCCCCAATACTTCCTCCACCTGGCTAATCCACCTCTGCGTCTCCCTTTCGACCATCTCGTCGTCGTCCTCCCTGAGCTCGCTGATGAATGGCAACATCTCCGGCAATAATCCCAGCCACTCCTCGCCGAGCCGCTTCGTCAAGCTCTGTTCGCACTTGACCGTCGCTAATCGAGTCGCCGCCGAACCTGAGCGCATGTAACGGAGCAGGATAGTGTTGAGTTCGCGGTGGTTGTCGAGAGACGAGGTTGATGCAGCCGCAAGGTCGGTGATGGTGGGTATGACGTTTTCGGTGATCTCCTCCGTTGCGGAAATGGTCAGGAGGGCAACGAGAGGCTTCAAGACGGTGCCGTAATGTGATGGTGCTTGCCAGAAGGCGTCTTGATCATGCTGGAAGGATCTCTGCAGTGCGCCTAGCACTGCAGTTCGAAGTTCAGACTCGGCGTCATCCTTGGCCAGATATTCGAGCTCTTTCGCGGCATGTTCGATAATGTAGCTCGAGTAACTCGTGACAATAGACTTGAACTTTTCAAAGAACGCGGCGAGGAAATTGTAGAACGTAATGGCTTGTTCATGCCTTTCCCGCGTCGGCCCTTCCTGGTCTACGAGCTGCACGAAGAAGGGTCGGAAAGTTGCGTCGTTGAGCTTCAAGACCATGGCCAGTGCTGATTCGACAAGCGTGTCACCCAGCTGATCAAGTTCCTCATCATCGAAGTCCTGTACTTCTTGAGCATCGATTGCCTTTCGTAGCTCGAAAAGCTGGAGCAGCAGGCTGAACAACGTTGAGCTGGCCTTGATGAGCTTCGACTTAGACTGCGCATCAATAGCGGATCGAAGCAACTCCAAATGCTCGAGCGCGGCATCGAAACCTTGCGATACAGCATGCGGCCACGTCGACTTGATAGCGGCGAAGACCTCATGCGCACCGAGGTGTTCAGACACGCTTTGGTAGAAAGAAAGCCGGCTGTCATCACAAGCGTCATCAAGTTTGTTAGCGGCTGAGCGGTGAGACAGTCGAAGAGCTGTGTCCAAGTACTCTCGTGAGAACATGTATCCAAGTCGCTCGACGATGTTCGTCAGTAGCGTGTACACGGCGTTATGCAGGCCTGTCGTCTTTCCTTCGATTGCGAGCGAAAGATACTCGAATGCGGTTGGGAGTACGGTCGGGAGCAGCGAAATAGCTTCGTCTTCGAGGACGTCCACAACTGACGTAAGGCAGAGCAAAGACAGTATGCGTATCCTGTCGTCGCTACTCGATAGTGCTTGCGATCCTGATATTGTTTGAGCTACAGAGGCAACGGCAGCAGTATCCTTTTTGCCGAAGCGCTCAACAATGCGATCAATGCAGCTCACTGATATGATCTTCGCCTCCATCTCCCGTGCTTGCTGGAGTACATTCTCCACACTTGGAAGGAATGATATGAGTGCAGAGACCGATTTGCGATCGTTCTGCACCACAGCGCCGGCTCGTACCTCAATTGCCTTCACAGCCGCGATCTGCACATGAGAATCAGGGTTTGCGAGGAGCAACTCGGCGGACCTTATCAGATCCACCGTGGGAAGGAGATCCAAGCATCTTGCAAGCACACGACCGCAGCCCTCGAACAGCTTGGGTGAAGATGCCACCTTCTTAGACAGCTGAATGACAGTCCCAATGATGTTTGCGAAAACCTCTCGTGGCTTAGTCGATTCATCTCTTCTTCGGAAAGCTCTCGTCACATGATTTCGGAGTCGATCATCGATAGCTAGGTCTGCCAGGGAAGCCAAGAGGTCTTTGATCGCGATTTCGACTTGAGCGGCGGTCTTATCATTGAGGCCGAAAAGTGTGTCGGAGACTTTTCGCTTCGGTCCCACAGCATCAACAACAAGATCAAGATACCCATTGATTGCATCGAGCGTATGTATGGGGTCGAAAACGAGAAGCAGATCAGTGGAGAATCTGCGCTGGGTTTTGCCATTGTGATATCGGTCGGCAAGCAGTGCGATAATGGCGGATAACGAGTCTTGAGGGCCTAGCGTTCGTGCAAGCTCTGAGAATAGTTTGAGACGACGGTGCAGTGGTATGTGCTCGAAGGCGGCAGTGAAGCTGAGTAGAAGATCTGAAACTCCACTAAGGAAGTTCTTGTGTTTGGACCGCAAAGATGCGGCGAGCTGTGGAACTACGCGCGAAATTGTCTGCAAGATGTTAGCGAGTTCTTTCAGCAAAGTGCAAGAGACGTACCTTGTCAACGACCTGTGCGGAGTAATCGTCTTGTTGGCGGAGCAGCGTGGAACCAATGAAGGTGAAAATTGGCATGAGATTATGAAGAATTAGCTCCGGAACCCACGATGCCAAGTTGGCTATCAATAGCAATGCGCCATTCTGCACCTGTGGACTGGTTGAATGGCGGATGCAGTCGATGAGCAGGTCAGCACGAACAGCTGATTGGTAATCTGCGGTGTCGTATTGTTGCTTGAGGCTGTCCACTATAGGTGTCAAGGATCCCAGAATCATGCTCTGGAGGTACACAAGCTCGGACCCGGACTGTTGCTTGAGTGGTTGTAGTTCGCCAAACGCTGCGAAGAGGCTCCTGAATAGCGCAGGATGCTGTCCCGGGCTCGATCCTTCGATGAGCTCAAGGACGAAAGTGAGCCGGCGCAAAAGCCTTTGAACGTCGTCTTGTGAGGACAACTCAACTCGGGCCATCTCGTTGCGGCTCGTTCGTCGCCTCTTCTTTGCTGGTGGACCTTCCGGCATTTGAACTGCAGAAGGAACGGTGTCTAGGAACGTCACGAGTATGAGTGAATCGAGCTTGAGATTTCGCAGAACCTCGATGGCGCGCTCCCTACGTAGGATTTCAGCGGCTGTGCTACCCTCTTTGAACGATGATTCCAGTAAAGATTGAGCCAGTGACAACCGAGGTTCGGCCTTCATTGCTGGCCAGAAGACAGATATCTGGTCAAATGCAGCATTGACGAGAACGGTGCGATCCTTACCCAGCTGCCCGGAAGTAATGTCTTGGAGCAATTGAACGCTCTTCGCCTCTCTTGCGATGAGGCTGCTCAAGGATTCCTGGTCCGCGTCCTCTAGAGCAAGATTGTCCAAGGCGCAAGCAGCAGCAGCTTCTTTCGGTGAAAGTGAGCACCATGCCTGGATCGATGGCAGGAGAGTGTGGCTGCGAACCGCATCCGAAGTTTTGCCCAGGAATCTGAATATAGGAAACAGACTGTGTCGGACACGTAGAAGGGGTGTGAGGCTCGCGTGTGAGGCTAGAAAGGAGAGGATGGACGTTCGCGTCTGGGCTTTCAGTGCTTGCTTAGCATGTGCTTTCGAGCTCTGTGATCCTTCCAGTATGTCCCTAATAGCTGGAATGGCGAAGGTCGCGTCCATGACGCTTTCTTCGAGCATGGGAACGAGAACTGCAGACATCAGAGTCGAGGCCTCCTCAGCCTTAAGCTGATGGATCTTGCCAGAAGCCTTGCCATACATGTCAGAGGTGCCCCACAACGTCGGCTTCGCGTTTGTCTCCGCAAGTTTGGACATGGCCGCGATACAGGTGGCAGCGGAACGACGAATAATGGGTGCAGGATCGGCCAACGCTCGCACCAGATATGGAATGAGATTTTGCACTTCGCTGGCGTTTCCCACGTCCTTGATGGTGACTGCTGTCGCGCGTAGAGCAGCGACGCGAAAGGATGGAAGTCGTGTGCTGCACCAGAATCGAGCCAGGAAACTCAGATATAAGCTCTGCTGCAGCGCTGATGTCTGACAAAGCCCTTCTGATGCCAGGAATTGATTGACTTGCTTGCTCGTCACCGCCTGCTCGAATGCGTCAGAGACGGCCCCGAACTCCTTTGCAGAACTACTGTCGAAGAAAGTCTTCGCTGTGATGCTTGGCAGCTGTATCGCGAGTGCTTCACCCACATCGCCTGCAGCGTCGTCGATGTCAAGCATGTCCTCGTCGTCAAAATCGATACTTTCAACCTCGGCAAGGGCCAAAACCGGTCCTACGCTGAGGCCTAGCGAATCTAGGTCCACGCTACTGGCCTTTGCGGCAGCGCGCATGGCGTCCATGAAGTACGTTGTTTCTGCGAGCTTTGCGGCGACTTCAAGCAGCTTCCCGCGCTCTTCGGACCCTGCGGAATGGTCCTGTATCAAGCCGATCAGCGCCGAAATTGCGGTCTGTGTCTGTCGTTCGTTGAGAAGACCTGAAGCCATGAGCTCTTGGAAGGCGTGCTGCTGACCGTCGGAGCGTCCAATGCCGGCAAGAGCACCCAATGCGCAGCCCAATGCAAGACGCTGCACACGACATTGCTTGGACATCAGAACAAGCTTCTGTGTGAATTGTGGTATCGCCAGCAATCCTCTGTGCACTCGATTCGGGATTTGTGCGGGCGCTCTCTGCTCTGCGATGACAGCTAGGCACTGCAGGCATGAATTCAGTGACTCGTCGTCATGAGCCAATACCACGGCCTCCATCAGCCCATCCAGCACTTTGTCGCCAAGCTCGCCTCTGCCAACCAGAACCGTGACAATGGCGTAGCAAGCCGCGACAGTCTCTGCGCCATACTTTGCTCGCATACAAGTATTGAGAACCGGCAGTACCCTCAGCACGAGTTCCTCCGTCTTCTGGCTCTGGACCTCTCTCCTCCCAGAGCTCGTATTTTCAAGCATGCCGAAAACAGCTTCGACCGTGATGCTGGACCAGAAAGAGATCATGTGCGACGCTTGGTGGCCAGCCTGCACGACCTTGGTGGTGTACGCTTGAAGCGCATCGAAAAAGGCAGGAGTATTGACGGCGGTATACACGATTGTTCGCCGTGGCGGGTTAGTGGGCGACTGGATGTATGGGTGTAGGAACCGCAGCGAGGACGGCGGCTGACTCGGGAGGATGGAGAGGAGGGCGAGGAATTGCGGTGTGCTATGGTACGGCAGGTAGGCAAGAGTGAGGCATTCGGTGTTGTACTCGTGTACTCTGGAGGCTCGTTAGTGAGTGTTGCAGTCGCTCGCCACGAATATACGCACCGAAACCGCCTGACCAGCCACTCGACAGCTTTCTGCGCCGGCTTGAGCAGCAGCTTGGGGCCGGCCAATGTGATGAAGGCCTCGAGCACGACATTCAGCTTCTTGTTCTCGTCCTTGGTCATCTGCGTCCGGTCCTCGACTTTGCTCTGCTCGCTGAACAAGCTCTTGGAGAATTGCAGGAACCGGGAATCCAGCGCACACAAGTCCCGGAAGCCTTCGTAGCATAGGAGATAGACATCCTCGAAGGACTGTGACGCGGCGACCTTGGGCTCGAAGAGGAGCGATTTGCCGTGTGTCGACTTTTGCGCCTTGAGGTCAAGTTGATGGGTGCTCGATGCAGCGAGCACCGCAAGCTGCTTCTGGAGCGCCGTCGCCATGACGCAATGTATATGTGGCGTTTATGAGCTGCGCGAAAATAATTGAAGCGTCCTAGGAGCCATCGGACGCATGGAAAGGCGTGGAGATTGTCGTGGCGGGGTCGTTGTCGAGGGACGAGAGTGCTGGTCGCGGTTTCCCGTTTCCAAAATTTCTCGAGCACGGACCACATCAGCGGAATCTACTACGGCGCGCCATCGACACCAACAGCGCCTGCTGCGGACCTCCGTGACACGTGCTGCACCCTTCACCTCTCAATTCGTGCTCGTCGCCCAACATGTTCGGCTTCCACAAACAGTCGTGCCTCACATCCTCTCACGCTGATCTGGCGCCATAGGATGAAGTCTGCTTTCGTAGTAGGCTCCGTTTCGTCAACTCGAGTCGCTACAGCAAGGCCATCTACTCTAACAAAAGCTCCTATTGCGCTGGCAAGCAAGTGATATAGACGCAAATTGTTCAATGCACAATGGCTTCAAGCGTGCCTAAGTTTGCAAGCTTTCGACCAAAGCCGAAAGCGGTACCCGACCAGCCCCAGGAACCTCCAAAGACAGAGCCAATCGCGGAGAAGCCCAGGCCCAGAGCGCATAGCGAGAGAGAAAGACCGCTCTCGACCGAAAAGTCGAGGCACAATGCACCTACAGCTCAGCCATACTTCAGCGATCGCAGAGGTGATGCCGACGTGCTTCGCTATGGGGTCCTTAATCGCCATGATGTTCCAACATATCGTCGATACGGCTACGGATGTGTGCTGGGCCTTGATCCAGACCAAAAGATCGATCGCGATCAGTCTTCTGAAACGAAGTTGTACATCACACCAGCGTCTGGAAAAAGACGGGAGCGGCTACTGACCAACAAGCGGGTGGCCAAAGACATGAGTGGGAAGCTACGTATCATCAAGCCCACCACAGCGTGCCAAGACATCCAGCCGGACTTTATTCCAGTCTCAACCACTCGGTCAAACAAGCCCGCCAATAGTGGCGATGATGAAGAAGAAGACAAAGAAGCATACCGCATGTTGCAGCAGGATAACCTCCCCGATTCAGATACGCAAGATGAGCTTGGCGCGGAAGATGTCGACTTTGGATCGGATCTGACCAAGAAGAACACTGAGTTTGCCCGAAGGACCCGTGAGCACCCTGAGGACATCCAAGCC
>TARA_R110002003_G_scaffold154_1_pt1 | contig 13378 bp, 9 predicted proteins | sample TARA_R110002003 | Tara Oceans TARA_R110002003 (sample SAMEA4396441) | marine metagenome | biome: Westerlies Biome; feature: [SRF] surface water layer (ENVO:00010504); material: water (ENVO:00002006), including particulate matter (ENVO:01000060) such as... | depth 5 m | reverse complement strand
TTGTCAGCAATGACTTGAACTTGTGACAAAGAGCTTTGGACCAAGCTCCATCCTCGGCAATTAATCGTGAAGCGACCGCGACACGTGGAATTAGTCGAGGCATGCCCGTGGGCACTGGAGTAGAATGTCAGCCTTGCGGTCCAGAGGGTGACATTGACACGCAACGAGCACGGCATTTCTAGGACTGTATACTTCTCATTCGCTTAGCCCCTTCTTGGCCACTTCACGGGTTAGCATCAAACGACCAACCCTTGATAGTGCGGGTACTAGAGTTGGTAGTCGGTGGGAGCACGTACTTTGGATCGCGCCCACGATCTTATGCGATAGGACCAAATATGTCCTGGTTTCAAGATGGGCTCTTGAAGCTTCTCGGTTTCATCGCTCGGCGTAGGGCCGGAGTGTGCGTGTTGGACCAGTCGACCTCGGGACCATAGCGAATCCATAGACCCGGTATAATTACGTCATTTACCTCGCGACCGAATAATTGTCAAAGTGGCCACGACGTTATGGTGTGGTCGCTTTGTTCAATCCAAGTTAGTTCTCGCAAGTAGGTGAGTCCAGGGCCACGACCGGCCCGGACGTAAGAATGACTTGTAACCTCAGCCGCGAGGCAGTTTCTAAGCAGCTAGGCAATCTGAATGGTCGGTGAGGTGCACCAAACTCCCCAGGGGAGTTTGCAAACTCCCCTGGGGAGTTTGGTGCAGTTGTACTTGCTGTGATTGGTGCGCCACCGCGGCTGTGATCGAGCTTCGCCTCCCGAGAGCGTGGTCCCTGCCTGCACACAGGGAGACTTCTTCAGAATATACATCTATATGAACGAGGACTCTCCTCACGAGCATGGTCCTGAGTCTCTTACGCATGCCAACGCGTTATTTCTGACATTTGTGCTGATTTCCTGCTGTTTTCAGCCGTTCTAACTTAACACTCAACCCTCCACAAACCAGCTCCCCCGCGACCCCTGTCACAAACCAACTGCCCCAGCACGTGACAGTCTCAACATGGCCCTCCACGCACTGCGCCTCGTCCCCTTTTTCTTATTCTTCTTCTTATTGGCAGCGAATGCCTCGCCAATCCCGCCCTCCCAATCCGACCAACCAGCCAATGACTCGGGTTTTGGTTGGTCCAAGGAAGCAATTTTCGGCCTCGTCAGTGTCTTCGTCGCCTTGGTTGGCATCGTGATTACGATCATGGCCTCGAAGAAGATGCGCAGGAACATGCAACGTCAGTACTTACCAATCATCTAACTCTTAGCCAACAAGTTACGGTCGTTGCTAACTCAATCAAAAAAGGCTGCATTACTCGCAATCAGCAACACTCGATGCATCAGATGCGCCAAAGGTACGACGAGTATCTGGGTTTCAAAGAATGGCTGGAAATGACAGCCCTACGACGTCCACTTCGAGAGTGTTTTCGGGGTATCCGATCTTATGGCACAGCTACTCCTTCTGTGGTAGCTTTGCCCAATGTCTGGGAGGGACGACGAGCCGCCATTTTGGTTGCTAGGGTCAGTCACTCAGGTCGCCCTGTCAGAACCTATAGTAACATGAAGGGCCTGGTGCAATTACAGGCAAGGAAATTCACACCTAACAGTGAGGCCACTATAATCCAATACTTGTCCATCATGAATCATGATTTGACTTCCTCCGAACTGCGTTGAGGATTCTTCGAAACGTTGAACCCAAGCTTGCACTGCACTTACCAAGGAAGTTGCAGAGGTGTGGGAAGCTTGTCCTTCGGTCCAAGGACGGGTTCAGCCGTGCCGATGTCACTGCCACCTGGAGTCAGTTAGATGCCTCGAGGTACTACATATGAACTTACGCAGCTCCTCTTGGCGCCCAGTACTGTCCCGTCTTGCTGATATCGAACGTCTCGATCCACTCTACCAAGCTCTTCGCCGCAACGTCCGGTGTAACCGCCCCACCATCGTCCCAAAACTTGTCGAAGCCAACATTCTTTGTCATTTCTGTGCGCATGAAACCTGGATGTACAGTTCCCACTGCGACGCCCCTGTCCTTCAAGTCCAAACTCAAGAGCTTAGCGCTCATGTTCAGTGCCGTCTTGCTGGCATGGTGGCCGTAGTTGCCTCCACCCTCTGACTCGTGTCGTAGTGTTATGCTTCCGCTTTCTGACGAGACGAAAATAATCTTCGAGGAGGGAGTCGGCGTTCGCGAGAGCAGTTGTGAGGATGGTGGGGCCAATGACACATGTTTTGTACATGCGTTCCTGGGCGGAGAAGGAGGGTTCCTCGAGAGACTCAGTAGCGAAGTAGCCGGCTGTGATGATGACGATGTCGAGATGGGCGATTTTCCGCGATCTGAGGTATTGAAGGAGAGTGCCGCTAGCTTCTGGTGTCGAGATGTCGATGCTAGGGATGTAGGCGATATTCTTTGCTGTGGATGTTAGCGACATCTCATTCTTAGAAGCGCAGGAGTCGTTGTAAAGCTCAATAAAAACCAACTCACAGTTTGCAGGCGGATTTGATGTCCTTGCTGTAGCCAGAACATGATTATCGGGATTGGCTGCGTAGATCTTGACGATGCTTGCGCCCAGGCCACGCGTAGCTCCTACAACAAGAATCGATGGCATCGTGCGTGTGAGGATAGTTATGTGTATGAATCGAGACTTTGAGGTGATGGGAGGAGTTTGGTGATGTGCTTAAGGCTCAATGAGGTATGATGTCAGTGTTCACGTTGCGTGCTCCAGAGAGTGAATTGCGGTATCGATAAGCCGATTGCGCTAAGATAAGGACGCGTCGCGTCATCCGCAGTCGCTTCAGATGACCCGTCCCTCTTTCACTTCCCAATTCCTCGCCATGCCCAACGCAAAGCTCGAATCAGTGCGCGCAAGCAGCCGCTCTGTGCAGTATGAGACTGGAGGCATGACAAACACGTACACACCGGATCGCTGTTGGGTCGACGGCTACAAATGGGCAAACGAAACGCACCATTGAGGAGCATAATACCGGCAACAAGCGACGCATTGCATATAGATCGTGGTTCGCTGCTCAATGCCTGTGACGGTGGCGTTTGGCTCCCTGAAGTAGAAGTGCTCTCGGAGTTCTCTGGACTTTTTGAAAGGAGCAAACGGCTGGTGCTTGGGGGATATTCAGACTCTATGGTCGAATGCGTGATGCCTGGTCGCCGCGAGCATCGCCGAACCCGCATTGATTTGGCACGCGGAGTCAGAAGCTGCTTTCACTTTGTCAATAGACGGAATAGGTCTTGGCATGGGCGCCCATTTTCGCAACGCACTTTAGTCGCAACTAAGTTCTGCCCTGAACCTCGAAACAGTTCCAGATCCTACTCATTCATTCAACCACAGCTATGTCCGCCTCCGCTGATCTTCCAGAGACCGTCGATCACTTCATCGGCACCCTAGAGCTCCTTGCGGAATGCCCGATTTGTAGAGAGACATACAAGCCAGATCACGTCGCGGCGAAGATTCCTATATGCGACCATGTAGTCGGGCAGCCTTGTCTGCTCAAGTGGGTCAAAACACGAAACGAAAACGCAGACAAGTGCCCTGTTTGTCGGACGCAGCTGTTCAAACCTCCGGCGGGTGGCGAACCATACGTGCCGTTCCTTCAGCGAGTATGGACTTCGTTAGGTAAGTTTGCCGTAGACCATGACCTTCTGATTCCCTGCGAATTCCCTAGTCTTCATTCGGAATTCACGAGACACTGGCAAGATGGACACGCCTGAAATTCCCCAAAGCTTAATTCACGCCCTTCAACCTCTGGCCCCATTGCTGAATTTTCGCCAGTTGTGATTTATGGTCAGCAAAACGTGCCCACCATGTCTCAGGCCGATGCCGAAGACATTATTATCTACCAAGGCTACGACGGGGTCGAATGGCCCGAGAGCAGAGCTTCTGGGGCTCGCGGACCTTTGGTGTGCATGGTGCAGGCCATGTACGATGCTGTTCGCCTGGATTGTCTACTCTTCGCCAGCAGTGGTAAAATAGAGCCACCAGAACCGCTGGACGAGGATGTCGCTGCTGTGTGGTGTAGAGCAATGCCAGACGAGGCGAACTTGGCCAAGTTCAGCTGGAATTCCCTCGCCTGGAGCGTTGGAGAGCTTCCGGTTGCCAGCGACCTGAACGATCATTCAGATTTCACTCACCGGCGGGATCTACTTGACTGGTACACGATGCGCGTCTTGCAATACGTCGGACAACACGGATACAAACTCGAGCCCGCAACCATGCTGGAATTTGACGCGATAGTGCGGAAGCACTTGGTCTACCTCGGCAGAGGGTTACGAGACACACCGTCGCATCAGTTCCTCAAGACCGGCGTTAAGGTCGTTAAAGTGCTCTACCGTATGCACTTTCCCAGTTCCGCGTCTCTGGCAACATATGGAGCGGCTTTGCTTCATTTCGTCCATGTCCGACATCTGTGGTATAACACCGATAGACTCATGAACGTATATGGGTGCAACGCACTCCAGACATACCCACCAAACGATCATCCCGCTCATGACCACATCCAGTACGACGGCGGCATTGAGCAGTGTCTCCAAGACTGCTTCGACGCAATCGCGGAGAACAAGAACATGCACCCAAACGATGCCACTCTTACCGCCGTCTTCGCATCTTGCCAAGCTCGAACCAACTTCTGGCCAGCGGTCAATGAGATGTTTTCGCTACTGGACGAGGACAGCCTAGTAGCTTTCCACTACGATGTTCTCCGGGGCGTGTGCAAGATTCTACGGCTGTTCCACCGCATCATAGTCTATGAAGCGCAAGACAAAGCCGCACCTACCATGGCGATGGTATCGCTTGAGCTCTTTGCGATGACCTTCTTCATCGCCCTCAAGGACGAAGCCGGATTCTCATGGGACGCTTTGTGGCGCGCTAATTTCGAGCCTCATACTCCAGTCATAGTGCGCTGGTTCTTGACAATACTGGGGAGAGAGATCGAGAGGTGGGAGCGCATCGAGCAGACTGTGGAAGGCGGGGACGTAAAGAAGTGGATTGTCGCGCTGGGCGATGTGTTACAGGGAGTTGGTGGGGAGCAACCTGACGAGAAATTGGTGGATCGTACGGTTTGGGTTGCTGAACGCCTTGTGGAGGGAGAAGGGAGGTTCAGGCTCGATGCGCTTGAGGTTGAGAATGCAGTGCAACTGTGGAATGAGTATGTGAACCTGGACGAGGTTTGAATGTACTCGGTACATGTTGACCTCGACGTCTGACAGCTACACAATGCATAGTCGATGGACGGGCTTGGTTTCAAATTGCCCGACTCGCAGTCGATTGTTTGGCATTGGGACTGGGAATGGCACACTGATGATATGGCGGCAAGGGGAGCGATACAGTATGCTCTATCACGTGTATCACCACGTGCATGTATCTACCATCTTATTGCCACCGACCCTCTGCAACATCAACGTTGCTCCGCAGCAATGATATCAGCCGCTCTCTCCGCAATGCCATACACAGCAGTTTGGATATGCGCACTGATAAGCATAGGAATCACGCTGGCATCAACAACTCGCAATCCTTCAACCCCGTACACCTTCAATTGCGCGTCAACAACACCGCCATCCTTCTTTGGTAGCATGGCGCAAGTTCCCAGTGGATGATAGAATGTCGACACATTGTCGCGAATATACTTCTCCCACTGCGCATCGGTCTCAACAGCGTTACCAGGATCGAACTCCTTGACCCAGACGTCCTTGAACGGCGCGGTATTAGCCATCTTGCGAGTGTAGATTGCAGCTTGCTTAGTTGCTTCAACATCGTAGGGTGTGCTGATGTACCGTGGGTTGATGGTGGGCTTTGTGGCTGGGTCGGAGCCATTGATGTGAACATAGCCGCGAGCAAAGGGATGCATGACACCTGCAAGCAGCGAGGCGTATTGCTTGCCATAACCAGCCGTCCCGTTGGCTGGGTAGCCGCGCGTGCCGATGTACCCGTCCCCGAAAACTACTTCGAGATCAGGAGCTCCGGAGTTGTCGTCGGTTAATAAGGCGAGTTTCTTGCGGTCAATGGGATTGGACTCGTCGGCAGATTGCTCTGCGAGCTTGCGGAGCTTGGAGTCATCGCCGACAGCTTGCTTCCATTTCATGAATCCATAACTGCTACCGGCGTACTGGTAGAGCGAGGTTTGGCCGCGTTTCCAGAGGTCGAGTTCGATAGCGGCGCGGGTGGTGTTGTACTTCAGAATATCCAGGCCGAGTATTTCGGGCTTGAGCTCGTATGTGCTCTGAATGCGGAGGTGGTCTTGCAGGTTCTCACCGACACCAGGCAGGTCTACAAGCTGCTTGATGCCCGCCTTGTCCAAGACCGTCTTCTGGCCGATACCTGATAATTCGAGAATTTTGGGCGAGAGCAGGCTGCCGCCGGAGATGATGACTTCCTTCTTCGCTTTGATCTCATTGCCATCAGTGAGAATGATACCGGTGGCACGGTTCTTATCGAGCTTGACTTTGTGTACAGTGGAGTTGTACATGATGACAAGGTTGCTGCCAGCACGAGGCAGGTAATCAACCGAGTACGACCGGGTATGATTCGAGAACCGTTGCATCGCTGGCTGGTACATAGCACCGATGATGTTGCCATTCAGAGAGTTGAGATTCTCAGGAAGACCCAAGTTCCTCAGCGTGGCAGGACCCGAGCTCACGTGAAGCGGTGGGTTTTCGATCAAGCCTATCTGAAGAGGACCGCCATAACCTACACCTTCATTGCCGTATTGAGCTTCACCAGCTTGACGCTGGAAGTTCTCTGAGCATGGCCGGATACATGTTTTTCCAGTTCCATCCTGGATTGCCCAATTCCTCCCATGCATTGAACTCTTTGACTGTTGCGCGATTCCAGACGAGAAGATTGAGAGCGGAAGTTCCACCCAGCACTTTTCCCCGATTGTGAGACACAGTACGATTGCTTGCTGCTGGCTGTGGAACAGTTGGGAGTAACCAATCGAGTGGCCCCCCGAATGTTGTTCCCCGAAGGCCAGGGATGTAGATTCGTTGATCATTGCGACCATCTGGACCAGCCTCAATCACCAGCACACAGTCCTTTGGTAGTTGCTGGCTCAACTTGGTAGCTAGGGCAAGGCCAGCGGTCCCACCTCCAACGATAACCTATGATACATGGTAAGCTGCAGCCAATGACCCCACACTCGACACAGGGTACATACGAAGTCGAAGCTACCGCCCTGTTGGCAGCCACTTGCATTTGCGCCATATGTGAAACCCAGTAAAGCGGTAAGGATCGCACCGACTGTCACCCGCATATCTACGGATTTTCAAACGCAAAAGGGCGTTCGGACCGTCCGAAAGTAAGGATCCTGGCGGCTCAAAAGTGTGGCAGAAGGGAAGTCAGAAAGCGAATGCAGGCGCGACTTCGTTCATGGTCATTCGCCTGTGGCAAGGACCACAAAATCTCACGACTCGTGGAGAGGTGAGGTAAGCCTGCCGATTCGCAGGCTTCCTGAAGGCGGACGGGAAGGGCTTGGCCATAACGGAGGCGGGTCGGCAATCCACAAGGTCCGCATGCACGAGGACTTTTACCGGTGGAGTGCAAGGAGGCGACGCAACATATCCGTGCGTCCAACGACTAATTGTACCGAGTCGAAGATCGAGATCGTCCCTCTGCAGATTTGACCAGCCCCTGCATCCTGCTCGCAAGAGCGATGGGAGTGTTAGTGGCGACAGTGATTAATAGCTGGCAAACGAATACTTTCGTAAGCCACGCGAATGCGCAAAGTGGGTTCGTATACCTCAGCTTGCAGAAGTCCTGTGCGTGGAGAGTTATGTACGAAGGCGCTCGTATTTTCTGAGTTTTAGGTCTACGAACATGGTGTCCTCAGATGACTACAATGCTACAACAACAGAACAGAAAACTGAAAAAAATCCGTGCACTGCTTCCGGATACCTTAAGAGCAACTAAGTAAATTCACATATGCTTCCAGCGCGTTGTTATGGTATGCGAAATTGCGACAAGGACCCACTTGTTTAGGCCCTATAACTCAAAAGATACGAGCTGCGAGCTTCTTCGTGAATCTCACACTTCAATGCATCTGCCAATCGAAGAGCGGCCCCACAGTTGACTTATGCGAGATATTACGCAGGTGGTTGCCCTGCAGAAGCACAGACTTTGCATGAATGCACCTGGCAGCATGGGGCCCGTTTCCTCCGAATCGCCTTCCCGCTCCTCCGCTTCCCCACGAATTGTAATTGGGTGCAACTACGGGGCTTGATCTCAACAGGCGTTACTCACCCGTGCCGTGGGTGGCCTCAGTCACGGCGACCTCGAGCGGGAGTTTGATTCTGCGCTATAACGACGATTGGGCATCCGCGCATCGTATGGTCTATGTATTTAGCGACTTGCGTTCGTGGAAGGCTGGAAGAATGCCGTATCAAATTCCGAACGGACGGCTCAACCGCTGAACCGCTGTCACACCAAGGCTATGGCACGGCTCGAAGCGACTTTATTAGGCCCATCGCTGCCGAGTGGAACCGGTTATGACTGGAGCAGCTGAGTTCTTACAGTTCAAGGATCAGGACCACCTGCAGCATTTCGTCACGGCTTGATTCGCCGCCCGACATCCGGTTTGCGTTCATTTGGTACCTTGTCGACGCTGGGGCATGTAGCAGGTCATGGAGTCCTGGAGTTCGAGGTACGAGATCGACATCCATGCGGACCAAAAGGAAATGCTCCGTATTTTCCTGCCGCGCCTCCAATCCTGCATCGCTTGTGCGATTTCTCCTCGTTACTTAGTGATGGCGATCAGCACATTGGACCCAGTCCCATGGCCACTATTTACCTATGTACAACTGACTCCACCTGTTCGGTAATTCTGTTGATTATTCTTCAGAACCTCGAGCATCATGCCTCCCCTAGACATCCGCGATGATCCTTCCACTCGGGACGATAAGGGTCCTGCTCTTACTATTGTTTCAGTCATCTTCACTGTTCTTGCGTTCATCACAACTGTACTTCGTTTATGGACCCGAGCAGCGCGCCGAACGATAGGATGGGATGACTATACTATCGCCGGAGCAATGGTCTTGACCGTGGTCGAGGCTGCTCTTACGATTCAAGCCGTAACTCGAGGCAAGGGAAAGCGCGCAATATACCTCAGCAAGGCCGATGTTCAGTATATCAACATGTACAGTTGTTAGTGAATCCCTATCCAAGAATTGTAAACAGAGCAAAGACTAATATATGACACTAACGTTCAGGGTACGCCCAACATGTGCTGTTTGCCTGCATGGCACTTATCAAGACGTCTGTCTGCCTGCTTATTATCAGGATAAAGCCTTCAAAGAAACTGAAGATACTTGTTGCCGTGGTCATTGGCTGCTTGGTAACCGCCTGCATCGAGGTTAGCATCGTGTTGCTTGCTCAATGTCGACCCATAAGCGCACATTGGCGTGGAGCGAAACCCGGACAATGTTGGCCGACCGAAGTTCGCATCTATTCGATCTACGTGCAAGCTGGTAAGAAACACAGTCCGATAACGCGTGTCCTATGGTTTGCTGAGTGCCCAACAGGTTTATCCATCATCACGGACCTGATTTGCTCGCTGCTTCCAATTGCCATCATGTGGAAAATCCAGCTACCTTTCCGAAAGAAGCTTTCAATCTGGGTGCTGATGGCCATGGGACTGGTGTGCACCGCGTGCTCTGCTGTGAGAGCCAAGACGCTCAACTCAAAGTTCAAGGACATTGCCTACGAATATTCCATTGTTGCCATATGGGCTATGTAAGTATTACAACCAGGATTTTACGTAGATGCAGCCTGCTGACAACATTCTATAGGGCTGAGATATGCCTCGGGATCATTGCAACAAACCTCGGTCTCTCCCGGTCGATGTACTACTACTTTTTCAAGAAGGAGCAGGATACACGCGTATCGTCACATCCTCACTCTTACGGTTCGCGATCACGAAGCGGTCCAACAGGACGCATCGAGCAATCCCTTGCGATGCGGAGCGAGAGGCGAGGATCGTCAGCAGCACGCAGCCAGGATAGCGATATGCCTCTGAAGCCGGTGATACATAAAAAGACAGAAATAAGCATACACTCGAAACACGAGACACGGGACGGTTGAACACAACCGTTAAGGAGCCACGTAGTTCCGATGTCAATGAACAAGTTATGACCAATAAGCTCAACGTTGAGAGGTCTGTGATAGCTTTCGCACACCGAGCGGGATCTCTTGAAGCCTCATGACCGGTCGCGCGTTGAAGATACTGTGCGCTACAGACATACCGAGACAACACCTGAACGTCCGAATGATTCAGTGGAATCGTTTAAGGCCTAGCTGGTACCTCAATTCTGGTCACTTTTAGCTGTTCCGGACGAGAGTTGATGATTATGCGTGTGGGTCAACCGCGCTTTCTTTACCGGATTTCGCCAGGCTCCCGCTTCACTCCTTCCGACACAGCACCTCCACCTTACCGTACATCACCATGTTCCCATCGCACGATCCATGTGCTTATGCTCGCTCTCGGCGTTGAGCTCTCTCTTTAACCCGATGACGGAGAAATATGTTCCTGTCGATCAGCTAGTTCGCGGGGAAAATGTGGGGCACTACTGTCTGGGGAAAGCTCCGGTGGGAGACTCATTCGAAATTACCGCGTGCTCGCCATGACCTCAGCATTGGTTGTGTTTGGAACAACCGAATAAGTCTTAGAGCTGGAAATTTGCCGAATCACAATGTCAATTCCGGCTTTATCTGTATGTCAACTTTACTTCAAGAAAACGTTACCGAGGGCGGCCAAGTATCCCACTGGAGCTGTCACAGTGCAATATATCGATCCTCGTTCGATGGGATATTGGCACCAGGAACATGATGTGGCCTGCCTCTTTACGGTAGGCATTAGGCATGTAATCATGTTATGTTTGTAGGAATGTCGGACTGATACTTGCTGAAAGGATATAAGGATGACGATACGCGCAAGCCTGTCAGACTTGCGGCAATCGTATTAAGCTCTCGAGGTTAAATAGAACCTCTTCGACATGAGGTTAGCAAGTGTATTGGTGTTGGCCTATTCTGTGCGTCAAGCACAAGCGCTGCTTGACGCGGACGCTCTCGCCAAACAATACTTCGGCAACGACGCGCCATGGTATCGCGACCGCATACCCTTCTTCGAGTCAAGCGACAAAGACATTACCGATGTGTACTACTACCGCTGGAACATTTTCAGAGCCCATCAGCGCGACCTCGGGGTCAATGGGTTCATTTCGACCGAATTCCTCGATGATGTCGGCTGGCAAACCAATCCCTGGGCTTCCCTCAACGATGCGACCGGCTTTCATCTCTTAGAGGGTCGCTGGTGTCGTGACCGACGCTTTAAGGAGGACTACGCGACGTTCATGCTTGGACCGAACAGCAATACACGACAATTTTCCGAAAGCATGGCGGCAGCCGTTTGGCAGGGCTACCTGGTTGACGGCGTGGCCGCGGACGCGATTGCGCGACTTGGCCGAATGCAGACGGTGTTCAACGCTTGGAGCGACTCTTTCGACACTTCCAAGGGGCTTTACTACGTCGAGCCAATCCGAGATGCGACAGAGTATACAATCTCTAGTATCGACGCATCGAACGGTACGGATGGCTTCTTCGGAGGATTCTCGTTCCGACCAAGCATCAACAGTTACCAGTTCGCCAATGCGAAAGCAATTGCCAGCCTTGCTGCACTTCAAGGTGGCTCCGATAGCACCGTCCAAGATTACAACTCGCGGGCCGAGGCTATCAAAAGTCGTGTTCAGGATTCGCTGTGGAACTCGACATTTGAGCATTTCATCGATCGCTTCCAACAGAACAACGATTTCGTGAAATACTGGGACTTTATTCGCGGGCGTGAACTAGTGGGCTTTGTACCGTGGACGCATGGCTTGCCAGACGACACTGCAGAGTATGCTAAAGCCTGGAAGCACGCTTTGAACAGCAGTGAGCTGCTTGGTGAACATGGATTGCGAACTGTTGAGCCAAGCTACCAGTACTACATGCGCCAGTATCGGTATGAGGGAACCAGTAACGAGGTAAGGTCACTCCCGCGTCTCATCTCCAGCGCCTGACGTGATGCTTTAGTGCCAGTGGAATGGGCCTGTGTGGCCGTTCCAAGAGACCCAAGTCATCTCCGGGCTTGCCAACTTTCTCAACAATTATCCCATTGGAGCTTCCGTTGGTGTGATTGGTGCGTCAGATCATACACATCTGCTGAAGCAGTACGCACAATTACACTACAACCCAGAGCGAGGGGGCATTCTTGATCTAGAAGAGGACTACTATCCTGACACCGGCTACCCCATTGTCGGCCTCAAGCGTTCGCCACATTACTTCCACTCCGCCTTCGTCGATCTCGTCTTGTCCGGTCTTGTTGGTATTAGGCCCAGTGCGGATGACGTACTAGAGGTCAATCCGCTGATCGACTCCTCGACAATATCATACTTCCGTGCCGACCGCATCATCTATCACGGTCACGAGATCGCAGTCCAATGGGACGCAAGTGGCTCTCGTTATGGTTCCACAGGACTGCATGTCGAAGTCGATGGGAAAGTGGTCGCTTCATCATCAACGCTTACTCGTCTGAGTGTTCCCCTATCCCGCGCAGCTCCAGCAGTGGTAACTCGTCGCATCGCGAAATCCGTTCAGCTCAATAGCACGACTGCATATCCCAGAGGCAGTGTCTCGGTGACCGACGCCGATGCACAGGCAATCTACGGATCCATAGATGGACGGATCTGGTTCTTCCCCGAGACGGATGTGGCTAATGGCTGGAGCACACCTATTGGCAACAACACGGAGCTCTGGTTCCAGATCGACTTTGGTGCAAGCACTCCGACGCGTGCAGCGGATCTCGCTTTCTTCGCAGATGAAGGCCAAGGCTTCGACGTGCCGAAAAGCTACCGCGTCCAAGTTGCTAATGGCGACTCCTGGGCGGAGACGAGCAAAGCGAAGTATGGAAAGCCTGTCGCCAACGGAATCACGGAACTGTCGTGGGCAGAAGCAACAAGTAGCAAGGTGAGACTTGTGTTCACACCAAACAGTGGAAAGAAGGTCAGGCTGGTGGAGTTCAAGGTCTACTAAGCCTTGCGGCCATAGGTGAAGTCTAGGAACGTTGTATTCTTAGGCGACTACAACGTTACAACGATAGAACAGAAAACTTAAAATAATCTGTGTACTACTTCCAGACACCTTAAGAGTAATTAAGCAGATTTACATAAAATGCTTTGAGCGCGTTCTTATGTTATGCAAAATGCGGCAAGGACACACTTGTTTAGGCCCTACAACTCAAATGATACGAGCTTCTTCGTCCAATCATGTAATGCCATGCTGTCCACAAACCAAACAACTGATCTCCTCCACTCATCTTAAAACCTTCTTCGCTGCTTCTTGGTCCTGCGTGTTCCGCTTGTCATTCTCG
>TARA_R110002003_G_scaffold878_9_pt1 | contig 13386 bp, 12 predicted proteins | sample TARA_R110002003 | Tara Oceans TARA_R110002003 (sample SAMEA4396441) | marine metagenome | biome: Westerlies Biome; feature: [SRF] surface water layer (ENVO:00010504); material: water (ENVO:00002006), including particulate matter (ENVO:01000060) such as... | depth 5 m | reverse complement strand
GTAGTAGTAGTAGTGTTTATTCAAATGTGCATACAAAGCCATATATCGACGCCGAGTACAGCGTCCCATCCCTATTCCCATCCTATACCACCGCCATGACTCCGCCTGCGCGGATCCCGAATTCTATAAACAGCCAGCCGTGGGGGCCTAGATGCCACTATATGAGCGAGCCAGATGTGCTTCCTGTCATGCACGCAACGCCAGGACCATCCAGCTCCGAGCAATTTGATATGTGATAAAAAAACAGCAGGCAAAAGTGCGAGACGTATGAGTACCGCTTGTAAGGACAGATGCGCCATGAAGTCATGTGCCATGGCGATTGTGAGAGAAAAGCGATGCCCACCAGTAATGCCCAACGCCAAATGAAGAAGAAGAAATAGGATTCAAGAAGGATATGCGCATGATTTTTTATAATGGGGTTGGAGGTGCCATCACCGGCCCCAAGGCGAACGCTTTCCGGCGTTGCCTGTGCTCGATCCGCCTCGCCCTTCCTCGAGACTGCGACGCGAGCCACCGGCGCCAATCTCGCTCATCTGGAAGAGCAAAGGCTCGTCGTCGTCGAGGTTTGCAGCTCGACTGTTGAAGTTGTAGCGGCTTTGGCGCTCTGTTGAGCTCGTACCACCCGTCGAGCCTGTGGTAAGACTAGTTGAGGACGTCTGCGAGAAGAAACCGCCACGGCCACGCAGGTTGCTTGGATAGGTACCGCGCTTGGCGGGAATGTTCGATGTTGACATGGCTCGTTGTAGGTCATCGTGCAGGCTTACGTTGTCTGATGCTTGGTTGTCTCTGCTGGCGCTCGCGAGTGATTCTGTCTGAGCAAAGAGCCCACTCGACGTAAGATCGGCGCTCGTGATGCGATGCAGGTCCCGAGCTCGGTCGACTTCCTCGGCTGGCAGACTGGCTGCGCGTACTCCAAACATGTCGGGCTCGTCCTCGGGAAGATTGCGATTTTGCTGTGCAACTGAGCTGGACCGGCGGGTATAGTTCCAAGGCCGTGGCGAGGGTATGTTAATGGCACCTGTATCGTCGTCGCCCTCACTTTGCTCGCCAACTTCGACTGGACCTTGCTCACGTGCTTGACGACCAGCCTGGCTTCGACTGCGCCGTGGTGCCTCGTATTCAATGATACTGTTGGCACTTAGCCGGGATGGAATTGCTGGAGTATGCGGAGTATGTGGCGAGATTGGTTTCCCAGGAGATGATGCAGTGGATATCGAGGTGCCCGCAACCATCGCAGGAACGCTGGACAATTGACGGCTTGAAGATGACGAAGACCGATGGAGCATCGTCGATGACGAGACAGAGTCGGAGAGCACGGCGTGTGAGTCTCTCATGCGCTGGTACTTGCCAAGCTTAGCCGTCGTCATTCGCATAGTCGCGTCTCGGGTTGCAGTATCGCTGCGGTTGAAGCTTTTCAAGTCCTTCTTAGACTCGAGCAGCTTCAAGAAGTCACCGATAGTCTCATCATCTGTACGGCCTTCACCTGAGCTGGCGCCTTGTCCTTCATTCAAGGTCCCTGACCCTCGCTGCACTGACGAAGTCGCACTGCCTTTCCCGCTGCTTAGATTGTCCTCCTCAGTCTTGCTACCTCCACCGGACGAGAACTTGCTCCTCCTGTGGCCAAAACTACTGCTGTAGCGGGATATCGGTGCAGGCTTTGGCGAACTCGACGCGGACGAGGCAATGGCTGTGTCATTGGGCAGAGAAGGCGCACGCAGCGCCGCTTGAGGGAGAGCATTGAGAGATGTCCGATTCCGCGGTTGATTCAAGCTACTGGGAATTGGCTGCCGGCCGAATGAGCTGCTTGGCCGACCGACAGAGCTGCTTGGAGAGGCAGGAACCGCGGGTCCAGGAGCAGGTGAGGATGAGAGCGAACCCGCTTTAAATGGTTGGAAAGAGACAGAGGTTCGGCGTTGGTATGATGGAGCGTCGGCAGAACGGAGCGATGATTTAGAGCCTTGCGCGGTGCGATGATTTGGAGGTAGCTTTTGCGGTGGTGTCTCGGTGGGCGACGATGATGGCATGTCACGAGCAGCACGAAGCGCTGACATGGGGCTAGTCCCAGTCGGAGGCCCAACTTGATGGAACGTCGAGAGACTTCCATAGGCTTGGCCCACGTCGGGCGTCTCTTGTGCGTTCAACTTGTCGACGGGAAGCGAGCCAGGCACTGGTGCGTCGAGGCGAGTCTTCTGCTCAAGATATGTGTCGTCCAGGCCCATGAATTGAGAGCTCAACAATGATTCCGAATCAGCCACGCTGAAGTCACAAATGTCGCGGTATTCTACTGACACGCACAGTGGGCCGATGGGTGAGTTCGTGGAACCAACAGACTGTGCGATTGTCACCGCTTCCGAGGATGGAAACAGAGGCAAATTCAGAGTGTCATGATGCGGACTTCTAAACTCGCCATTCGAGACTCGGTAATTGAGTTTCAGAGACGGGTGATTCGCGGGCTGCTTGGCCATGCTCTTGTTGTACCTGAAAGCTGGCAGCAGACGTAAATTGGCGTATAGAGACCGGAATAGTACAACAGCTTTCTTGTAGACATTGGGTAATGGGTCACCGAGATCTGATGGATGGACCAGGTTCTTGTCTCCTACGAATATTCTCCAGCGCTCGAGAACCAGTTGCGTGAGGCGGACGGGTCGGCCTGATGACCGAGAGGTGGATTCGACCGCACTGAGAGCTGCTGCAACATCCCACCTCTTTCCGTCCTCGTCGTGGATGACCAACGACTGCTTGTGCCCCAAGCCAGAGATGTCTAGGTAGATCTCGATGCAGAGGGAGGGGTGCTGGCCGGCTATGGCATCCATGGTCTTCCATTCGGTGAGGCGCTGCTGGAGCTCATCGCTGTCGTCGATGACCACGTTGAACTAGATGATATGTTAGTGAAGTTCCACGACGAGCATTGAGGTGTGCACGTACCCACTTGTTCTGTCTGAGGTCGCCATTCTGAGTGAAGCTCGGAGGGAGGGTCACTCGGGACGAGACGATGCTCAGGGCTGACTTGGTGAAGAAGTTCTGGGGAGGTCAGCATGTATCCTTGCAGCTATATGTGGAAGAGGCTCGTACCTGGATGACCTGGTTAATCTTCTGGTACTGCCGCTGGTCCGTCTCGGCCATGTGCTCTCCACGCGACACCATCTCGTCGTCGCGCTCGTCGGTCCCCCGGTCGCTGTGTGGAGGAGAGCCGAAATATGGATTGTGCTCGGAGCTATGCCGCTGGTTGTTGGTGCGTGTGGGATTCGTTTGGAGGTTGCTGGCTGGCGAGGCTGTCCGCGGGGAAGGGCGCTGGTAGGGGTTCATGTCGGCGGCCTCCTGCAGGTACAGCGAGTGAAGTGTGTAGTGGGCAGGCTGAGGGCGAGGGCGGGAGCGTGAAAGTCGATTATCGTTGCGGCGGAAACAGGCGAGTCCTGATGGTAGCCATCACGAGTGCACCGGGGTCAGATTGGGCAGTGACTGTCACGGATGTCTCTCAACGACCAGCCCACGCGGGAGTGTCCTGGTGAGCGGCGGCGGCTCAGGCAACAGCCATGGTATACAGGGTGCAAAAGGCGGAGAGGTGTCGCGGTGCCTGAGGCGGAGGGCGGAGAGGCGGAGATAAGGTTGAGCACCCTATGAGGCTGGCAGTGTCACTGTGCCGGCGTATGGGATGACGACTTGGAGGCACTTGAGTCGTCGAGCAGTGTTTGGCGCGCGGAGAGGGCTTGGGACAGTCAGAGAGTGTTGAGACGCATGGGCGCCGTCGAGTCACGAGCGACTTGCAGATGACGCTTTTGGCGGCGATAGCAAGATGACCCAAGCTTCAGACAAGGGCCTGCGGGCAGATAGAGAATGCAGCGGCCACGCAGGGCTGCGACGGGCGATATGGCGCTGCCGGAAGCTGCAGGTGAGGTGTGCCGAGGGGTGTAGGGCGCTGATTGCCTACTCGCCGCCAGTCTGGGGAAGCTGGAGCATGTCTTGATGAGGTGCAGCTTGACGTCTGAGCAGCGGGCGATCCGAGACGTGCGCTAAGGCTCGCTTGGCGGCATCGACGAGCTCCACTCCACCCATTCTCCGACCCACTCGACGACACGGCGAGCTGATCGGTAGTCTATCATGCATTCATCGCCATGGCCCTCCTCGACCGCCCGTACGGGGGTGCGCATGCGAGTCCGCTCTCCGCAACTGCGCAATTGTGGTCGACAATGGTCAATCCGCGCCCAGTCACCCTGGCGACATGTCACGCCATTGGCCGCGGGTATGCACCAACGTTCCAGCCCGCATTGCTTCTTCCGCATCATAGCCTCAGGTCGACGTGAAGCGAGCGCTGACCGGTGGTACAAGATCCACTCTGCTCTCCATCTTCTGTGCCACCTCGTCGCCGGTCAGACTGGAGCATCTGTCGCTATGACAGCTCGTCATTAGCGAAGTGCGCTGATAGGTCTTGTCGTACTGTGTACTGATTGCATTGAGGACAGGGGCATGGCCTCATCCGAGTGGCCAGTTGCATCATCGTCTGGGAGTCGATACCTGCCTGGAGAATCATCAACCGGAATGATTCAAAGTTCTGCGCACTTGCGCCTATTGTTGCCTGCGTCACGGAGGTTGCCTGCAGCAGAGACCGCTCATTGGGTCCGATTCAGCCAATTCATGCAAGCACAACCACTCTTGTGGCCGCCTAGATCGGAGAGTCCACGACCGTTTCCACAGAGAAACTGATATGCCTCCGAAATGTTGATGTCACGCAGGGAGCTGATGTGGAGGATTGCTTGCTGCAAGTATAATGTGCGCATTGCGGTCACGTGAAAGCCATTGAAAGTGACTCGGATCGACCCGAGAAAGGGAAAACAGACTTCACGGCCTCCTGAAAGTACTCGAGGAACCGAAAACAAATTGTTGTTCGAGCACACGCCTTTCGTGCCAATTGATGCTGCACGCTTCACTTTCAAAATGCATTTATGTGGTGCCACTGGCAACTCCGCCTTGCTCGACACGGCAACACGTCTCTGCTCCGCCTTTCTCAACAATAGGTTGTCCGAGAGAAGATCCGATTTCAAAGTCTGGAAACTGAAATTGCCAAGCTCTGCGCTTCGCTACGTACCATGTGTTCACCGCTAGGTGGACCAATGCCCGTGGACGTGCAGCATAAGTAGGGCGATCCCCAGGCGCAACAGTCGTCCTCGACCCTCAATGCACATGTCGCAGCAACACCGAGGTCCAGCGTCCTCATGACCGTAAACTCCCGTCTTTGTCATATGAGCACTCATTCCAGCGAGGTGATGTTGACCTCCAGAGAGCGATGGACCAGCCCGTGGACGGAGACCCACCATGATTGGCTGAGGCGGGCATCGAGTAGACATCCCCCACAATCAACACAATCAAGCATATTACTCTTTGCGACCGCGTTCCTACAAGCACTTATAATTGACGTTCTGCTCGCACTTCCCGGTATCTCAGCGACTTCAACAACACCACTCTGACTCATATTGACTCGCGCGACAAATAGATACAGCTCCAGTGCACTATCGCCTCGGTTCCCTCCCTTCGTCATCGATAGGTACCCGCACACCCGACGGCGATACCACATTTCCACCGTCGCACCTTCCCAACGCGCCTCCACCAGTATACGCGCTAGATCCACACACGTCCTCTGTCAAACACGTTCTGTCTGCCACTCCGACACCCGAAGCAACGCGACTGCACCCCTCCCAGTCGTCTTGCCACCTGCTTTCCAACGCGCACTTCCAAGCCGAAAATCAGTTACCGCACTCATAACCACTACAACGTTTCCGAGTCATACATATCGTCGACCATCTGTGTACGGCGCTCCTTTTCTTGGAGTCCTCCCCAGCTTCACAGCCAACACCTTTAAACACGCTTCGACCCACCGAGGTTGAGGCGAGGTGTTCTCTGTAGAAGTTTCGGATCACTCCTCTTCACTCTCGGCACATGAGCGGATATCTCTGGAAATACTACCTCGAAGATGATGTCGACAACTTCCGGCATGTTCTCTCGACGGCCACGCATACAGGTCGAGGGGCTCAGAAGAGCTTCGCTGGCTGGCAGGGTGGAGTGCATGGCACCACAATAAGCAGCAGCCCAGGTAGCCATGGTGCTTCACCTATGCTTAGTGGCAAAGGGCGGAAGATGGGATTGGCAGCTCCGGCATCCATCACCCGGGCCGACATCAACAGTCGCGATGCGGCTGGCCTGACCATCCTGCATCACTTGGCATCATCTTCGGCTGAAAGTGCTGTCGAATTTGCACAGATCCTTCTTGAGCATCCATGGGTAGACTTGTACATTCAGGATGCTGAGAATGGTTGGACTGCACTCCATCGAGCCTTCTACTTCGGCAACATTGCAATTGCCCGCCTTATCTTGAACCGCGATACTCAGGATATGCTAGGCCATGGCTCGAGTGGCTTCAACCAGCATGCGCGAGGCCTGGTGAAGATCAAGGACAAGGAGGGTTACGGCCCGCTTGATCTGTTTGGCATGACCATCAAAGATCGGACACTTCGCCCAGAAGAATCGCCGCTTCTGGACGTGGATTCGGACGATGAGATGGCACACGGTGACAGTGGTGATGCCGGAGATGACTTGCGCAAAAGACTAATCACTCCACCTGTTTTACTTGGGGGCGATGAAGTCTACACCTTCGGGAGTAACAAGAACGTCACTCTTGGTTTTGGTGATCAGGACGACCGGCAATTTCCCGAGCGCATCGTCTTAAGGCGGCCCGATCATCTTCTCCAGAGGTTTTACCGTGAACACAGGGAACGCCAGAACCAGTACTCGTCTTCGATGGGCCTTCCACTGCAGGATTCCGGGGCACTGGCGCCGAAGGGTGTCGTTGAGCTGCCCATCCACATCCGGAATACTCCAATCGTGATTCAAAACGTCGAAATGTCGAAGCTACATACTGCCGTGGTAACCACTGATCCCGTCTCTAATCTATACATGTGTGGTCACGGTCCTGGCGGGCGGCTAGGTACTGGCAGCGAGACCACCAGGTACCAATTCACCTGTATTGAAGGTGGTGGACTTGGCCAAAAAAAGGTGGCCGCAATAGCTCTGGGTCAGAATCACACCCTGGCTGTCACGGATGATGGAGAAATCTATTCGTGGGGAAACAATGCCTTTGGCCAACTGGGTTACACCCTTCCCAAACCTGCGTTGAAAGACGACGATCCAATTTCCACCATTCCTCGGCAGATCTTTGGGCCTTTGAAGCGCGAAGTTGTTGCCGGCGTTGCTGCGTCTCGCATTCATTCTGTCGTACACACGACTACGTCTCTCTACACATTCGGCAAGAATGAAGGACAACTGGGCATTGTTGACTCGGATGCCCGCTCGCTGGAGATGCAGGTCATACCACGCAAGATTGCCGCCGCATTGTTTTCGAGTCCCATTCTCTCGGTGTCTGCCATAGACGGTGCTTCCATTTGTCTTCTGGAGAACCGCGAAGTATGGGTATTCGCCAATTATGGCTACTCCAAGCTCAGTTTTCCTTTAGATGGGTTCACTAGCAGTTTCTTGAAAGAGAGCTGGCTGACGACGAAGTATGACACTTCGCCAAACAGGATTAAAAAGGTTACTTCCGGCGGCGACACCATTTGCGCGCTGACGACTTCCGGGGAGGTCTTCACCGTGGCTGTCAGCCGACGCACCGAGACCTTGCAGGATGCGAGTACCTCAACCACCAATCCCAAGCAAATCCGCGGAGCACTGTCAGCGCCTTACCGCATCTGGTCCTCTCAGAGAAGTCACATGGCAGCAAGGGACGTTGATGTTGATCAAGATGGATCAATCATTCTCACCACCGATGCCGGCAGTGTTTGGCGGCGCACCAAGAGAGCAACCATTAAGAACGCCAACGTCGTAGGCGCAGCGGATGTCAAGCCAAAAGACTACAAGTTTCAGCGCGTGCCTGGACTCACACGTGTTATCGCGGTGCGAGCATCGGCGTTTGGGGCTTATGCAGCTGTACGAAAGGACTGCGATGTCACGAGAAACCAAATCGGTGTAGATGAGCCCAGCCTCTGCGATGATCTCTCACCTCTCCTCTCGTTTCACGAAATGACCAAGTATGAAGAATCATCTGATGATGAAGAGCCGGCGCCTCGATTTTGGACAAATCGCGCAGACGCCCAGGCCCTCCGAAAGCGCACCTTAAAGTCAAAGGACTTGGAGAAGGAAGTCTCAGAGATTCTGCGACAATCCTCAACAACCTCAGAGATTACTTATGATATGGTGATCGGCACCACCACCTCCGACGTATATCTTCCAGTTCATGAAGTCGTATTCTCTGGACGCACCCACGTCATTCGAAACGCGATGATCGATTTCCGCGGACAGGCCTCGGACGTAGTGCTCACCGACCTATTGACCATCAAGAAGGATCGCGACAACACTCTGGTGCTTTTCCATGGTGTTGACTTCCTCACCATTTTTAATCTTGTTCTGTATCTCTATACAGACACGCTTGTTGACTTCTGGAATGTGACTCGACACTACCCTACTTTAGCGTATAGATACCGCACGATTCGGACAGAATTGTTGAAGGTGGCTTCACGCCTCGAGATGAAGCAACTTGAGCCTGCTGTACGTCAAATGGTCAATCCTCGAAGGTCTCTGCACATGGACTTGACTCTAGCGATCAAAGAGCCGTCCTTCTTCGACAGTGGCGATGTCGTTGTCGATCTGGCCGACGGCGAGATGCTTTTGCACTCTGACATCATCTGTCAGCGCTGCCCGTTCTTCGAAGGTCTCTTTCGAGGTCGCGCAGGCGGTCAATGGCTTGCTGGGCGGCGCACTGAAGAGTCTTCCTTGGTCCGAGTTGATCTCACGCACGTCGACACCCACTTGTTCGAACTCGTAGTTCGCCACTTGTATACCGATGCTGGTGAGGAGATCTTCGAGGACGTCACAAGCGAAGATCTCAATGATTTACTTGCACTTGATGAACTTCTCGATCATGTGATGGACGTCATGTCTGTCGCAAACGAGTTGATGCTCGACCGTCTTACGCAGATCTGCCAAAGGCTGATCGGTCGTTATGGTGAGTATACCCAGCTCAAGATCCGATACATATGCTGACTATCTTTTCTAGTCAACGCTCGCAACGTCTGTTCTTTGCTCATGGCAGTAGCGCCGAGCTCCGTTGCAGAATTCAAGGATGCTGCGCTTGAGTATGTCTGTCTAAGCTTGGAAGCAGTGATGCAGAACGGGTAAGCTTCCATACACGGAGCTTCGCGAAACGACTTAACTGACTCCATATAGGTCTTTGGACGAGCTTGACGAAGATCTGCTAATTGAGCTAAACCAAGTAGCTCACGAGAACCAGCTTGCATATCTACCCTTCGCGAGAAGTGGCCGTGCCGAGGCTGTACTTTTCGATCGTTACCCAGAGCTTGTTGAGAAGATCGAACGCGGCAAACGTGCCAAGATTGACGCCATCGTTCTCTCGAACAAGTATGCTGATGGTGACATCTCCTCGTCGTTCAGAGCACAGAGCTTAGAAGAGGTATCTGCATCACCCTTGCGACAGCGAACGAAGAGACGAGCATCGAAGGAAGTCAAAACTCCAACGTCTCCTGCACTCAAGGGCAAGCGCTCGGCCCAGGATTTAATGTTCGAAATGTCGGATGGGGAAGATGATGAAGAAAATTCTCTAGAGAAGATCAAGCCCCCGCGGTTCACGGAGCAGTCAGTCAACGAGGCCAAGGTAGAGACGCCAATCGGGTCGCCAGAAGCGCCATGGTCAACAACAAGATCACAAAACCGAAAGTCGCCTGGTGGGCTCGATCAGGGATTTGAGACTTCTCTGCCTTCTGCCAGCCCCTTGCCGCCACCTCTCGTTCAGCCGATACGTCCTGCTGGCCAGCCATGGGGCGCTGCGCCTCTCTCAGGCGTCAAGCTGGATCTCAAAGACATCATGGAACAGACTTCAACCTCGACGCCGTCGAACTTGACCCTAGGACTCTCAAGAAGAGAGAGTGAGCAGAAAGCTGCCGCCTCTCATTCCAAAATGTCCCAGAAGGAGCGAAAGCGACTACAGCAGGCTCAGCAACTCGGCACGCCAATCGAGAAGCCGCAGCCTGCACCACCCACAGTGTCTCCTTGGCAAGCTGCCACTCATCGCAAACCAAGCAATACCCCGATGATGGCACCCGCACAGCAGCCTTCGCCAAAGGGGTCGCCCCAGCCTTCGCGAGCATCAAGCACGCCGCAGCTCACGATGCGACAGACTGTCGCTAACAATGGGGCCGCAAAACAGAAGGCTAAACAGCCTGTTGCTACAGTGGCCTCTAACGCGGCCTCACCTAAGCGGCCAGCAGCCAACGAGAGGGGCATGTCTGTCTCGACCGATCCCATCCCCACGCCACGGTCAGTCCGTCATATTCCCTTGCCCCAGCACGATCCTACTTCGCCCAGCCAGAACCTCAGCATGATGGAGATCCTGTCTCTGCAAGAAGCCGAAAAGACGTCGATACGTGACGCCGCGGCGAAACGCAGTCTACAGGAGATCCAACAAGAACAAGAATTCCAGGCTTGGTGGGACGAAGAAAGCAAGCGCGTCGTCCAAGAGGAAGAACAGCGGAAGCGAGCGGAGGAACGGGCCGTTAGAAATGCCACACGGGGAAGAGGGAAGGCCCGTGGGGGTAGAGCGGGTAAGGGCAAGGGCCAAGATAGGACGGACGAAAAGGACAACGATAGAGGGAAAGGCAGCAGAGACGTTGTGCAGGACCAGGCATCAGCTGGTCCTGCATCTGCGAAGCCTGCGCCCAAGCACGAAGGCGCAGAGCGAGGCAGAGGCAGAGGACGCGGCCATCGTGGCGGAAGAGGCGGGCCAAGAGGCGGTCGCATACCTGGACGACAGCGCAATGACGCTTCGACGGCGGGGATGCAGACGGCGAGTCCGGCGCAACAGATATGAATAGACGACATCAATGGTGTGTCGGGATTATAGCATTAACGTTCCCTCCCTACAAGTCGAAAAACACCCCTGAGCGAAATACATTCTGAGTTTAGACTGTTAATCGCTAAATTACCCCGTGGGTATGGTTTGTAGGGTTTATAGCGTGCGGAATACTGTTTCTCATGTACTGTATTTCTCTCTCGGACGACAGTCTGCTGTGAGAAAAATACACCGGTAAGGTTTTGGTGGTGTTGGTGATTGTTCTGTTTCTATCCTGTTCGGATCAAATTTCTTCCCGCACTAGCCTTCTGTGTCGCTTGCCGGCGGTCCAGCATTACGACGAATATTTTCAGTTGCCTGCAAAATTTTGAGTTCGTTTGGCATTGCTGTATGGCAATCGAAGACACGCTCCTGCGGCATTCTAGAAACTTGACAAGAGACTTACGTTGGTGCTTGAGACTGATTCTGCGGGAATAATTTAAGCAGTTGAGATGGGCTGCAAGGAAGGCAGGGTTGTTGTCAAGCTTGTTCAGCCGCACATTGAGATGCGTGTCGAGGTGGGTCCGGGATGAGCGAAGGACGTCGTCGCGTCGATGCAAGGCTCTTGTGATGGTTTAGCTCCGTCCCACACCATCGGAAGTAACCGCGCCGCTAAGCCTTTTGCACAAATTCGCACAGACTTGAAGCTGGTCAAACCGTCTCACTGCCTGTTGTTTCCATTCATCTTTGGGTTCTAGACTCGAATCCCCTCTTTCGCGAAGCCGCGGTGGCTTGCTGAGGGGCATGATGTCGAAGTGTGAAAGGCAAATGCCTCCCTCGCTCCTGAATCCCTACGAGCGGTATAAATAATGCATCATTGAACAATCGTGGCATCACTCTATTACCAGATCCTCAAACATTCGAGCTTGCCATAATCCATCAGAGCACAACGGTCGATCTCGTTAGCATTAACTGTGCCCGTCCACCATCATGGCACTTCCTGCCGCATTTGCACCTCTGGCCATCGACGCATTGAAATGGGCGACAGAGCAGATTGGGAGCTCCAAGGTCCAAAGTTACTTCAATGACGGACTTGCTCAAATGTCCGACGGCACCGATACGGAGCAGATCCTGCACAAGGTCGATGGCGTGCTCAAGGAGGTGCAAGAAGTCAAAGCCATTGCCAACAAGATGTCGCAGAAGCTCGATGAGGGAGTCCTCAATATTCGCAAAGATAGCCTGAGAAGTCATTTTGAAACAATTGATTCCATGTTCGAGAAGATCCGGAATTGTACCCTACAGGCCATGGAGAACAGGCAGAAGATCAAGGACCCCACGGAACTGAAGGACAGCTTGGAAGATCTGCAGACGGAGCAAGAGTTGGAGTTGCGAAAGGTTGTCGACAACGTCCCCGAGCAACTTGATCACATCAACGGCTTCTTGACCAACACAGACTTCATCAGCACGGCAGCGAACCTTGCTCTACAGGACTCCAAAGACTTCCTGAGCTACTACAAGAAGATGGAAACATTAGTAAGCTTTTCCAATCCAAACAATACTCCAGGCGCGCTCTTCCTAACTCCGAACCCTGTACCTAGTTCACAGCCTACTGGGGCCGAGTAGTCCAAGGCATCGTCCTGCTCAACATGGCGCGCCTCACCCCCGACGTTCTCTTCGGCTCCGCGCCCCAGACCATCCTGCGCCACAGCGAAAAGCTCGCAGCGCAAGTCACTGCCTTCTACGCCGTGCTCGGCCACGACATCAGTCTCGTAGCCCAATCCCTCCTAGCCACGTCCAGCACCGCCGACGCGCGGGCCCCTGTTATCTTTTCCAGCGGCTGGGGCGCCGGCATCAAGACCTCGCTGCAGTGGATCCCGGACGAGGAGCTGGGCTTCTTCGGCAAGCTGATCCGCGGCCCCAATGCTTTTAAAGAACGCGTCGGGCCGCACGGTTGGGGCTACACGGGGCTGAAGGCGCAAGACGGGGCCGAACGGTTCAAGTATGACTTGCAGGTCGCCACCGATGTGTCCGCCGCGCGGTTCGATCTGGCGAAAAGCTATCCCATGCGTCTATGCGAGGGTGCGGAATGCGTCACGCGATTCAGAGTCCCGGATCGACAGCACGGGATCCGCATGCAGCGGGATTCCGACGATGGGAAATGGTACATCAGACCCGTGGCGGTGGGGTCAAACAATTTCTACTTCGAGGCTGTGGATGGGGGCTATGCAGGCGCGGTGCTGGTCACGGGTTGGAATCAGAATGAATTGGAGTGGAGGAAGGATGTAGATCTTAGGCTGGGGTTTGATTCGAGAGTTGACCGTGCGTACTTTCAATTAGTGAAGGGATGATGCATCGAGTCAACATTGTGATCGTTGCGAGAAGGCGCAGTGCTGTAGCAAAGAATGCTGGGAGAAGCATTGGAAACAGCACAACTGGAAGTTGTAATACGCCTCTCTGTAGATAGAAAGATAGAGAAGAGCGACTAAAGATACTTATCTAGA
>TARA_R110002003_G_scaffold250_6_pt1 | contig 13388 bp, 12 predicted proteins | sample TARA_R110002003 | Tara Oceans TARA_R110002003 (sample SAMEA4396441) | marine metagenome | biome: Westerlies Biome; feature: [SRF] surface water layer (ENVO:00010504); material: water (ENVO:00002006), including particulate matter (ENVO:01000060) such as... | depth 5 m | reverse complement strand
TACTTAATTAACTTCTTTAATTCTTAACCTTATTATTGAATAAAGCCAAAGTATACAACGTGTTTTGATGTCATGATCAATTGAGGGTTTCTTTTGTACGATGTTGCGCATTTATAGGCGGTGAAGCTTCTAGAATGATGCGTTAATGTTACGTTGGTTTCGTACGCTTCTTAGCCTGTCGAGGCACTGCTGTCAACTGGATATGTACAGTTTCGTTGATTCTATGCGACCTGTTTGACATGGTATTGCCACAGTGTCTTGGGCGCACAGGCGCCGACAGCATCCATGCTCTAATCTTTTCACATACTCACCCTTGTTCCACCTCCCAAAGCAGGAACTTGAGGTTTTGCTTGTACAACTCCTCCTTGATGGTAGTCTCCACCGAACGCATAATCCAGGAGAAGCCTTGCAAAGCTATCCTCTTGTCCTTTTAGAAAGCGGGAGAAGTCGGTGTAGTCTCGTCCAAGCACAAAACGGACAAGGACGCACAGCTTGTACCTGAAAGCAGAAACCCCCACGTTTGCATTCAAGTCTCCAAATCTAGATGCAGCCAGTGTACAGGCCAAGAGACTTCTAAGAGAGGCACCGCCCTCAGCTCTGCAATCGCGCCTTGTACCACTCTTCAATGGCAATTTGAGTGCTGCTCTTGACAGCTGACCCGAGCGTCATGATGTCAATAATCGGCTGAACATGTGCTTCTCTCTTGCCCTCGAAAAATATCACCCGACTCGCATCGCCATGGCTTTCTGCCAATCCAGCTTTGAAGCGTTTCTCAAACTCTACAATGCAACCCTTGAGCACCTCGTCGCCGCCATAGGCAACGAAGACATGGTTAACGACATGATCAACACCACGCCACCACGATGCATCATTTTTGCAAGCTTCCGTATAGGCATCGCCGGAGACTGGCCCAGGGTCTGCTTCCTGATCGATAGAGTTGGCTTTGCCTAGAAACATGGCTGACCATTTACGGAGAGCAAGAGGCGACATGACGTCTAGTTTGTCGTTGTCAAAGCTTGCAAATTCAGTGCTGAAACCGGCCCAGGGACTGTACAGCAGCATCCCACCAAGTGGCTTGTCGAGTTTGACGGCGTCGACATGTGGATGCGGATGCAAGATGTGCGAGAGTAGGGCAAGAGCCAAGTTCCCTCCTGCCGAATCGCCCGACACGAAAATGTTTGAAGGCGATCGACCAGTCGAGAAGATGAGGTGGTCAACAACAGCTGCAGCTTGCGATAGCTGTGTCGGATGCGTTGCTTCGGGTGCCAAGTCATAGGCTAGGACGACGACGACGGCAACCGACTGACGCTCTCCACCTGTGCCGGTGTTGAGATCCTTGACCAGTCGAGCCAGGTATTTGAAGTAGCCGTCACTTATGGACTGCGTGTAGCCGCCGCCATGAAGATACAGGATAACGTTCTCAGCGTCGTGCTTGCCTAGCCAATGCGCAGCAACCCTGTCGCCATGCTTCACATGGATGTAGTCGGTCTTTGGTGTGGCAGCGTGGCGCTCGCAATATGCAACGTAACGCGCACTGGTGCTGGGGTTCAGGTACCGCGACTGGGCAATAGTGATGCGGCCAAGCATGCAGCGAATGGCGGCGTAGAGGACGTCGTTGTAGAAGCTGGTAGCACGGATCGACCGAAAGGGAAACGTCAAAGCGCGTGTGATGGCTGCAAGTGCTGCACCGAGCATTAGCTATGTAAGCTCCCATATGTGGTGTTTGGTGATGAATGACCGATATGCCCAAGAAGAGGCGCAACATCAAAGAACCCAGCAGGACGTATTTCAGACATATTCTGAGATGCACGAAAGAAGAGCTGGAGGCTCACATACGGACTTGCACCGCGGTTAGGACCCTTTAAAGCAATGCGGTGCGATGCGCCTTATGGGGTGCATGACACTGCATGACTAGGGGCCAGTACAGTAGAAGAGCGAGTCGCCGACTCGGGAAAGTTGCCGAACTCGGCTGAAGTTTGCCAAGTCTCTACCTTACCGGTATTTCCCCGCAGCCCAGTTTCCAAACACGACTTTCTTTATTCAATGCCTCAAACCACAATCATGGTGTGGAGTTTCCGGAGTCCGTAGCCAGATGTGGCCTCGTGAAGCCACTGATCGATCACAGCTTCTAGATCACGTGCAAGGGTGTCTGGTCTCGCGCCACAACAAAGGGCATGCATTCAGCTAATTTGTCACATAGAAGGCTGTGCAGGAGATGATATATAGACAGCATTGCACGCGCCGGCGCAGGCTTACATCACTCTAGCCACAAGTCCATGGCGAGGCACTCGGTAATGACTCTGTCATGGCGTTAGACTGTCGATGGACAGTGGGCTTCATGGTACTTACTACATAGTGCGTCAAAGCCCGACTTGCCTCGCAGGGAGGGCAAGCCGGGAAGCTTCATTCGTCGCTACATGCGCCCACGGCACTCATGGCTTCATCCTCGGGGCTTGCTTTGATCTACTTCCACGCCGTGTTTCGTCCTGCCGTCTGCTAAAGTATGCGCAGTTCGTTGCTGCATCGCATCAGAAGAGGGTTTCGGGTGTCGTCGCAGCTTCAGTCTTCCATGTCTTCGCCGTCACGTCCCGGGCTCCGGCTCCGCGCCCTGCCAGAGCCGCGGCCACTTTGTCGCCGGTCATGGTCCCGCGCACGTGCTTTGCTAGCAGGCGGAGGCCGTACAAAGGCGAAATCGACGGTGATGTTCTGCTCAAGCAACTCCTCGCCGTTGGCGCCTTTGATGGCGGCCTGTGCTTCGTCGAGGGTGGGGTATTCGATGAGAACGTAGCCCTGAATGTCGAGAATCAGCATGTACAGCTCGAGCACGCGTCTCTGCTTGCTTGCGTACTTTGACGTAGCCCGTCCTCCGGTCCAAGTTCATGTGCAGGTTCTTGATGGTGCCAAACTCGCCAAACATGTCCTGCAGGTCCTCCTCGGTCGCTTCCTCGTGCACATTGGTGACAATGACGATCCAGCCTTCGATGGAGCGCACGGCTGTTGCGCCCGCCTGGGTGCGCGCGTCGCTGGCCTTGGGGTCGGCGGACGCGGGCTCCAGCTGCTCGGGCTGGTCAATGTCCATTTCCGTGTCGGCCATGGGTGCGGTTGGGACTGGCGGGGTATATGTGTGGTGGGCGGCAACGGAATAGGGAGGGCGCGGTGGGCTGTTTGTTGTGGGTGACGGTGACGGTGAGAGCACAGTGCACAGTGCGGTGGACGGTCTCGGTGTCGCGAAAAGTTGCCGCTAACCTGGACACAGCTGGCCTGTGCGTCCTACTGTCTGCGCGGCGCACGAACGGCGTAACAAGCACCTCAAGCACTAAAGCACCCGTCTCAACGTCCCAACGTCTCAACATGCGCATTCGGCTTGCCTCACCATCTTCGTGTTCTTGCTCTCTCCCACCCCGTCCCCCACCTTCCTCCCACCGCCTACCCCTGTCGAAACAGAAAGGCAGTCGCGACCGCGCGAACGCCCGCAGTGACCTCACCTCCCTTCCCGATAACGCCCCGCCGACGTCACTCTGAGGTCTACTGCCTGACCACAGTGCTATCATCCACCTCCAGAGCGCGTCCAACGACCATGCTACAATTCCTTGACAGCCTCGTCCATTACGCGGATCCCACGCTTCCCTCCTTCTCCTCCTTGACCTATCTGTACATGGTCATCCTGCTTCTTTCGCTGGCCGGCGCAATCCGATCCAAATCCCACCAAGACGAGATCGCACAGTAGGAGCCATGTCGAGCTTCACAACGGTACGTACTGCACGCAAGGTGGGCGGAACAAAAGCTGACTGTGTCAGATCGCCATGGTTGGGTGCGGGAGCATGGGCGGCGGCATGGCACTGCTGTTCGCTGAAGACGGCGTGCATGTCAGTCTCTCCGACCCGTCCGAAGAGGCCATGGACGCAGTGATTGCAAAGGCCGAGAAGTCAGGTTACAATGGCCGAGTCAAGAAATATACTGGTGAGATCAGACGCACAGTCGCACAATGCGCACACCCAATGACAGCGTACTCATGCTGTGGCAGACTACGACTCCCTCTGCAAATCTCTCTCTACCCCTCGTCTGCTCGTCTTCTCCCTCCCGCACGGTGGCGTCGGCGACAAGGTGCTCGAAGGCCTCATGCCTCACCTCGCGTCTAACGACATCATCCTCGACTGCGGCAACGAGCACTACGCGAACACCGAACGGCGGCAGAACAAAGTCAAAGACACGGGAATTCGGTACATTGGCTGTGGAGTCAGTGGCGGATACCAGGCCGCGCGAGCTGGGCCGTCCATGTGCCCGGGTGGAGATGAGTCTGCGCTGCACGAGGTCCTCCCCTTACTCCAGAAGGTCGCTGCAAAGGACAAGACTGGTCAAGCATGTGTCGGCATTGTGGGAAAGGGCGGCTCCGGCCACTACGTCAAAATGGTACACAACGGCATCGAACACGGTATGATGAGCGCCATCTGCGAAGCTTGGGGCATCATGCGCAAGATGGGAATGGGCTACGAAGAGATTGGCAATGTCTTGCGGGAGTGGAACTCTGCTGGCGAATTGGTGGGTGTTGCCCTCACTTGTGCTAGCGGGCCAGAACGTAGACTGACGATATCTGACAGAAAGGGACGTTCCTTATTTCGATTGGCTCTGACCTCTCCCACAAGCGTGAGGCAGGCAACAACTCAAGTCCACAAAATACTTCGACCTCAGAACAACACCCTCTCGTCATCTCGGAGGTCCTTGACAAGGTGGTGCAGGATGTGACTGGCGAGGAAGGCACCGGCATTTGGTCCAACACCGAAGCAATCGAGCTCCACGTCCCGGCCTTCACCCTGAACATCGCACACGCCTTCCGCCTTGCATCAGCCTTTCGTGGCGATCGCGAGCGAGCAAGCAAGGCTCTCGATGGCGGCTTCCCACCGCAAGAGCTCAACATTCAGGACAAGAAAGCTTTCGTCGAGGATCTACGACAAGCAACATATGCATCATGTTTGGCAAGCTTCATTCAAGGCTTCAACATCATCGCTCGAGCAGACCAACAGCACGAGTGGGGCATCGACTATTCACAAGTGTGGCAAATTTGGCGCGCGGGCTGCATCATCCAAGCAGACTACATCTCTGATGAGCTCTTGGCTCCAATCCTAAAGTCGAAGCCGTCGTCCGATGACCTCAACCTCAACTTCTCCACGCGTGTGGCTCAAGATATCCGAAAGTGCTTCCCGGCGCTCCGTCGCGTCGTTGCGAAGGGGGTAGAGACCGACCAAGTCCTCCCAGCAATCAGCGCAACGCTCGAGTACTTCAAGGTCGCTTCGGGTACAGATCTGCCTACATCGTTCTACGAAGCTGAGCTAGACTACTTTGGAAGCCACATGTTCGACAAGAAGACTGATATGGAACAGCAGGTCCAGAAGCCAATGGAGGGCAAGCATCATTTTGAGTGGAAGCCCGCGACGAGTCAGAAGGATGAGTATGGGAAATCCCCTAAGCTGTAGTAGCAATCGTGAAGTGCAAATTGTTGTAAAAATACGATAGTACTGTTATGACGTATTAGAAAGAAGTACAACTACTCTTTCTAAATATCGTGCCGAGGATGCTGTTCGTCTGCCTCGTCTTTCAGGGGCGTCTTCGCTTCCAGCATGCATCGTCCAACTCTTTACTACACAACATCTTTCCTCACCAATCTCGTGCACCAGTCAGTATCACACCTTTGTCACATTGTTGAAACGACACTCTGGCGGCATGAGGTGAAAAAAGCGCCAGGAAGGTCCATGATGGTGATCGATGCAGGTTAACAAAATGGTTGCCGTTGAATCGGACCAATGACCTCCTCTGATTGGTTATGAGACTGCCATCACGTTACCTCTAGGCCCAGTGCAACGACCGTGGTCCAGCTCGAGTCTTGATACCAGTCGAGGGGAAGATAATTGCACACATGCCAACACCTGGAAGGATCGTGCGACCTCAGTTTGCGCCGCTGCAATACTAGTTGCTTCAAATTCTGGTTGGCCGAGGCCGTCATCCGCCATTGATGAAGCGGGCCAGGCTATAACACCGTCATCCTACTCACACGCCTATCTGCAACGGTCTCGTGTTGGTCCAGCGGAAAGATGGTTGTTCTGCCGCACAAACTCTACGCGACGACATCCTTTTGCTGTTCAATCAAGCACAGCGCCCCAATGCTTCGTATCCGCCACCCGCAACTGGCCCGCGCTAGCCGATCGCCTAATCTCCTGCTGCATGTGGACAAGACTGCTCGTGTAGGACGTCAACTAGATTATCCACCTTCCATAAACAACATGGAGATACCGTGATACCCTAGGCGACCGGGTTTTTGCCGGAGTTCGTCATACTTGTGCCTTGCGAGGTGGTATTTAGTTGCTGATGTGCCTCTCGCGGTTCCCTCTCTGCACACCGTTACATTGGGAAGCCACCACCATGCGCTTCTCATTTGCTGTACTAGGACTGTTGCTCGGTCTTGAGACAGCTGCACTGAGGGCCGGCTCGAGGACTGTCCATGACATCGAGCGAGAGGTACGTGAAAGCCGTGTACTCGCGCGGAGCCGCGACTGCAACCTCCCAATGTTAACGTTATTCAATCCACATGACCGGCCATGTCAGCAGATCGGAGTCCTAACAAGCCAGCTTAAGACGATGCGCCACTACTTGGACAACGCTGACGGCCTACTAGATTGCCGCAACGACGAAGCGCAGTCTGCTGAAGCGCGCGGATGAGGTAGATTTGGAGACTCTTTACCCGGAACATAACATCTCCGTACCTGTCGACTTCTTCCACAACGAGACTAGATATGAACCGCACAGCAACGCGTCTTTCAACCTACGATACTGGTTCGATGCGACTTATTACAAGCCCGGCGGTCCCGTGTTCATCTTGCTCGGCGGCGAGACCGATGGAGCAGGACGATTGCCTTTCCTGCAGAAGGGTATCGTCTATCAAGTCGCGAAAGCCACGGGCGGTCTAGGAGTGATTTTGGAACATCGTTACTACGGCAAGAGTTTCCCAGTGGATGACCTGACGACCGAAAATTTGCGTTTCTTGTCCACAGAGCAAGCATTGGCCGAGGTCGATTATTTTGCCCGAAACGTCAAGTTCGAAGGTATTGATGCAGATCTCACCGCCCCAAAGACACCATGGATTGTCTACGGCGGCTCATATGCCGGAGCCCAAGCTGCTTTCCTACGCGTGCAGTATCCAGAGACCTTTTGGGGCGCAATTTCCTCATCAGGTGTCACCGTCGCAATATACGACTACTGGCAATATTTTGAGCCCGCACGGCTCTTCGGTCCACCCGATTGCATCAAAAACACTCAGATACTTATCGACGTGGTCGACAATATTCTTTTGAACAAGAACAACACCGCTAGCGTCCAGTCTCTGAAAGAAGTCTTCGGTCTCGGCAACATCACCGACAACCGCGACTTTGCCAACCAACTCACGGGCGTTTATGGCTTGCAAAGCACAAATTGGGACCCGGAAGAGAACTCGGCTTCATTCTTCAACTACTGCACCAACATCACCGCCACGCCGACCATCGAGAACTTACGCTCCTCAGTGTCAGCCGTCGTCGCAGCGGCTGGATACGCCGACAACACACTCGCCGAAAATGTAACCCTGAACGCCATTGCATGGCTCAACTCTACCTCACTCCCTGGCTGGCGCCGTTCAAATTTGACTCAAGATCAGTACTACACGACTCTCAATGCCACAGCGCTGCAATCTTACACCTCACTTGAGGACTACGGTGCAACTTCCTGGTCTTACCAAGTCTGCACCGAATGGGGCTACATTCAAACGGGCAATACTCCCGCAGACATTATGCCTCTGATCTCCCGCACTCTGGACCTCGACTACCTAACCTTCTTCTGCCGCGCACAATTCAACATCACCGCACCACCAGCAGTCGAAAATGTAAACAAATACGGTGCTTATAATATCAGCTATCCACGTCTCGCGCAGCTAGGCGGTAACGCGGATCCATGGCGTCCGGCAACGCCACTCTGGTACCCGGATAGTCGGCAGAGTAGCACGGAGGAGCCTTGGTTGCTCATCAGCCATGCCGTGCATCATTGGGAGGAAAATGGTGTGTTTGAAAATGAGACGACGCCGTTTCTTCCGCCGCCGCAAGTTGTGTTTGCGCAGCAGTTTTTGAAAAACTTTGTAGTGGATTGGGTTGCTGGTAAGTGCATTTTGAACCGTGATCTGCTACGAATAATGTCTTGGGGACGAATTGCTAATGCTTGATAGAGTTCAACACGAAATACAGCTCGAGAAGTGAGCTTTAGATAATTAAACTATTACGCGTTAGGATAAATGAACTAGACCTATAATACTAGTAGACGATACGCAATATTACTATAATACCATAATTATATATCTGTAGAGGCTTAATTACCTATATCTCTCGTTTTCTAATAAATTAGTCTATCTTATATTTGCATTGTGCTCAGCTTGCACGATTTGCTCGTACTCGCCCATTACCCACACACTCTGCATTCCCATGATCATATGCTGCAAGACGTGACAATGCAGCATCCAAACCTGGAAGTACAGTTAGCGGTCGCGCTCAAAAGCTTATCGAAAGGGAGGGCTCACACCAGCATCCTGAACTCGTAGTCTCCCTGTCGCAAAGTTAGCTTGTGCTCGGATTGAGTTCCCAGTCCGCCACCTACAGCACCGCCACCCTTCTTCTTTGCCTGCGGTCGACTTATCTTGGTATCGATACAAGTTGGTCGTATCTCGCAGAACAGGATCATAATTCTTCAACTTCTCTTCGTTTGCAGCAGCGTCGTAGGTTCCGTTTCCACTCCCACAATCATAAAAGTGTCCGCCGTGCAAATGGAATGGATGGTAGTCGAATCCACCGTTGGCGTTCACCAAGCTACCCGTGTTCTCAATAATGATCTCGATGACTTCGCCCAGTTTCGCCGGCCACGCCAGCGTATATGGATCCCATCCGCCGTTTTCCAGAGCTGCGGTGTAATTTGGCATTGCCACAGGCCCGTTTTGGTATATGTCCAAGAGGTAAGGTGGGTTGTTGACCGGGTGGTTTTCGGTCCAGTTCAAGCCATTTAGTTGCCAAATTGTAGTCGATTGGGCGAGTTGAACGTTGTTGATGTAGACTCTGCGCGTGACCTCGGACGCGGTAGGGAAGCCGTTTGGGGCCAGTGGCTCTAACGCATATTCGAGGAAAGTATACGTCGCATTCAACAGTGCCAAAGGCTTTGAAGTTGGGGCCGTCGTCATTTTTGACGCGGCTTTCGAATACCGCAGAACGCCGAATCCGGTGTACACGTTTGGTCGATCCCTGGTCTCAAACTGAATGAAGAAGTCGCTCTGGTTGCCCAGCTCTTGGACATTCTTCGTGCACAGGAGCACGTCAAATCGCTGCCCGGAACCGATCAGCATCTGATCCACTGTATGAGGCTTGGTGTAATGGCCATCTGCCCCTATGACGTCCAATCTGGGATGGCCTTCGATACCCAACGCCACCATCGACAATGCGGTAGCGCCAACAAAGCGCAAGCGGTACGTTTTCTCTGGCTCCACATCGATCACTGGCAGTTCGCAGCCGCCAACTCCAGCCTTTTCACCGACCGCAACACCAACACCATTGAGCAGTACAGCGTTCGTCTCACCCGACCAAACAAATGGCGTGGCTGTGAGACCGTGCTCGATGTTATCGTCTGATTTGTTGAAGTAGTCTTGTAGGAAAATGATGCGCTCTTCATCATAATCGAAGGGTGACGGTCCACTGTCTTCAACAATCAGCGGGCCAGCAGCGGACACAGCCTGGAAGCCAACGTGGGAATGATAAAAGTATGTGCCTGCATCGTCATTCTCGGGATGAACCGCGTAGTCGTAACAGTCCTGTGGCTTGATGGGCCACTGACTGACAGGTGAGCCGTCACTGAAAGGTGCCGTACGTTGGCTCAGGCCGTGCCAGTGCTGACGGAAGTCAGTTGGTTTGTCTCGAGGAATCCTTCGCTGAGTCTAACGACGCACCATAGTTGTGTTATATGCATCCATCTCATTGCACACCCGGACCCAAGTTGTTTTCGCGGGCGGTAGGCGAAGAACAGGCCCTGGCGAGGTGCCATTGATCAGCACAGACATGCGCTGTTGGCATGCTACCGTGTGGTTTTCATAGGTAACTCTGAGAAGGAAGTCCGGCGTGGAACTAGCATTATGAGATGCTGAGTGCCAGCGGTGGCCCGAAGATGGCGCATGCAGGAGTGAGTCTGAATTTTTGCTCAGTACGCTTTGTGCTCTCATCAAAACCAACGCGATTTTTGACCAGGAATACATTTGCACGAGGATGTTGCAAGACATCGGCGTCTAGAAAGTAGGCAAGATGGAATACACCCTTCGTCTTAAGCAATGCGGTGCTGATCGCCAAAATCCAAATACACGATCAGACTTTGACATCTCCAAGCGAGGGCTGTGCACAATGGCCCCGGTAGGTGGTGGCATTATCCCTACAGCTCGAATTGAGTTCTTGGCCATGGTTTTAGCTTGAGTCGTATCTCGACTTGCTAGCGCTGATGTCAGCTCCTTGTATTCACGATATCTGTGGTAAGATGTAACACCCATATGGGGTGATCACCCTCGCTGACGCCAGAATCTCCTACATGTGTACGAGATCGGCGGTTGAGGTTTGTAGTAGACTGTGTTAGTGCATTTGCAAACGGCGCGCCTCGCGTTCGAATTGCATTTCGCTACAAAGACCGCGGCCTGCATCCTCGAGGACGTGCGCCTTCAATTATAATACGCGGGCAGTATGCGCGGCGAGAATCCGCAATGATATGTAAATGAACTTTGGCGATCATTAAAAAATGGCATCATGCGTGCAACTAGGCATGCATACCCTCGTGAACTAAAATGCACAAATCCCTAGGAGGCTTTCGGGATCTAATACAGTATTTTGGTTGTAAAAAGCCGCTGGATTGCCGCATATAATGCCTTTGATGTTCATAGTCGCAACAGGCTCCCTTTGCGCATGGGTCTCGCGGAAGCCGAGCCATGTAGCTGTCTGAAAGGGACCGAAGCATCATCTCGGAAGCTGCTGGGACGTTCTGACCACCGAGTATTGATGACGAAGGGCTGAAACCGCTATCACCAATACAATAACATTCTCATTCTCCGCTTCTGTGTTCATCAATCTCCAGCTCGTGCATCAACCTCACCGCAGTCGCTCACTTTCTCATCCTGCCGTAACACGTCGGTTTGCACAATAAGATCCCCATCATGTTCGGGAGCACTGGTATACGTTTTTGCTTGGCCCTAACCGTATGATTTCGTTGCGCAAAAGAATATAACATTGGAGTTAAATCTTCAAAGCTCTGAGGAAGTTGTTTGCCCGCAGGTGCCAGTGGTCGAGAGTGGAAAGTATGTTGTATCTGGTAAGACTCTGTGAGCCCTGGAACAGTGCGGCAATGCGTTCCAGACGCCAGGGCGTTGAATAACGGCTCTCAAATTTCTCCAGTCTGCTTCACAGGCTAGCGCATAAGGGCTCTGGATTCACTGTCAATTGAAGCAAACTGCTTCAGTCCTTCTTTTAAGCCTCTCAGCACTTGCGGCCATATGTCTTTTCTGTCATAAGATATCTCATTGACGTTCCATTCAATCCAGTCTTCAGCTCTCGATTTGTCACTTCTTAGTAGTCCTGCAGCAATATCAACCATATTGGGCCTATCAGAGCAAGTATAAGTTGCCGATGCTCCGCAAGTGCTACAGAAAGTTCTCGTCACTTCATCCGAGCTCTTGTACACTTGTGCAGTTCCAGACAAACCATCTACAGGATAGGGCGAGCCGTCTGCAGGCGCGAGGGCTGACATGGAAGGGAAGACCCATGATGCGATGGCACTAGAAGTGACGAGCCTACATGAATTACAAGCAGCATGGGCCATGCCACTTCGATTTATCGTGTGATATTAGGCTGACATCGATCTCCTGAAACGTGTCGGTGTTTGGCGGCGCGATGAAGAAGTCAATGCCACCCCAATGGCATCGCAAAGGAAACTTCTCGCCGCAAATCGATCTTTCCTGTTTGGAAACTCGTGGAGGGAACCAATTTCCACCCAGATGTTGTGCATCATCATCAACTGGCCTTTCCTTCCAGAGTTTGACCCGCTTGTCATGGATGTGCGTCAAAATGGTTGCGAGACCGCCATCGGAAGTGCTTTCGACAAAGTTGTGATTTCGAAAGTCCCATGCTGCGGCCTCTGTATCAATGAGGCTAATGGCGATGTACCATTCCTCTTTCTTCTCGTTGCCACCGTTGCTAGCCTATCAAGCATATGTGCTCCACAAATCTTGCAAAACCACTTGGTGGCATGTTCAGAGCTCTTGTAAGCTTTGAAGGCACTTCTATCGTACCGAGGTGCGGGTATCGTGGCATTTATGGACATGAGCGTTCCGTGTGTATAGCGGCAGATACTGCAATGGCAGAAATGCATGGCTCTCGGTATCTGCCCAGGTGGTCTGCGGGAATGCTGAATGACATTTCGCCGGAGCGAGAATGGCATGAAGCATGGAAGGTTTGCTCAGCCTCACGAGTGGATAGATCGAGAACCATGGTGCTGCCTGTGTCTAAATTTCAAATCGTGCGGGTGGTTAGCAGTTGGGTGAGATACCTTTAGAGGTGTTCGTCGAGAGCAATTGAAGAGTCGTAAACTGTGAGTGATTCCGTCAGAGGCGCCCAAGATTTATCTGGGGGAGAGTACGAAGTAGCCACCCCGCACTCGCTTTCAAATTAGGTTCCTGCGCGACGAAAGCGAGATAGTGTAGACCTTGCCACGTGCCTGCATCATAGAAGTTGTTCGCCAACATGACGAAAGTAATGGTAATAATACACGTTTTTTATAGCCATATAGGATCTTTCTAGTACATTACTATTGTAAAGTAGGGATTATTCCTGACAAGTCTGAGGGAACGCCACGGCACAGTGTGCTTAGAAGTTCCTTGGATTGCTTGTCTGAAGTAATGGAAAGTCGCTTTGATACTCACGATACCCAAAACTACTTGCAACATTCGTTCGCATAAGCCAGCCGTCTCCTCTAGATCTGGTCACGATGGTCGGGGGGCCTTTCAGTCGTCCCTCTCTCAGCACGAAGAGAGATTGGGGTCGATATACGGTGTAGGTAATTCTGCGAAAGCAAGCCGACCTCCTATGTTAGCACAATTGCTACAGCAGCTACGCGCAACCATACAGCACAAACTCCACTCACCCCTTAATATGTCCATGCGGGAGCAGAGTGCTACAGTAGAACCACCGGTAAGGATACGTGTGGGGCGCTGAATTTTATCGTTATATACGGGAGTATTGTACGGAGAGCGCCTGTCTTAGCATTAACAGCTGCCTAAAATTACCCTCTTGTTATTAAAAAAGGCC
>TARA_R110002003_G_scaffold595_10_pt1 | contig 13393 bp, 14 predicted proteins | sample TARA_R110002003 | Tara Oceans TARA_R110002003 (sample SAMEA4396441) | marine metagenome | biome: Westerlies Biome; feature: [SRF] surface water layer (ENVO:00010504); material: water (ENVO:00002006), including particulate matter (ENVO:01000060) such as... | depth 5 m | reverse complement strand
AAGGTCTTTGTCTAGATATACCTGGTTCAAGTGACTAACTTTGACGGCGAATTTGCCTTGCACCCACGGGAAACCATCACGCTGGCGTCTTCGACGACTGTCCCTATCATCAAACGAAGCGGCAGATCTCACCTGAATACTAGTAGAAAGTCAAGAACGAGACCGCAATCATGGCGAAAACGCTCAGTCCCGTTTCACCTGTTGCCTGCAACTTTGTTGAATCGAAGTCAGCCGTGAGACCGGCGAGCATCAGGATCCACGATGTTCCTGCGAGTTTCAGACTTCTCAAGCAGAAGCCTATCACGGCTATGCCACCACTTGCGGACGGCGTTCGTGTGGTGACGGCTGCAGAGTACAAACAAGCTGCTGCGTGTCTGGCAGAGGCATTTGGTGAGGATGATGTCGCTCGTTACTTCATCGATGTCCCTGATCGTGAGCACTGGACTGAAGAGGAAAAATGGGCGTTGCATGTGGAGATTCTCGAGTATGTTACGTATGCTCACATCCTCAAGGGACTGGTGACTACGGTCGGCGAATTTGAAGCGGTGGCATTGTGGTAGGTTGATGAGGAGCTCGCGCAATGCATCACACTGAGAACAAATAGGATGCCTCCAGGCCAAAACATGGATGACTACTTGACCATCTGCCGCAGTGGCATGTGGCGTCTGAACTACCGCCTCTCTCCAGAAGGCAAGCGCCGCTTTTTCGATGAGTTCCTTCCCCTCCTCCACGACACTATGCACACCACTCTTGGTGAACGTGAGCACGAGGCTTGGTACCTTGTATACATAGGCACCCGCCCTTGCGGACGTGGTAAGGGGCATGCTCGCAAGCTGATCGAGCATGTTACCAAGGTTGCAGACGGCGAGGGCACACCTTGCTACCTTGAGTCCAGCAATGCATCCAACCCTCCCATATACAGAAGGTTTGGGTTTGAGGTGTGCCGTACGATCCAGCTGCAGCGTGGCGGCAGGAACATCCCCTTGGACATCATGGTGCGGGAGCCTGTATCGCAGGGAAAGAAGAGGAATGGATCGTAAGACGTGGCCCGTTTAGAGACGGCAAGAGGATAACAAGTACTGCTTCAACACAGTAGCTTGTGGGAGTCGCCGACAGACTGGATCAGGTGTGAGGGAGTTTCTTCAACAGAAACAGTGCAGTTTCTTATCTGTAGACAATCCAATCGCTTCAATATTCCATTGGTCACCATGGAGACGAGTCCCGGTCGTCGCAGCAGTGATGGACGACTGTCTGTGTGATATGCGCAAAGACGTCACCTCAGGTTGTACGTTAATCACTTTCTGGCGGCTACCCAAGATATACGGGTGGGAGACAGCAGGTGGTGAGGATATGTCTATTGTGCAGTGACACGAAGCAGGGGTGCTGGTGATCTTGGGCAGTGGAGAGAGAGGCAGTGCACGCCTCGCAGGCTGACGGGAGCAAAATTGCGCCTGTCGCATGTTGCAACGCCCTGGCGACATGAAACGCAGTGCCTCCATGGCCGCAGACTGGACACGGCCTCATTTCCTTTCTCCTAATGCCTATTTTCACTTCGACTGCACTCGCTCGCCTGCCTGCTCTCCTTCTTCTTCACCGGGGGTTGACATGATTCCGGTCAGTCCACTCGCTTCGTAGTCTCTCCCCTCCAGCTTCGCGCCGGCTCCGCTCCACACCCCACGAGCGTCGCTCCATAGACGCGGCCACGCACCCCCAATCAGCCCTGTGCAGCCTGCCAGCACATCACGACAATCTTTGCTGGGGCCTGCGCCCGAGCGTGAGCGCGAGCCTGCACCTGCACCAGCACCTACACGTATCCCCCTCGGCGCACCGCATCCCGCCCACGACACTCTCACGACTCTGCAACCATGGTGACGCAGCGCCGATACTCGGTCACGGGCCAGACGCCCCCCGATGATGCCGAGGCCATGAAGGCCGAGAGCCGCTCCCCGAAACTGCAGGCGCTCGACACCAGCGTGCCGTCGACGAGCTGTGGCTTCTGTGAGAGCGGGGCGGAGGCTACCAGGTTCAACACCACCACCGGCGACGACGGCGGCGGGGCGGAACCCGTGCGAGGGCGGAAGATGGCCCAGGCGGGCACCGCGGTGCGGACGTCGAGCAAGCGGTCCGCAACACAGCTGCCGTCGCCCAGCTCGCCGTCACACGAGCTGCCGCCCAAGATGGCCCGCCATCGCCTGGGCCACAGCGACGCCGTCGACACGGATGGCGACAGCGACAGCGACAGCGACACCGACAGCGACACCGACTCGGACGGCACCGACGTGTTCCGCGACAGCCTCGAGCGCGACGAGGCGGATCTGGTCTTTGCGAGCCAGGCCACGTCGATGCCCTCGACGCCCGAGTGCTCGCAGCCACCACACCTGTGGGACCTGCCCGATGCCGCGAGCCTGCAGAAGCTGCAACTGTGTGCCCGCGACGGTTCAGACGTGGAAGACCTCGCCCTGTCGCCCTCCCACTCGCGCAACCACAGCCGCGACTGCGCGCACCTCGGCGGCCAGACGACGCTGCAGCAGGACTGGGCGGCCTACACGCGCAGCCAATGGATACCCGACCCAGAGACTGTTCACCGCGAAGACACTGGTGTACCACAATCCGACCCCGCTCGCGCCGCGCCCACCTTTCTCACCCTGCCGCCCGAGATCCGTCACCACATCTACCGCCACTGCGAAGAGCTCGTCTTCAAACAACCCCTGCTGTACTGCATCGCTACCGCTTTCGACAAGATCCAGCATCCCCTCGCCTCTGTGTCGCGACAGGTTCGATCCGAAGCCCTCGCCATCTTCTACAGCTACAACACATGGACCGTCAAGGTCGAATTCCGCATGATGTACGAAAGCTTCCAGCACTGGATTATCCGCCTGGGCGACGGCGCAGGCTCTCTTCGCCTCGTTGATCTCTCGGTCCGCGGCACCCTCTTCAAGCCCAAGCGGGCGCATACTCAGAGCGTCCTGATGAATGGGCAACTGGTCCAAATCACCCCTGGTGTGGCGGCCAATGGCCGGGAAGAGTTGTACTCGCCGCCTGACGGTGATGCCAGCTTCAAGATCGATCTCTCTGAGAAACACGTTGGCGGCAAGGTATGCATTATGCGCAACGACGGCACGCAAGAGGCGGCCGAAACGGGCAGAGCACATCTAGCCAACATGGTCGAGGGGCTCTGGGAGAAGAGAAGGGCTGGCACTCTTAATGGTCAGGACTGGGTCAATATGGTCGACAGCTTCATCACATTCATTGGCGGATGGTGAGATGTTGAGCTTCTTAAGGTACGGTTGATATGAGGTGGCGTGGTCTCTTTCGTCTTCGATTCTCTTTTCTGGGCAAACGTGGCTTTGCATCTTTAGCGGGACATTTGGCGTTCTGGGCATGGCAAAAGGAACATGGTCGGTCATGGTCTGACATCAGCATTTCTTGGTGGCTGCATTTTGGACAAGCTGAGGATAATGGATGGCATCGGAGCTGTAATCATCTGGATGATCGAGACTACAAACGATATAACGCGATAATATACCCCTTGCTAGTAAAGGACAATCAAAGCTTCAAAATCGTTCGGCTCCGTGGCGGCAGTCGGTTTCAACATCATCCGCGCGATTTTCATGCGGTTCGTCCTGAATTTCTCGCAATCAGGTAGGACAGGAGAGCACCGGACTTTCGGACAATTCGGATGGCGGCTGCATAGCACCAACGACCGCCCTCAGCACGAATGGTCTGAGGTCTCCTAGCTCGGAAGACTGTCTGCCGAACCAGATGGCCCGACTAACCCTTTTGTGCTGACAACTATATGAGCATTCTGCACTTCTTCAGTCCAGCGGTAGACTTCGTCACTCTCTCCATCTCCAGGTATCACCCATTGAGTTCCCTTTCTCAATGGCTCGCTTTAACAAGATAGCAGGACACATCAAGGCACCATGCACCTCCTCACTCTCCTCAGCATCTTCGTCATCCTCCTGTCCAGCTCCCTTTACTACATAACCTCGTATCAAACGAATTTCTACATCTTCGATCCGACAGCCTTGCACAACCTCTCCCTCTCAGCTATTCAAACCCAGGGCAACAGCACCGCTGCCATGGTCTCGCACATTGTCTCAGAGCTCTCCAAGACCCATGTCAAGCATGTCAATCTCGACGAAGAATGGGTCTTTAACAATGCCGGTGGTGCCATGGGCGCCATGTATATTATCCATGCGAGCCTGACAGAGTATCTGATTGTTTTTGGCACAGCGTTGGGAACGGAGGGACATACGGGTAGACACACGGCGGATGATTTCTTTTATATTCTAATGGGAGAGGAGATGGCCTATGCCCCGAGTCCGTAGCAACTTCCTTATCCCTTCCAACTAGGCACGTGATGGAGATTGGTACTGATGCAAAGCAGGCAAAGGCGTGTACGAGCCTGAACGATATCCTCAAGGTTCGGTGCATCATCTCAAGCGCGGGGAGGTGAAGCAGTACAAGATGGAGAGTACTTGTTTTGCTCTCGAATATGCGCGCGGCTGGATTCCCGGCATGTTGTTCTTTGGCTTTGCTGATAGTAAGTCCATTTCTGCTTTCGGGTAAGGAGATGGGGAAATGGGAAGAGCTGATATCAGGTAGCCTTTACAAGCACACTCGACTTGTACACACTGTGGCGAACCGTGTGGATCACGGGGCGGGAGATGCTGGGAAACCTAATGATGGGGAAGATTTGAGGCAACGCAAGGTCAAGAGACAGGCTGCGTAACACGGAAAGGTTTGATCAAGCGCTCTCAGCTGTTTTCGGTAGGGTTTACATTGTGTCAATCAGAGGATCGTGTGCGACCGATGCAGAAGCGTTGGATGTGATGGATGGGGTTGAAAGAGTTTTTGTGGGTGGGTAGCAAGGATTGTAAGTAAGAGAGAAAAACTTCTCGATCCTCCTCTTCTTGTTGACCATCCTACGACAGTGTCGAGCTCTCCCAAAAGGGAGAATATCTTTGCCACAAGAGGAGACCCGAAGAGTAGAAGAGGAAGAAACAAGAAGGTATCATTGCCCAGAGTTCAGCTATCGAACCATACCCAACATGCGCCGTACGCCATTATTACATCGACATGCTCCCAAAATAGCCGCGCATATGTCTATATGCTCTGCTCCATCTCCGTAATGTAAAGCTTGATATGGCTCTCCATTTTGAGGTACTCGTCATGAGCTGCATGAACCTCGTTCTCAATGTTGTCCTTGAGCTCAGCCATCTTCTTCTCCGTTTGCTCAATGCGAACACGCCGCCTCTCCATCTCACGACCTTTCTCACCCCTCTCTTCTGTCAGCTTCGAGTGTGTGTCTCGAAGTTCCTCCATACGCTTACGTGCTCGCTCGGCTTCCTCGTCCGCTTTGGTCTTCAGCTTGTCCGTTCGCGCATTGACGTTGCCTAGTTGCTTCTGTAGAAGTCGCTCTTGTCGCTCGACATCCCGTACGTTATTGCTGCGATCCGCCAGTGCATCCCTATGTCTTGCTGCCTTAGCCAACTCTTCCTCCTCCTTGGCCAGATCGGCTTGCACATCAGTAAGTAGCCTTGTGCATGAAGTAACATCGGTCGCCACAACCCCGAAGGAGTCGGTGGAGGTCTGGAGTGCTCGTGCGCGGCGGTCCAGGGAGTCAATGTGTGTCTTGTCGTTAGTGAGCCTATCGTTAAGGTCACGGAGCGAGTCCTCCAAGGCAGTTGGGCTTTGTTGCGTGTATGGCTTCAACTTCAAGACCTCACGCTGCACATTCTCCTTGTTCTCCACCTTGTGCTGTAGCAACTCCTTGAGCCTCGACTGCTCAGCTCGTGCGCGCTCCAATTTCTCTGCGACCGCCTCTTGGCCCCTCTTCAGCTCCAACAGCCTGTTCTTGAGCTCATTGTTGCGCTTCTCTTTCTCCTGCATCAGCCTTTGTGTGGCGGCACGATTGCGTTCGAGGTCGGCGAGTTGTAACTCTTTCGCTTGCTTGTCATCGTACAGTTGCTCAATCCGTAGCTTGGTACGTTCCGCCTTGTTGAAGTGCTCGTCGATGACTTCGGTTTGTGATTCGCGGAAGCGGATGAAGTTGATCATGTATGAGAAGATTTTGACTAGGCGCCCGTGGGTAGGCTTGTACAAATCGTTGAAGGTAAAATCATGGATGCCGCACTGCGTGGGGTCAGCTTCTCTAGGCCAGGCGTGGTCCGAGGCGGAGCACTTCATCACTCACCTCGCGCAGAAGCTTTCTCAAGATGACGAAGAAGCCCATCAGATCTCGTGTGTCACTAGTAAAGATGCGCTCGGCATCGTCCCCGCACATGTCCTCGGCAGCAGCGCGCATGGCCGGCGCAACGACTTCGCGGGTTGTGTTCATCAGCAGTTCTGCGAGCCATTCGAAGACCTTCTGGATGATCTGTGGGTTTGGCTTCTGCAGATCCGCGACACTGAACTTGATGCCGATGTCCGTAATGCAACCAGCGATCTCGTGGTCGGGCTTTGGGCTTGTTAGCAATGCGCTTGTGGAGAGAGGGGCTGGGTGCATACCAGCGTCATGAAAGCGTCGTGCTCGTTCGCGGCTGGCGCACGCTGGTTTTGCGAAGCAGTGCGAGGAGCCATGCTCATGCGCGGATTGTACGACATATTGCAATGTGACGTCGATTCAGTGCAGCGGTGGATGTTTGAGATGCGATTTTCGTGGTGGTTGTGGTTGGGGTGCTGTCGGCTGTGTTTGTTTACTTGCCCTGGTTGCTGGCCAGCGGCTCTACCACTCTGGGACTAGCGCATCTTCCCACCAGCCCTACCACGCGCTGTATGCTGTTTACGACTTCTGGGCAGCGTCTCACGCCGGTGACCGATGTTGAACTGGCGCTTGTGTTCTGACAATCTCTTCGCGACGTCACAGACCGTCTCGACTACCTCGACTGCCCTGCACCCGGCACTTCACTGGAACAAGCTGTCTGTGTCCTCGCTTCGATGCCGCCCCGTTGTCGTGGCTGCTGCAACGCAAGTCTACGCGAGTACAGCTTCAGCTGCGGTCGATGAGCATGCCTTGTGCTACACTCGCCTGCGCATAGAGTTCCAGGCGATTGGTGGTAGCACCACCTTCGCTCCGCATGCCTATATCAGGTCCGCACTCCGATACAACATGTCTACTAAAGCCATCTCCTGTTGGTTTAGATTTGCATCGAATTGTTTGCGACTCCAACGACCTGTCGTGGAATTAGCGTTCTTCGAACTGGCACTGGCTTGCTGTTTGATTAACGGGACATCCAAGTCAACAGACGATTCAAGCAGTTGATCGTCCGGAGGTACGCGAACTGCTTCCGGCTACGGCAATGCTGCCTTCTGCCGCATCATCACGCAGGACTTCTGCCTCGAAAGAAGGAGGAAGAGCTCAAGGGTCCGGGCCAATGCCATGCTAGCGCGCCAGCCAAGTTGTCCTTTCGTCATGTCTGGGGAACATCCGCGGGTACTGGCCGCCCTGCCAGCTGCCGTCATCCCGCTGGGAACTTGACCAGGGGTTTGTCGTTGGGAAGTGGGTGCTAAGTGAGTCTGGAACTGCTCATGCTCCGCAGAGGCTGCTCACGGTTGGCTGGCGAAAGTGTTCGCTGGGGGCATATCCTAGACTTGACAAAGGTGGCAGCATTCTTGAGAACTAGCATGCGGACCGCGGGACGTAAGACACGATCAAACACAGCATGTCGCGTTGAAACAGCAGCATGCTACGCCTACCGGTAGTCTGTAGCACGACTGCAATGGGCTCGGCTGCAGAAGAGGTCTTGACACGAGAAGTGTGCAGCCGTTTGTTCCGCAATCGATTTCACGTCGTCGTGCACATCAGCAAGGGACACGAAAAGTCACTGATAAGCGTCTCGATTTGGCCTGAGCAACCACGCCTGCATGTTCCACGCCCAGCGGGTACCTGAGTGGGATGAGCTGTTCAACGTCAAGCGCGAGGGCATTGCGGGCTGGAGAAGACGCAGGAGGATTCGAAGTCGGTCGACGTCATTGGATGGGAAGTGCTCAATCTTTCCACAAACCTGGCTAGCGATCTGACCGTTGTTGGGTCAGGGCTGCGAGACCGACGTGGCTCTCCACAGTCCCCGCTGATTCAATACTTCCCGCAGCACTGCAATGCACTGGTCCGCTCGGAGAGTGAGCTGTCGCTGCGACGCCGCCGTGCCAACCAGACTTCGACCCGCGTGTGCGCGGGTGCGCGAGATGCTCGCCATGACAGAACGAGCGGCTCAGAACCGCGGTCGCGAGATTGGGCTGGTGGTGGAGGAGATTCGCCGCTGCGACGAACCAGCCGCGGGCCCCATGACTGGTCGGTGGAGGCCGTCAGTGGCGTCGGTGTGGCATGGCCACTTCAAGGCCTAGGCGGGTGGGTGGTAAGGCAGCGGGCAGGTCGTAACGACAGGGTAGGCACGCGCAGCACAAGGGTCTTGAGCAAAAGCTTGCCACAATGTCGGCGGGCGAATGGCGGCTGTTGGAGGGCGGCGATCGGCGGCGATGAGCGTTGTGGAGGGCCAGTCCTGCGTCGAGGGCTGGAGCAGCGCATTTAACTGTGGCCTCTGCCAGGGATGCGGCACCGTGAGGGCACCTTATTTTTGGCTCGCATCTTCGCCTCCGCCGTGCCCACGTCCCACCAGAACCGGCATTCCGCAGCGCACTCGTTTCACGCCCGCCGTCTCCCTTCCTCCAGCTCATAGACCCAGTGCGTCCAGCACTCGCCGCGCCGTTGCCTGCACGCCCGCCCGCACGTCCGCTCGCTGCCGCTCTGGCGTTCGCTCGTTTGCCACAGTGCCACCTCCGACCTGCCGCACCATGCAGCCCTTCGATAGTAGATAACAACGGCGTCTGCAATCGCACGTCGCGCCGCGCGTAGTCACGTTCACCACGCCGCGACACCCATCCACGCGCCATGCCGTGGCTTTTTGGCCGGAGGAAGAGCGGAAAGCCTGCCAAATTAAAAGAGGGTCAGCCCGTCGCCGTGCCAGACAGGCACACGCCTGTCGCAGAGAAACCCCGTCCGACTCGCCAACGCAGTGGCCGCCGCCGCAGCTCGCGCTCCACCGACTCCATGCGCGACGTCGAGAAGCTCGAGGACGTCCACCCGGCCTTCAGGAAAGACGCCTACCTCCCGCAGTCGAGCGCCGAAGACATCACAGCGCTTCCGGTGCAGAGACGGCTTCAACACAGCCCGCACCTGCGTCCCGTCACACAGGACCACAGCATCCCGTACAACTTTCACTCGCTCTCCCACTCGAGCCTGCCCGCCCATGCAAAGGAGCGGGGGAAATTGCAGCGACCCCAGTCTCTGCGCAGGGATCCAGCCGGCGAATCCCTGGTCAGGAGGCTCTCGAGCAAGAGGCGAAAGGATCACAACCACATCCGCGAAGAAGAAATCCGTGCCATGAGCCTGCCCATGCCGCAAAAGCGCCCCGCCGGCAGCTCCGGTGGCATGCTGCGGAGAGACAGCAAGAAAGTCAAGGGCGGGCTCAACCATCGTTTCGAACGGCCAATGTCAAACATCTCACTACCCCTCCAAGACTCGATACACTCATCCATGTCGAGCAACTCCGAGCTCCGCGCCTTCCGCGTGAGTGCTCTCGACATGTTCTCACCCCGCCCAACCATTCGATGCTCCGTCGGCTCACAATACTACACAACCGACCGCACGTCGCCGACCGCGCTGCCTGCACGGAATGACTCACGACGAGAGCCGAGACCGCTCAGCAGCAGAGATGCGAAACAGAAGAAGAGAACGAGCAGGATCGACGATCTTGCCGACACACTCGACGCCGGTGCCTTGCGAGAGATCCTGGAGCGAGACAAACGGCGCAGGGACAAGAAGGCCAGGAATGATCAGGAACGACTGAGACGGCGATTGGAACGGCGTGCAGAGAAGCAGAATGTTTCCACCGAAGTTGGAGGCACACCTGCGACTCCCCGCAGAGAAGCAACAGGTCTAGTTGGCTTGGGTATCGCAGCGGAGTCATCGATGCCCATGGAAGATGTCCGGCCCTCAACACCGCCCCAACCTCCGAGGCTAGAAATCGCGCCTACAACGCCCAAAGCGCAAGAGATTAGCCAATTGCCAACGCCGTTAGAAAGCCCCATGGAAGAGCCAGTGGTGTCTGACGCTCGCGCCATCCGCTACTCACGGGGCAGTGTGTCCGGTCCAGCCCACGCTCGCGGCCCATCGAACGTGTCCCAGCTGCCCGAGTTGATATCGGAGAAATTGGCTCAGGACACGCCAGTCGAGTCTGTCGAGCAACCGCAAGACCCCTTTCGAAGTGGCTCACTTCACCCTGTCGACACTGTTGAAACCACAGCCTCCAAGCGTGGCTCGGCGCGCCGACGCAGCTCCGATGGCAGGCGCATGGGTGTATTTGCGTCTTTCTTTCGAAGAGGGAAGCGCAACTCCCAGGACCAAGGAAGGACAACGCCTTCGGAAATCTCTTTTTCCAACACGTCGCGGGAATCCATGTCTCGCCAGCCGCTTCCTGCTCATCTCGTTGGGGCCGCACCCGCTGCCTCACCAATTCAAATTCGCAGGCCATCCAGCGTCCCTCGACGGACCATGTCCAAATTCAGGGAGGATCTCCCAGAATTTCCCATCTCGCCGCCCGACTCCCGAGTGCAATCGCCAGAAGTACCTTCCTCAAGCGCACTTGCTGCTCGCCGCCGAAGCCAGATCCCGTCAGATCTACGCGTGGAGTCACTGCACTCTTCAGCTGGGCAGCGACCAGACTCACCAGTAAGCCCCGGCATCCCTGTTGCCAACATCATGTCCCAGTCTCTCGCATCTGTCGATTCGGAAGCATCTTGGCTATCAGGAAAACCATTGAAGCGGGCCTCAAATCGAAGCCAACTCCGATCCAGCGTAGCTTCGTCCGCTGTGCAGAAGAACGAGGCGTTCAATGCTTCATATGAAGAACTTGGCATGGCGGACGATGAATACTTCCGACGACTAACTCCACAACCCGGGCAATCAAACGATCTTCTCGGTAGGAAAGCCAGCAGCACGTTGATGGCCTTGGACGCTGCAGCTGAATCAGAAGAAGAGCATGAAATTGTACCCAACAAGAGAGAGTCAACATCAGAAGACGAAGAGCTTGTCCAGACTGTGCCAGGTCGCCAGCCAACAATCATCCATCGCCAACCCCGTGTAAAGTCGACGGAAGGTCTCCTGAGTTTCTATACAAACGAGAAGCCCACTACCGACGAGCAATTGCCCAAGGCAAACGAGGCAGATCCTCAAACTCCGGAGTCTCCATCGTCCGAGACCGAACCAGTCATGGTACAGCGCGCAAAAAGCGTCGAACTTGGCAAGAACCACGTGCGACACCTCAGCGCAGGTTCGGCCAAGCTTCTGGATATTCAAAAGCGATCGAGTACCACCTCGCACAGCAGAATGCCGGAGCAGGATTGAGCACAACCGGAATGACGACTTGGCTTCAGGAACTTGCAACTTTGCCACATCGCGCCACTCTTTTGCCCTTTCCTTTGTATATGTCAGTCCTTACAAACCTTTACCCACCCGTGTCAATCCTTTGGAATTTCCTAGAGTATCTCTCTTCTCTGTTCTGATGGGCAAAGTGGCAGTTTCTGAAGCATTTCGTTTCACCGATGGATGCAATATCTACCGTTTGCGGCATCTAGTGGAAAACTTCGCGACTACACAGCGTGGCGTTGCAAGCGACCTGAGATTTTTTTGTTATTTTTTTTTGGGCGTGATACCATTTTGTACTATTGCACATCGCCAGGGGCGACTTCTATTTATACCCTCGTTCCTGACTGTTGAGGTCTTGACATGATCTCTGGGGCACATCAGCATAGACGGCTTATGGAATCTGTATCGTGGGCTTCACTGCCTTGCATTTGAACCGCAATTTGATCTTTTACGAATCCGGATCGGAACATAGGATCATCAGAAGTCTGGCGGACACGGCTCATAGGCAGCCATACACCTATGCAATATGAATCTGTCTTTGAACCAGATCTGATTGGTTCGCTGAACGACTCTCCCAGTAACCCGCATTGCATTGCGTGAGCTGATGAGTGATGCCCAACTGTGCTCATATTGCAATTCGGGGCGGAGTCTGCCAGAAAGGAACACCAAAAGTGGCATCTTGGCGACATTCCAAGAATAGGCAAAGGGAGATGAGGTCGATTTACTCGCTGATTGCCCCGGCATGTTCGCTCTTCCAGAATGCAAAGGTCGCAGGTCGCGATAGCTGACGCTGCTATGCCGGCCGACTGCTTTGTTAGGCTAGGCCTCGGCGACAGTCTGTAAGAACGATGACGTGTGCAGCCGGAGACAAGAACAGCCCACCTTATCGATTTATCATCACGAATTCAACGCTCTAAAAGCTTGTGCTCGAGCCAGTCTTGCAATACCTCACCGAACTACCCAGATCCTCGTAAGTCGCCCCTCTCAATTCCCGTATGCTGCCTGATTGCGCCATTCGGCATCTTTCTGCCTGCCGCATGGACTCGCGCTAAGCGCATCTCTGCACCGCATTGTAATCCAGTTCATTCCATCAGCCAAGTCTTTGAAATCGCTTTTCCTTTTTGTCTTACTTCTGCCCCTGCACATATATCATGTTTGCGCTCTCGTCCGCCAGGCTCACCAGATCTGTACTTACATCGACGCGCCTGCGAACAGCTGCCATCAACCCCACGTCCACCGCAAACCTTTACCGACCGCTCCCCACCCCCAGCTTTTTCTCCAACACCACCAAAATGAGCGAACACAAGCAAGGCGTACATAACCTCCAGTCGTGAGTGCACACGCGCCATGTCTCGCTCGCGATAGCGACGTCATGTGTCTCGGATAGTGGACTGACGCGACGAACAGCGTTGCCGATTACAAGAAGGCACTCGAGGACAAGGATAGCTTCATCGTCCTTGACTGCTTTGCCACATGGTGTGGACCTTGCAAAATGATTGCACCCACCATTGTCAAGTAGGCCTGCACCAGCTCCCCAAAACTAAAACCTACAGCAACGCTGACATCGTCATAGATACTCGGAGAAGTACCCTGACGTTCGCTTCTACAAGCTCGATATCGACGAGGTCCCCGACGTTGCCCAGGAACTCGGTATCCGCGCCATGCCCACTTTCGTTTTCTTCAAGAACGGCGAGAAGGTCGGCGAGGTTGTCGGCGCGAACCCCAAGGCCATCGAGGCTGGTATCCAGGAGCACAACAAGGCATAGAAAGCACGTGGCTTGCAGAGGCGATCGCGTTCAATAGGCTGAGTCGCAATGTTGAAGGCACATTTTTACAGCGGGTAATGACCGTTCTGTCTCAGTTGACTTACGGTCATGTGACACCTGATATCATGATACCAACTTGAAACGGCATGACCTATCCATACATCCTAGACTTTCGCGTTTCTTTAGTCTTTGTGACGTT
>TARA_R110002003_G_scaffold40_9_pt1 | contig 13398 bp, 18 predicted proteins | sample TARA_R110002003 | Tara Oceans TARA_R110002003 (sample SAMEA4396441) | marine metagenome | biome: Westerlies Biome; feature: [SRF] surface water layer (ENVO:00010504); material: water (ENVO:00002006), including particulate matter (ENVO:01000060) such as... | depth 5 m | reverse complement strand
GTGACTCGAGGTATCGCTAAGCAAGTGGTGGTATCCTCTAAGATATAAACAGAACTAGTGATGCTGTGCATCCAGTTTTTGCCAACCGAAAACGTAGATGGTGCGAAGGAAGCAGACCGTGGTGGTATCGTTAAAGCCAGAGAAAAGATGTTGCGTTTACGGTAAGAAATCGTTGCGCTGAACGCAGTATTCGACCAGAGGCCAATGTGTCTGAAAAATGGAGAAGGAAAGGTGCCGAGGTAGACATGATAGTAGTACAACATGTAGTGGGAAGGCGAAAGGTAGAAACGCCGTAACGATTAGTTCTCCTCCATAAGCGCTTCTTGATCGCCAGACTCGCGCCACTCCCGTGAGCGTTCTGACAGACGTTTAACGCCCGATATGCGCTCGGCCCAGAGCGACTCTGAGGGCGATCGGAACGTGTACGCGCGTTGCGAAGAAATTACGCCAATTGCCTGCAGGACAGCCTTTCGTGAATCGCGACCGAATACTGCAGGATGGTTGATCCACTCGAGACTGGACTCGAGCTCTGCGTCGAGCGCGTGCATGGTTCGTGCGTCGATGCCTGTTGCAGGTGTGAAGGGGCTGTCTGCGTGGGGCGAAGGCGTTCGGGGTCGGAGCTCCCCGCTGTTGCTGTTGGTGGTGGGTGATGAATCGCCAGTGCTGCCTGTAGCACTGGGAGCATCGTTGCGCCGGTGACCTGGTGGAGGCAGTGGTGGTAGACCACCCTTCCCTAGTCCTTTCAAGATACTCCTTGTTTCCTTGAGAAGGTGGTGTGCTCGTTCGTGTTGGCCACGCGACACGAGCGTCAATGCTCGTGTCAGCATGTCTGAAGTAAGCAGCTCCATTCGACGCTGCACGACGTGAGGGTGTGGTGGGATGGGTGGTGTTGGTGGGCGCCCGTTGGAACTCTTCTTCGGACCTGATGGTAGTAATGTGATGGCGAGTAGGGAGGGCCGCGGAAGGTGTGACAGCGAGCCTTCGCGGAGGATGTCGCCATATGTAAGGTCGGCTTGGATCAACGGTACTTCTTCGACGCTGAGTGGGCGAGATTCGTCCTGGTCGAGTGGTCCACCGAGGGCTTCCAGGCCGGACACAATTGTCTCCCATGGATCTTGCGGGACTTGCTCTGGTGAGCCGGAATCTGGGGCGATGACTAGCTGCACGAGGATGTCTAATCACAGTCAGCGGTTCCGTGTTAGAAGAGGGGTGCTCAACATACCTCTCTTGTCACCGAAGCGCAAATCGCCTAGTGATGCTTCGGCGTCTCGTCCTGTGGCTCGCTTGGTGATCTGCAAAGCCCCACTGATCTTGACAAACTTTGCGGGTGAGCCTTCGGGAAGACGTAACTTGAGCTTGACGTTTTGATGTGACGTTGTCTGGAGAGAGCCGAGGCACCCTGCAACACATTCACGGAGCATCATCCAGTCCTTGACGTATGTGTAAGATGCCTTGGTGCGTGTCGAGAGCTCGATCATTGTGTCAGGCTTGTGAGTCAACCCGAGACCGAAAGAGTGAATGGAGACCCTGTATGATATTAGTGTCATGTAGTAGCATTGATCTTATAGACTCACTTGGCAGCTTCCGCGCGGGAGATGACAAAGTCTACACTCTCAGCGTCGGAGGTTGACGAGTCGCTGATCAGCAGGATGCTTGACAATGGGTTACTCGACTTGCGTTGCATGAGCAGGTCCATGGCCACATTTGCACCGTCAACCACATCCGCGCGAAGGCTTTTCTGCCCAACAGGTCTAATCGAGTCAAGCACCTTTGGCCAATCTCTCCAGGCCTTGCTTGTCATGCCTACAATTGGTACGCCGCCTCCGCTCGATCCAAATGTGACGAGACCCATGCGATCACGCTCGCCAAGGTTGTTGACCAAGAAACGTAATGTGTCGCGCAAGAGGTTGATCTTCAGGCCTTGCATCGATGACGAGACGGGAATGACAACTACGACGTCGATGGGAACGTGTATCGAGCTTCCAAGTCGAGGCTCCGGTTGTCCAGCACGGGAATTAGTGTATTCGGTTGGTGCGGTCATGGTCGAGCGGGCTGCGCCATAGGAAGAATTCACGGATGACACTCGCTTTGGCCTTCGGTAGTCGTCGTCCTCGGTTCCAGAGTTGTCCTGTTCGTAGTCATGCATACGGTGGCTTGTGGGAAAGTCCAACCTGATATCCATCAATGCACGTCTCCATAGCTCCAGCTGGCCACGGTTCGGGAAGTGCAGGTGGAATGAAGGTAGTTCTGCCACAGACAGGCTGAGAGTGAGTACCAGTTCATCCTGCGAGTGCTCGACCTGAATGAGGTGCTTCTTGATCAGGATGGAGCCCTTCAGCGTGCACTTTGTTTTCTTGCCAGCGGGCGCGTCAGTACCGTCCCACTGCGGTTGCGCAGCCACCTTCTTCTCTTTGACGCAAATGAGCATTTCTGAGAACAGGTAGCACTCGAGCTCCTGCCACGATTGCCGGTCCTTCCCAACGCGGATTTGTCCGTGCAGCCGCAGTTTGCCAAACCGCGAAAAGTCGAGGCCGTGCCAATTGTCGACACGAGCATGGAGATCTTCCGTCATTTCATCCAGCGCTTCTGTCGACTCATAGGGCACGTCGTATTGCCGGTTGCCCACAGGCGATTTTCCACGACCAAAGCTCTCCGCCGTACTTGCGATCGAAGGAACCGGAGGGGGAGGCGCCACGCCTCGCATGTCCTCAGGATCTGGCCGCCATTTGCCTTCGGTCACTTCGACAGTCACGAGACATGTGAGGCTCTGCTGTTGCCGCGACCTGGAAAGAGTTGGGAATTCGCTCCTGACGGTGACTGTGGGCGCGGGAATTGGGCTCTTCAGTAGACCACGTGGGCTGCTCAGGCTGGTCTCCATGGACTGCACGTCGTAATCGTGCCGACGGCCATCTTGCGCGTAGTCATTATTCGACGAAGCATGTCCGGTCGCTCCACTCTCACTGCGCATATGTTGTCGCGATGCACCGCGGTCTGAGCCGCGATCGCGACTGTGGCTGCTGTCACGCTGGCGTGCCTGATTGGGCGCGAAGCGGCCAGAGGCGTCGCTTCCATTTCGCGAACGCCCATGGACTTGTGCGCCATGCTGCTGAGGCTCCGACGACACAGTCTGATTATCCCAGGGAGTGGGCGTGTTTGCGGCGCTGCGATGACTTGGGGGCGCCGAGGAATCGCTCTGCACAGAGCGTACGATACTGCTCAGTTTCTCTGCGCGCTTGTGTCAGCATAGTGTCACGACATTCGCTAACCATGCGCAGACATACCGAGGTCCATCTGCACGCCCCGACTTGTGTCTAAGCCAAGTGTAGCATTACAGGTCGGACAATGCTGGGATTCGAATTCGCGAATGTACTCGTAGAAGCACGCTTCGTGGCTGACATGGCCGCAACTGAGTTGGAGAATGCGTTCGCCACGCAGCGTGTATTCCAAGCTCTCCTCGCACACACAGCACTCCATGTTGATGTATGTGCGCTCCCTCCTGGTCCTCGACCGTTCGATGTCCATGACCCCCGCCATGCCCCTGGCCGAGTGAGGCGGCGCCTGCGAGTTGATGGTGGTGCTGCTGGATGCAAAGGGCTTTACGGTGCGGGCAGATGAGCTGCGCGAGTTGGGACGGAACCCTGTAAAAGACATGAGCGGCCAAAGCTCTCAGACGATCTCAATGGAGTAAAGTACTGTTGCTGTGGTCCCCAGGCGCGGTGAATTCGACACTTCGTTTCGCGCTCTTCCTGCTGCTGTACTTGTCGCCAATGAGCCCGAGTTCCTTGAGGTTTGCTTCTATGGGTCCGTGGTTGGAGTGTTGGTGGGGGATGGTAGGACGGCTCCGGCTGCCAGACAAAGAAGTATGAAAAGCGGTCGACATGGGAGGGACTGGGTATGGGCAAATGGCTAGCCTTTTGCACGCTTGCTTCAAACTCGTTTCATAAGAAAAGGATCGCTACGAAGAGCCCGCGGGTTGGGTGGGCCTTTAGGTTAGAGCTACCGGCTCGCCTGCGACCTGCCGGGATGCAGCGGTCCGACCAGCTCGAGTGACGGAACAGGGTGCGATTGATTACACAGGATGCAAAAGCGCGGTGCGCTGAGGAGGCGTTGCGAAAAGGAATTATGACTGTGGAGACCACCGGTTGCAGCATTGGCGTCCCGCGTGGTTATATCTGGCGTAATGGCCCATTCAGGGTGGGCAGCAGCACTGCGTTTGCTAAGAAGCCTAAAGGAAACCCGGCATGGTCGCATGCACTGTCTGCGGCCCCTGTTGGAGGGACGCCGCCGGCCGCCCATGCGACTGAAAGCCGGCTGGCGCAAAGGGCACCGTCAATAGGAGGTATTGGGCACAAGGGCTCCTGCGCCACCTCACCTGTCATTGGCAGATTCAATACCGCGATTCAGACCTGCGTTAGGTGACCGAGCTGGCGGGACCACCGTTCGCATTGCGAATCTGCAAGGTTTGGCGTGGCACGAGTTCGCCCCGACACCCGTCCGCTCTCTGAGGAAAATTGACGGGGCTGAACAGAATCAGGAGCACTTCAGACACCAGAGAAGAGAGCTGAGCCCGAGCCCGTCGTGACTCAACATCGTACGCTTTTGCGGCAGAGCTTCCCTTCCACCAGCCATCGGGGAAGCGCTTCATTCCATGCAACCACGGCGCGCTAGAAGCACTTACCATCCTTCTTTCGATTCATTGGAGATGGTCCTTTGATCCGTCGCCCTCACGCTGCGGTTGAGCGTCGCTACTTTGAAGGCCCGAGTCAGAATTCCTCGACATAAGGTTTCATTTTACTAGGATCTGCGGCTTTGAGCATTATTATCGCGTGCAGCGCTGTGTCCAGGAGATCATTAATGCCAAAGGTGACTTGCATCGTAAGAATGATTTCCGATTTGATGCGCCCGCAGCGGCGCCCTCTCTACGATTGGTACACGCCAGTGGTTGGAACGGAAAGATGGTGCACGAAGTTTATTTACGAGAGAGGAACTGTAGCGCGGTCACGAGCGCTCGCTGCTCCTGCCTGCTGAAACGCAGGCTTCGACCATCCACAAGCTCGAGGGTTCTCGAATCACACCAACTTTTAGGTGTCAACAGTAGATGACTTGAACATCGTGTCTTGGACGATCGACAATGGTGTGATACTCAACTGCTGAAAAGTAGCGAACCACGCACCCCTTCTCGTCTTGATCTGCGCAGCCGCGCGGGCTGTTGCGCAATTGCCATGTGCGAGCCACGCGCGCGCATGAACGTCATGACGATTGCCTACGTCGTGCACAACTCGTCAATGGTGGGTTGCCTCACAACCACAGACTCTTTTCAAGGGTGAGGGTTTTATGAGAGTCGATCAACGATCTGCGCTTGGACGCCTCCGTCGCTCCGCATCACAAAGGTGCTAGGACATCGTTTATTCGAACGTTGGGGCTATGATGGACGGTATCCAGCGTGATCACGCTGCATTACAGCCTCTACGGACTGCTCGCATGCTATAATGGTGCCCGTTACTCCATTTCGTTGCTGTAGAACGTCTTCCTGCTGCAGCTCGTCACGTCGCAGACACGGTGCAAATCCATTTCGCTAACCCTTCATTCCCACTTCGGTCATGACGCTGTCCCGCCGTTGTGGAACTTTAACCGGCACAGGACCGATTCGCTGAACTCTCGCGTAACCGAGAGGGACTCTTTTTGTGGATGCCGCCACGTGCATTTCTGCGGTGGAAGTTCAGCCGTCGACGATTTTCTATTCGCTCGCGCACCAGCAGCTGCCGCTTCTCTGAAGCCTCCATGCTCGAGGTACATCTATAGCGAGCTCAGCGTTCTCATAGAAGACCGATCTACATACGAGCAACTACCGGTACTGCACTTCATATGTTCCAATCCAAGAGGTCATTGGTATGACGATGCATTCGCTTGAACCTGGACTGCACTGCAGCTTTGTGCTCTACGCCGGTTACGGTTTGACGTCTCCTGAGGATTGGCTTTGAGGCGGGCCTAGTAGATATCATTGAAGATTTCGAGAAGCCACCCGTTTGTCTGTAAGTCAGCCCAAGCGTTGCATCCGAACTCTCTCAGCTACGGCCCCAGAATAACAATCTGCAAGCTCAATACTGCAAGGCTCTGCAGTAGGCAGTTGCGCACCAATTATAGTCTTAGTCGGTACCTTGTCTTCCGGGTGGTTTGGGCAATTAGCCTTTCATGCAAGAACGTCATCCTGGCCACCACATACCATACGTGTTGCCATACCATGGCCGCCTTCTCCCTACACCGTACATACTCACTGCGACTGAGTACTGCATGGGGACGATCTGGCGCTTCGCACTTCGTCAGCCCATTCTCCTATCGTGGTCGAGTACCTTCATAGTCCACCTTGAGAGTTGTGGAGCAGTGACCACATGGCTTACAGTAGCCTCGCTTCTAGTCTTGGGTAGTCTGCATCCTCGCGCTCGCTCGACCAACGCTATCTCGACACCATCATAACGCTACCGCTACCAGCATGACTACACAAGCCACCTCGTTAGATGCCTGTTTCAAGAAATGAAGCCCTGGGCCAAGATGAACAGTGCGTCGATGACGATTGGCACAGCGTACTTCCCACGTGGTATGTTCGACGTTGCCCCTCCTCCCTTCTAGAAACAGCGATCGAACAGGGTCTTTTCGAACTACGGTACCAGTAGCTCCAGTTGAATGCACATCTCAACCTGGCTCGAATCGTCAAGGGTGGCATTCAGATGGTTGCGGAAATCATTCACTCGCTTCGGTTCCCCTGCGCGGCTTTGCAGCTTCATATTAGCTCGCACGAGACCTACTCTGTCACCACAGCAGGCACCGCTTACCAACTCTACCTGCGGTGCGCCTTATGTGTCGATCACTGCTCAATCTGTGCGTATCCCCGGTGGCGCAATTGCTCTAACTCTGTTCGGTATCCATATGCACCCAAGAATACCGGACCCTGCTTGATCAGTACAAGGGATCGTGGTGTTGACATACGGTCGCACTCGTGTTGCTGCCGTTGGCTTGGACCCTCTTACTGTGTGGCTTCGCGTTCGCGATCATAACACCGCACCTATTGATTCCAGAAGCATTGGAGGACGGATGATCGCTACTGCCCCATTTTCAGTCTCAGAGGCGCCACCCCGCTGGGTTCCAGGTGATCAACATGATTTACGATTATGTGGTACCATGATTGAATCTTATCTCAATCATGCTGGGTACGAGTAGGCTTGGGGCACGAAACATAGGTACTTGGGACGAATCTGTCCGATACTGCCAGTCCATCGTTCCGGGGCGAGACCTGGAAATTGGAATCAATTGCAACCATCGGACCTGCCTCCGACATGTTCTCCTCTGCGATAGCCTGCACGCACCCATCGGCATCACCAACGAGAAGTCTCCTCATACTTGCCGTCCTGCGGTAAGGCCTTCCGCAGGCACCGGCTTTGCATACGCAGGAGCCGGTTCCCCAAGCTGGGGTTGTCTAGTGAGGATGTTAGGTGCTTTACGCGAGGGTATCGGTACGTTTCTGGCTACGCGCAAGTGCGTGCTCAGTCGGCACTCACTCCGAAGTACTGGAAATGCAACACGCCTGCACAATGCGGATTAATTCCGGATTCTGTCCAGGATAGGCTGAACAACGTGTAATGTCGGCTGGAAAGAGCCCAAACCTCGTATGATGGAACAGATCTGCAGCTTCGAGATCTCTGCTCTCCTCCACATACCGATGCTTGTCACTACAAGTCCCCGCATGAACGTTATGAGAGCCGAATGATGTCCCCAATAGGATTACTCACTCTACTAGTCCAGCTGTCGATCTCCCTCTAACCATTTTGACAGTCAGGACGTATACCCCACATGTTCGAGGATCCCGATCTCGATCATATTCCGCTATTCTTCTGTCTCTTCGTCTCAATCGTTCTGTATTGTAAGCTAGCGGACATTGGGCTCTCGAGCACCTAAACGCTCTTTTTCGCACGAGAGCGGACTGGCCGCGCGAAACTGTCACGACTTTCCGGTATAGCACAGGGAACATGCCTTCCTCTGGACCTGTAGAGGCCTAGAATGTGGCGGTAAACACTGCTATCGTAGCGAATCCAAAAACGTCGTCAGAGTGTATAGTGTTTTCAGACGGCGTCAAATTGGTTTGATACGCACGCTACACGCCCAGCTATGAGACGACATGGTATCCGTACCCGGTCCTAGACTGGGCACATCTCCAATACATGCCTACATACCGCTGCCGCAACTCAGCAAATACTACTACATGGCGTCCGACCACAACTCCTACGTGCATATACGATCCGCCCCTCCCTCTACAGTGCCCAAGATACCTTGTCTATGTGTACATCACAGGTCTGCAAGGTGAGGCTCGCTATGGGCACGCTCATGGTAGAGTGTGAGACTGGACATCGAAGGAAGTCTGTCGGAATGTACTGTGGTATGCCGTGAGACATGCCCTTTGTTAAGTTCACAACAGTCGTGCAGTGAGTTGAGGTCATGCTCGAGCCTTCTATCTGAGGGAGCCAGCCTGGACTACATCTACATCTTGTTCCAGGTTGTACACATGAAGTGAATTCCTAAACATCGTGGACATGGGTGAATTTATTCCCCCTGAGCCAGCGAAGTTGGGCTTGGTAGGCAAGGATGGCGTAGAGTACATGCAGGAAAGGTAGGCTGCTATAATTGTCGGACAAGCCACCACCACTGGCGTTGGAACTCCTCCCACCATTGCAAAGTAGTCTAGAGGCCTTCGATCTAGGTACTGTGGTCTTACAAGGACTTGTCCAAAGAATGGATACGACAGTGTTAACTGTCGGTCCATTGCGCACAGGGCAAAGTAATGTTGACATGTGACGTACCTGGGAAAAGTTTCCGATGATTCTTCTCCTCATTTGTGGGACCTGCCCATGGTGAAAAGTATGGGCCCCATTCACTCCTTCTGCCACAAAAGTCCCTAGCGCGCTTTCCGTTGGGCCTTCCAAGGTGGTCAGGAACCACCACTTCTCAGGCCTGTTAGGTGTACACTCGAGCTCAAATCTTCCAACATAGATATCCACATCATAGCCACCCAATCCTTACGGCGAAAGGTCGGCGTCGCGGAGTGGCAGCAGACGCCTACTGCCTTTGCGGGTACTGTTTGCTGCCGCCTGCTCTTTTTAGCCCGGACTAATCACATCGAAACCTGAACGGCCGAGCAACTCCAACGGTAGATCGAGCAACTCCACAGTATCGGGGAACCTTCGCTATCTCTAATTGCATCGATAAAAAAGACTGTAAGCGTTTGGTTCTCTCGACCTTGTCCATCCATTACCGCTAACCGCCAGCTCAAATCGCATAGTCGCAATAATGGCCGAAATTGTATTTTGTAGATATCTGGAGGGAGCTGTCGCATACTTCTCGTCTGGATGCAAGGTCACTAGTCTCACTGTCCACCCTAGCAACCGTATCACGAACTGGCTCTCCGTCAAGGCGGACGCAAACACTATATCGATAACTTGGCGACCAAGCAGGAGCTTTCCAACTACAGTGCTAAAAGCCTTGCTAGAAAGTGTGGCAGGCAATCTCCGATTCTGCTACAAAGCAACTCCTGCCCAGAAAACTCGATGGGGTACCACAACGGTCGCTGGCTTTTATCAGCCAGAGCATGCACAAGCAGCGCTCAAGTGGCTAAGTGGCATGCCAGGTATGCAAGGTCAACAGCTGTATACAGTGTACTTTACTGTTTCGGACGATCTTGCTTTTGCGATAATTGTGGACGTCGAGAATACTGTTTGCCGAATGGACGTGGACCTTTTGTCCGGGAGACGCCACGACAAGGCAATGTGACCCTACGCTTGACGGGCATTCGGCGCGATGTTGTCGCGGATGTAAAGAAGACGCTGGAGGCTGCCTTCCTTGGATCGGTGGCTGCGCAGTCAGGTGATGCAAGCCATCAGACCACCCATCGCGAAATATGGCATGACTTCTTCGCTACTGTTCCTGGATATATATGGCTCCAGCACCTTGGCCGTAAAGTCGGCTGTTTGGTCACGAGCGATAAGCTCCAACAGCGCATCCGGGTCTACAGTCCTGGCAGCAAAGCTTCACATTTGCGCAGTATCGAAGAACATCTGGCTGCAAAATCCGAGGAGCTTGATTCTTCCCGACATACTCAGATCATCAAGTGTGAGCCAAAGTCTTTCAGAGCTGTCCTATCTTCTGGCACCCTGGTCAAGCTTCAGGAAAGGCTTGGAGACGGCAAAGTCAGCTTGAACATTCTTGAGAAGAGCCTCGTTCTCAACTGCTCGTTACACGAGGCGCACGTCCTGGCGAGGCATTTTGACTTACCTCTTCCTCGAAACCCCATTATATCCTTTCCTGCGTGTCCTCAGTGCGGCGACAAGACAGAAGACATAATACTTTCGTGCCGCCACGTTAGCTGCAAGGACTGTTTCGATCACCAAATACGTGTCGCCGCTACTGACCTGACGGGTAACCACTTCCCGCTTGTGTGTTGGCATGAAGGTTGTGGGAGATCCGTGACCATTGTCGACCTGCGCAAGTACGCCTCCGGAACGACTATCGATGCGTTGTTGAAGGCGTCCTTTATTGGATATGTCCGATCACGCCCTGAACTCTATCGCAACTGTCGGACGCCTAACTGCAACTCCGTTTATCTGCACGACAGCTCCTACGAGATCTTCATCTGCCCTACCTGTCTGACACAAACATGCACAAATTGCCATGTGGAGCCGCATGTGGGCTGGACATGTGCCGATTACGACCAACATCTGCAGGCAACCAGAAACAATGAATTATTGCTCAACAAGTATAAGGCTGCGGCTGGAACAAAGACTTGTCCAAAGTGCGCATCGCTGATTGAAAAAGTCGATGGCTGTGACCTCCTCGAGTGCAGCTGCTGCCATGCCCACCTTTGTTGGCAATGCTGGACGGTTCATGCATCCATCGCTGAGGCATACAAGCATATGCGTCAGGATCATTAAGAGGGGGGGCCAGTCGAACGATTGGTCGTTGACGACGAAGAGTAACGTCGGTGGTGAAGCAGGCGTCGACGAGTGGGACGACCTAGACCATCATGTAGCGTGACCCCTACGGTGGTAATCAAGCTCTGAGAGGTCGAGCTTCGGATTCGAGATGTCTTTCAGGACCTTGTTCAGTGATGTCGTGCACAATACGGTTACACAGTACTTGCCAGTCCGACGTTTTGAGGATGAAAGTCGGCGGCATCAGCAAGGCGAACCCCGACGGGCCACCCGGACCAATCAGACAGCACGCACACAACGCACACTCAGCCTTGCTGACATTTCTCAGTGTCTTGGCTTCGGATCGGCTAGCTTCCGTGTATCCGGGATTGGTGACTAAGTGACTACGATTACCAATTTTTCTTTTCCTCGAGCCAGGCATTGTTATCTCAATGTGAAAGTAGGAAACAGGGTATTGCCATAGCAATTTGACCAGAATGGCCGGAAGAATGCACTCAGGGGGTCTAGTTCTGCGAAAGTTTTTCGTCCGGCGTTATTTGCGAGGCTGTTTGGATCACCGTCCGCTCGAACTGCAAGAGTATATGTACAAGCTGCCCATCGCAAAGGTATACGACGGCACAAGTCTAACTCAACTTACTCCATCTATCCTCAAACCCTCTTCCACTCCCCCCGGAACTCTGCATAGTGTCTTGAAAATCTTTAGCCTCATATTAGCACCTTTTCTCCTCTCACACATTTCTCCGAGTGCCTGTCGATCATCATGGCCGAACAACGGAACATCGTGGTTATTGGCGGATCTTCTGCAGGCTTGATGTCGGCTCATAACGTCCTGAAATACATTCTCCCTTCACTCAAGGGCAAGGGAGACGCAAAATATCACGTCTACCTCATCAACCCTTCATCAAAGTGGTACTTTAGGGTGGCATCTCCGCGCGTGTCGACCTCCACCCAACGTATGGCGGCCGAGAAGGTTGTCCTAGAGATCAAAGAGGGCTTCAAGCAGTATTCGCCAGAGGATTTCACTTTCATCGAGGCTACTGCCACCGGCCTCAACACAAACACACGAACAGTATCATACAGGAGCGGCAAGTCTTTGGACAACGAACAGCTTTCTTATCACGCCCTTATCGTCGCGACTGGCAGTAAAACTTTCTTCCCGGCCTTTTCTCAGAGTGCAGCGACCGAGGAGGTCCTCAAAGCCATTGAGGAGACGAACACAAAAGTAAAGTCGGCAAAGGACATCATTATCGTTGGTGGTGGGCCTACAGCCCTCGAGTTCGCCGCAGAAGTGGCGGAGCACCGCAATGGCAAGCCCGGTTGGTTTAGCAATGCCCCCCGCAAAGTCAACATTACCCTCCTCACGGCAGACGATCGCCTCCTGACACAGCTGCGACCTGCTCTTGGCAAAAGCGCCGAGCAGCAGCTGAAGGACCTCGGTGTAGACGTCGTATACAATACTCGCGTCACGGACGCCAAAGAGGACGGTCACGGTCGCACTGTCGTGACGCTGGCAAAGGGCGAGAAACTCGAGGCCGATCTCTACGTCCCCGCATATGGTGTATTGCCGAATTCATCTTGGATACCTGCCGACCTCCTCGATGAGAAGAACTACCTCGAAACAAGCGACACGCTCCGCGTCGACGTTGCTGGCCCACGCGTCTACGCCTTTGGTGATATCGGCTCGTACTCGCGCAACAACGTCTTTGATATCCTCCAAGCCCTCCCCGTCCTTGCAGTCAATCTGAAGCGCGACCTTCTATCTTACAACCCCACGCTTCCAGCTGAGAAGCCGAAGGGCAAGGATCGCGTCTACAAGATCGATGCTCGGGAGAGTATGGTCGTGCCGTTTGGCACTTCGGGTGGTGTTGGCGTGATCTTTGGGTGGCGACTCCCGAGTTGGGCGGTGTGGCTCCTCAAGGGACGAGATTACATGCTAGGTATGAGCGGGTGGTCGACATTGAGCGGAGCTTCAGTCAAGGAGACCAAATGGACGGCTGAGGAGGCGGCAATATGAAGAGGTTTGCCGTCGGTTTGGAGGCGGAACATTCTTGTCTAGTCCTTTCTATCTTCGCCTGTATCTGGGCATGTGTTCTCGTTTGTCAATACCCTAATCAAGATCTCTCTTCAGTATCGTGTCGCGCAGGTGATTCCGCGTTCCGACCGTATCTCGCTCCTTCCTCCACCGCATTAGCGACGCTGCCACTCACCCCTCGTCTCTTCCCCACCTCAAGTGCTATCTCTCACACTTAAACTCAACTCTGTATGATCGAGGCCACGATGGCTGAACACACAACGCCCGAGGAGAGACAACAAGTTTTCCTGCAGAATCGCGTCCACAGGTACACTGGCTTCGCTACCACCAAGTAATACATTTCTTAACACTGACATCCATCTAGTGCCAATGCAACGCGACTCGAGGAGCAAG
>TARA_R110002003_G_scaffold48_4_pt1 | contig 13403 bp, 12 predicted proteins | sample TARA_R110002003 | Tara Oceans TARA_R110002003 (sample SAMEA4396441) | marine metagenome | biome: Westerlies Biome; feature: [SRF] surface water layer (ENVO:00010504); material: water (ENVO:00002006), including particulate matter (ENVO:01000060) such as... | depth 5 m | reverse complement strand
AGACACCCTCAGTGCGTTCTGGAGGCAAAGTGAAGATACTGAGGGCTTCCACGCGTCTGCCAGATCATAGATGCTCCAGGTACATGCGGAGCATGCAGTGCCAATGTCTAAATATAGTGACAACGCCGCATGTACCAAGAGCATACTTTGTATTTCGATGCTACGTCTTCAACCCGATTTGAAGGCAGTGGAGATCGACGAGGCCTTCTCGTGTCTGCAGCTGCCGCAAGCTCGTCGCGAAATTGGTGAAATGTTGGCTTGAGGATCCTCATGGAATGAAACAAGCGCGTGTGTATCATACCAGGACAGAATGTTTGCCGCGGCCAGCCTTATCCACAGCCCGAAGCTGGACACAATCTCGAATCATCATGCGGGATCCTGCAGAGGCGGTCCATTGTGGAGCCTTATCGGCAACGGGGTGATCAATAAAGTACACAGTTGAAGCATCAAGGTGCTGACTATCCAAGTCTCGATCTGGAGGCGTAGCACTGTTGCAGCTGGAAGTCCTCCAAAAGTCGCTCTCTCATGTCGCGATGTCACTGTGCTCTTGGTGATTCCCTGGAAATGATAATGGAAGTGTTGGGCTACACCAATGATCCAAGATGGTGAGCGAGGGGCATACCGCTCTGTTGGCAGCGAAGGTTGACGCGTCCCCGGTAGTAAGAAGTCATTCGGCTGCGAGCTGCCGTACGCGCCTAGCGCTTGGAGTGAATGGTCGCTGTACACCTATCTTGCTGCTAGAGTGTGGGCCAATGTTGCACGTCATAACAAATATTGCGTAGGCAGCTCGGAGATAACGCCGTTCGACTTTATACACCGTATCCTCCCACGGGCGCCTTCTCAATGAACAGTCTATGCATTAGCCAGGTTAGTAAAACTGTTCAACGACGAGATGTCATGCTTTCTTTTGGCCCCAGATTATCTGACTCGTGCAGCGGGATGCGCCGGCAGCGAACTGCAGGATCTGATGTACGTGTACTGCACGCTCAAATCGAAGGATTTCGTGAACGCAAACCCTTCGCACCAGGCCGTGCGTTCACTCTAAAAGACGGGCATGGCGCAGACTTTAGTCCAGATTGACGAATTGATCTAAACTAACCGTCGTTGCATTGATGGGATCTGCGGCAATGTTAGTCGATAAGTCTAAACGCTAGCTGTTGGTGTACTATAAACTGCAAAAATAGCGCAGCGAAACCGAGCACAAAGTTTGACAGGTTGCCGGACTGTGCCAGCCCGCCGCTATAGACGGAGCCGTTGCCTTCAGTGGACTAAGTCATTTTGAGTGGTGATCGAGAGACGTGATCGTCTTTTTGCGATCCGAACGCGAGGACGACTCGACAAGTGGACGTGAATCTGAGCAACGATCAAATATATCGTATCGCTCGGAGCCATGGTCCTTGGTCGCACACATTGTATAATCGCGGCCGTTTTGGTCTGCAAAATTGCTGACAGTTCAATCTCCTGTACACAAATCCAAAGCCTCCGGCGGAGAAAAAACATCTGTGATGTTTCCACGCGCAACACCTTTGAAGCTCCTTCCTCGCTTCGTGCAACAGCTAAGGACCACAGCCAAGAGGTCGCATTAGTTGCATGTCGCCGATCCGATGCCGAGTGGGGGTCGGGCTGGTCCGTACCGCGCAAGATGTACCAAAGTGTGCTTTACTGAGTGGATCTGGTGTACTCAGGAGCAAGTCACTGTCGGCAGTCATGGCATCCGCCTCGACTGACCCCTGCTACACTTCGCTGCCTATTGTGCCAGCTCTTCGTCAGCTCTGCCTAGATTTTATGGAAAAGTTGTTGTGCATGATTGCTGACCCAACGTCTAGCGTAAGATGTGCGTTTGATCGGGCCCGACCATAATCCTTTGGAGACACTTTCGTACAAACGGCCACGTAAAGACACCAAATCGTATGCAACCCCTGAACCACCGAACTGAGGTCACAGGTGCTTCCAAGGCGACAGTCTCAGAGGTCGCACAAGATTGACCGTGCAATTCATCGGGCGAACGAGATTCGGGATGGTCAGATCGCCGGAGACAGGTCCTGAGGGGGTCTGACAAAAACAAGGGATTTCACGCTCCAGACATGTCCATAAGATCAGCAATCTGCTTCCCGTTTCTCATAGGCGTGAGGTCGAGAGCGATGGACGAACGTTCTGGCTACGAAGTGTCCTTCCGTATGCAATTCGTCGCCCTACAGCGCGGTTGTATAGGTGAGGACGCAAGTAACAATGTTGTAAGCAGTATCCATTGGGAGTTTAATCGAGTGGGAAATAACGTGCAGATACTCTACTGCCTGAATACGCCTAGGACGACTTCGCTGCGGCAAGCTGATGTTGCATCGTCGACGTTCTTCCTGGGTGTGCCACAAAGGAAGCATAAAGTTTAACCTGACTCAGGGAGTTAGCTGACAACAACGTTGCGAATGGCATCCGCAAACCCGCTCTGAGTCGTGCTGAAACTTGTAGGCACTATTTCCGAACCTAACGGGCTGCAGATGAACCCATGTGACATCAATCGTGGAGAGTAGAAATTGGTAGCCCGTGGACTGATTAGTCAGGTACAAAACACCGGTCACCTGGTTGGAGATATTATGCGACGTGTGAGATGATTGACTATGCTTCCATGGCTGGTGCAGGATAGTCGCATTAAGAGTTGGCTAGTAGATTGCAAGTCGCCAATGTTGTAATCGAAGGACAAATTCGCTTACAGAGGGACGGTGCGGGTAAAAGCATTTGCCGCAAGCCACGGCACAAATGTACGTACTGCATGTAGGTATATGTATATGCAGGTGGTGCCTATAATTGTGATGGACTTGTTACGCAACGATAACCCTAGCACGCACGGACGCAACATGTCGTGTCTGATGGACATCAAACTGGGGCCGGATCGTGGCGACTACGGTGCTCCAAGTGTCCCGAACATGTGGTCAGTCCAGCGTTACTACTCTCGACGCGAATGCTGTATCAGCGCGGGTGGCTGTCCAGCGAGCGAATAAGAAAATGGTTCACCATACAAAAAAGTGTGAAACGTATTCCGAGCTAGACGCCAATGTACAGTTTCGCTCTGCGACGGCTCTCGGCATGGGCTGACGAGCGAGCAGGAGAGAGCGGACAGCTCGACCTCGCCTCAGAGAGAGTACGAAGACTCAACACCCGAAAAGGTCTATACCGCCGAATGTCGTGGTGCGAAAAGTGTGGTGTTGAAGCACGTCGGTTGCTCAACCCCGGCGCTAGCCGGCTCGTGCTCGTAGCGTTCCCTTGGGCATGCTTTGACGGCTCCCTGGTGACCGTCACTACTGCACGTAAGGTACCTGCGCAAACAATAGTTCCAAGCTTGCCAGGCTGGTCAGGTGTCAAACAGGAGATTCGAGGATCAGGTACATCACCTCGTGCTGATAGGCCGACGAGCACGATCCTGTATTTCAGGGCACAGGGATGTCGACACGAGTATCCTGCTGCTTTCATGCAGCAGACATGCATCTCTTGCTGCAGCTGCACCAGGACACGCTGGTCACGGCGTGTCAGGTGTGTCGTCGTGACTTGGAGCCCTCGGCAGCTTTGCAGTCATGCATAGAGCCGGCATGCACCATGTTTGTGCGGAGGAGCTTGTCTGTTGATCTGCGAAGACTATTGAAGATGCAGGAGCAAGATGTACGGATTTCTCCGTAGCGACGTTGGTGTTGGGCACGAGTGAGGCGGTGGCTGGACTGACTGCACAGCCCTCGCTGCGAATCAGCGGCCTTCTAGAATGCCTGACAGCTCATTTCGGCGCGAAAGGGTGTGGGAGCAAGCTTCCGTCGATGCCCACATGTCACAATGTGTTGAGTGCTGCGAATTTTGGTGGTGATTGTGATGGACGTGCATGATGCTCGTCAGGGATGCAGTGGTCGTGGTTCGCGTAGAGGTCTGTGCACGCTAGGCCCATCCGAGCATCCCTCTCCACGCCGCCAACATTTGCGCACAGGTCGATGCACCGGGTGCAGAGGCTACAGTATGACCATTTCGCGAGCGACCGGCTTCCTGCTCTGGGCCGATTGCTGTCAAGGTCCTTTGCCACAGGCGTGCACTCGGGGGCGCTGGGCGTGAGCCGCGGGATCAGGGGGGTTGACAGGATTGGGAAGCAGAGGCGAGACGAAACCATAGCGCACCGTTCCGATCTCCGCGAGTGTTTAGGCCTCTCCGCCTGCGCTTGGCTACCTATCGCGCTGCGTTGCGACAGCGCTACTCCGCGAACGGTTGGAAGGATTCGTATCCCAGCTGGCCATGCTGGACGTCGCTGGCTGCCCTGGTTCCGGCGTGCGTCCTCGACTTGGCCTCTCCGCATCTCTCTCCTCTACCATCCGACCTCGGGCCTGCTGGCCGCCACAGAGGAGCCGCTGTGCTCTCGGCTGTCGCTGCTCATGTGCCTCGCCCTCGATGCACCCGAACGGCTGTTCCTGAGCAGCGAGCAGCGAGCAGCGAGCAGAGGCCGCGCAGGGAGCACATTTCGGGATGCTGCTGAAGCTGCGGCCGTCGTCCAGGAACGTGAAGCTTGCACTGTCTGCCCTCTGCAAGGCCCGCGCGGCGTGCAGTCATGAGCGACTAGTCGGCATGGTGCGGTATGGGCGGTGGAGTCTGCGCAGGGAGCGACTCTCCTCCGCGTCGATCGTCTCATGGGCCAGAACCGCGAACGGGCAGATGGCGCTGGCGGCGAACATCCCCAGCAGGGCTGCCTCAAGTCCAAAAAAGCCCCCTCCACGGCCTAGCACAGACTTGACAGCAGGGGCCATGGTTACGCTACTGCTACTGTGCCCATCAACTGCCTGCCAGCCAGAGCTGGAAAAGCCCCTCCAAGCCACCAGTGACGGTAGCGTGTCATGGTCGCAGGAGTGCTGCAATTTTCCCAAGCTTCATCACTACGTACTGTCGTCGTGCTCGGTCGCAGGCCTGCATGTCCTCACGCGCTTCGCTTGCCCCGTACATCTGCTGTCCTGCCGGGAGTCGCCCCCAGTTTCTCCGATCAGCCCACTCCAGCTGTCAAAACCCAGGTAGCGTGCCTCATCACAGAGACAGGTCTATGCCTGCTGGCTGATGCCGCCGTTGCTACTATCACACCCCTCCCCTTATTATCGTCCCAGGGACCTGCTTACGTCGACATCCTGGTCGCTTCGCAATTCGCCGACGCAGCAATATTAATCCCAACTATACGCCTACCCGCATCTTGGACCACTCTCTGGTAGCTTCGACCGGCATCGTGCTCGACCACATTTGTTGTCGAGACCTGTAGTACCAGTACGTGCGTCGTCGTCTTGCCTTACCCCTCCATCGCCTGCAATTGTTCGAACACCACCTAAATCACCATCCAGTCGACCTTTGCGCCCCGGACCTCGAGAGGCACAGCCAAATACCCTTTTCCTTGGATAAGCGAAAACTGAGGATCGAATTCGGAAGGGAAGCAACCTGAGCGCATCTGCCCCGCGTTACATCCAGACCTCTTCTGGCCAAAACAACGTGACATTCAACTTTCATGTCTACTTATATCCCAGCCTCCTATCACTAGTGAGTGCTTATTCGTCACCACGTCATAAACTCAACGCTCACGATCCTTGTCTAGTACTTGTACTACTAATATCGGACTCTGAAACCTCAACCACTGCTTCGTTCATCGATACATCCATTTGAGTACCAGACCTCAATTCGCGCAAAACCGACTTGACACTTCTTACTACCATCATCGTTCATATGTTCTGGAACTCTGGACGCTCTTGAGCCGTCATCAACAGCTCTGCGCAACCCCTCCCGATCGGCGATTGTCCTACGTCCTCGACAGATCAATCTTCGCCATTCCCCATGTTGCAAGGCATAAGGGCATCGACTTTGACGATGCCACCGTTTGGACATGAAATGTCCCATCCCGGGGTCCAGAAGGTGGAAGGCTACGGCAACACGGACGCTTGGGTCTGGCCACAGCCTTCAGCGACGCATCAGTCACCCTATTCGAACGTGTTCGACCCATCGATGTACGCAAACTTTACGCCCCAGCTGCAGCCGCCCACCTCTCGTGTGCCTCTTCGCCATCATTCAGTGGCCACGTCTCACTCTGTCCCAACTGGGACAGCTGCACCACCTCCACCCAGGCCTCACGGACCTCCCAACGTGGTGAAGGCGCAGCCTGCATTCAAGCCAACATGGCAAGGATTTCTCGATACTACAAAGGACGCAATGACGGTTGTCGAAGCTGCACTTCAGGGACGTCTAAGCCATATCAGCCGCAGGCCCCACGACAAGGAGCGAGCAGAGATGCTCACGTCTGGAACTATTCTCGTGTACGAGGAGAACGCATCAGGAATAAAGCGCTGGACTGACGCTGTTCACTGGTCTCCCAGTCGAGTTATGAACAATTGTTTGATCTACCGCCAACTCGTACGAGCGCTGAAACCTGATGAGAAGAAAACGGCGCTGAATCCGTCCTGCGGTACCAAGCGTAAGCGCAAAGAGAGCACGGGGCCCATCGTTACCAAGACTGGCGAGAATCTGAACACCTCCGACGACGAATTCGACAGTCCCGTGATCGACAGCGCCCTTGCAGCAGACGCAGAGTCCACGAACAAGGTGTATGCGAACTTCGCTCAGAGTCTCACTCCAGACCAACAACGGCGCTTTTGCGGATCTCTTATCGACAGTTACGAGTTCAAAGAGGGTGGATTGATGAAGAAGACTATTTCAGTCAAATACCAAGGCACGCATCACCATGTTATCTCCTACTACAGTCTCGAAGACGTGGTCAGCGGAAAGCTGAAACGACCTTTCCAGGATCCAAAACTCTCTGACATTCAGCCAAGGCCGGAGCTGCTCACTGGCTGGAAAGTCAGTCTCGAAGACGAAGAAAGCAAGGACATGCCGCTCGTTGTAGGCTATGGTCATCATATGCAACCCAGCCACCTGCAACACCATGTTATTGGGACGGTCACACAAGCCGTAGGGAACGCGGTGGCGCAGACTCATGCTCCGCTTCATCTCCACGTGCCTGAGTACTGGCATGGCCCTCAGGTGTCGCAATACGCATCGAGTCACCAGAGTCCTCAGCATTACGCTTCGCCGCAGTCCGCTACACAACAATATACTACAGCTCCGACGGCGCATCAGTATTCTGCGCAACAGCCAACTCCACAAGGGTATGCTCCTCAGTACCCACCAAGCCAGCAACATGTCCAGCCTCCGTCCCCGCAGCATTATCCATCTCCGCAGTCGTCGAGCCCGCAGTACCCCGTACAGACGGCGACGCCACAACAATACACAAATCAACCGCAGCCTGTCCGTCACTACCCCTACGAACCTCAGCAACCTTCGTCCACGCCGCAGTATCCGCAGCCTCCAACCACCTCCCAGTACTCTGGCGCCAATCGATCTCATATGTCTCAAGCGCCCCACTATGGTGTTTCCCAGGCTGCTACTTTCGATGTACACGTTCCTGGTACGCAAGCGCAAACACCAACTCAGCAACACGGTCAGGAGACTGATCCGCCTCATGATCCTCAGAGGCGCGCGTCGGCACCCGTCGCATTGCAACCATACAGTCAACCACATTACAGCGCGCCTCCTCATCCGGACTCGTACTATGTAGCCGATCAGAAGTACGCGTCTAATCCGCACCAAGGCTACTAAGATCATATGCCCTCACGCTTTCGATCACGAACACTCGGACAAACGAGCAGGAACATGAACACGATGATGCGGAATGAAATCGACGCGATACCCTTGAACTCCGCTTTCTTTCTTTTGCTCTGCCTGCTTTGTTGGCGTTCATGGCACAATTCTTAAAAAGACATGGGCCTATTTCCTTTTCCACAGGCACATTAGGCGCTGTTATTGGACGTGGGACGGTGTCTTGTCTTTCCACATTCCCTTTCTGCATACGTTCGCACACGTGGTCTTTCAAAAAGCATCTCTGTCTTGCCTGCGGATTACTCAAGATACCACGTCGCATTTCCACTACATTCCTTGTTCTCGGCTGCGAGTTTGGCAGAACGATCATACCCATTGTACGACTATAACCATATGTTTGCACCTCCTCAACGCAATGTAATGCACGGCGCTTCCTTTGTGGGGCATTTCTTTCCAGTATAAGCAACAATTCGATGACACCCTAGGCGCATAGTGTATTTACTTCGCAATCTACGATCATGAGATCAGAACATCACGACGACGTCATACACATCCCTCTACTCCACATTATTTTGACGCACCACTGCAAACCTCGCACAAAGGCATACACCAAGAGCAAGCGTGCACTTCCCCCACACTCTATATCGGTTGTGCCCAATTCTACTGACGCTCGATTGGACCCGCCCCGCTCTCGTCAGCCACTTCGAGCACGCTCGCCAACTTGGCATTCCCTAAGTTGGCTGCCAAACCTCAGCCTCAAAGCGGCGTAGCGCGCCACGAACCCGAATGCGCACCGCACAACCCCACACCTCAGCGCAATCCTCTCCACGACCAGGGCTTCCCGACTCGGCCCGCCTTTCGGAAAATGCCGCCGGCCAATCACACCCGTTCTCCTCATCTGGACTAAGCGAGAGAAGCGGGGAACTCAAATGGCTTATCATTCGTCCGCTTCTGGAGAAAGGCGCCGCAGCTGACTGCTCGCGCATGCGGGCGCGGGCGTCGGGCGAAATTATGGTGGTTCGATGAATACTTGGGACCATTCTACAGGGTTGCTCAACGTCGGCCCGCATCCCCATCGCCAGCGAGCGAATTGACTCTTCAAGATCGTGTGATTTACAGGCTGTCATTGGTCAAAGTTTGTTCAGGAATGCGCGCCACCACTTGGTGACCCCTGTATTCCCGCACTGGTCTGCCGACGTTTCTCCGTTGGTCTGGCGAGCTGCACCCTCACATATTGAGCGGACTAAAGAGCTTGATTCTTCATACAAAGGAGGGTAGCTCGTTTCAGTGATTGGAGAGCAACTTTGTGAGGCTGTCTGGGGCCGAACAGCTGGGTACCGGAACGGCCGCGAAGGTTGCGGATCCGGCGTATTTGATTAGACGAGATGCTGCAGGTTATGTTGCCATGTTGGGATCTCGATACTCGATGAGTAGGGAAGTTCCTGGTTGTGCTTGATGAGGCCGTTGACGCAAGGTTGGTTAGGGGAGCCTGGCGCTGCTGATGCCCAAGACCAGGTACGATGTCGTTTCGGGACGAAGAGGTCATCGCGATTCCTGCTCTTGACCCGCAGTCGAACCGGTTCTACCTTATCAAGCTCTGCGCAAGGCTGACTTCATCCCCGTTATAACTGAGTCATACTCCGACCTGAAATGCTTGGTCCGGCGCCAGCGCTTCCAATATACCACGCGTCGAGGCACAGTAATCTCACTATACTGTCCCAATTTGGATTGTTTGATAACGTGCCGCCTTGGACACCAAGTCATGCCAGGGCGCTGTGATAGACATGCGCCCAATATGCCAGCTCGCCGCTGAAATGTCTCCGATATTCCGAGTGGCGCGACGTTTGTGATAACAGACAACGTATTCACGGCAGGAGCCGAGTATGAAACCAATGTCCCCCGTACACATGTCGACTCCTCCCATGTCTCGTCCGAACCCAGCGGTATCCTCCATCCCATGTTCGATCACTGCTAAGACTCAATATCGCTGTTCGCCTGCAGAGCGAGTCGCGAAGAGCCCGAAGTCGCTCGTCGGTGTAATTCAACTGACCCTGGGATTTGATATTGGCACGGGTATTGCATGCCAGTCGGATCGTATAGTTTCGAAACCTGATATGCCGGCTAGGCATCTGGATCCTGACGGAATTTCGGCTTGCCGAGCGAGCATGGAGGTGGGCATTTCTCCTCGGCTTCTCCTCGCCATGAGACCGAGTGTTCACGGGAGTCCACTGGCAGCAAACGGGACAGGTGTTGCTTTTCCGTGTTGATGGATGTCTTGCGGCAGCCTTGAAGATACTGATCTCGAAGCCCATGGAGGACTTAGTTGATAATTTCGTTCTACGTTTCTGTCACAAGTCAGACACTGCGAAATGTGTAGATGTGTGAATATCGATTCTCTAAGCGTTGTCATCACGTGCAAGCGCGTGGTCGGTCGTTCCTGCTCGCTTCCTTAGCGTTGTGCCTCACCATTCTTTCTCCTCACATCTGCGACATCGAGTCATCACACATATCACTCAATGCACATCGCTGTCTCTTTGTATAGATGATGTGTTGCCAATTATGTGCAACCAGGCGAAGCAAAACCCCCGCTCACACACACGCCAACAACCCTACCCGTAACAGTTATGAGTTCTTCACTGGATGCTTCCATTGCTGATACCCGACCCACGCTTGGAAAATTGCAACACCTAAGCCTAAGAAGCCTAGCGTTACCGCGATAAAGACGCCATACATAGTGGCTTTCAGCATGTATGTCTCATTCTTCCTCTTCAATCGTCTTTCGAGCCAGCCGTGCGGTGTTGGATTCTGAACCTCGTTGTGCAGTTCTCGAAGGCGATCGCCGAAGAACGCATAAGTAATTTCGGGATTGGTGTCCTTTCGATAGGGTATTGACATGTCGGACAACAAGCCCTTGTCCCAACCGTCTTTCAGCACAAGGGACTTCAGCAGTTTCTGCGATCCTGACTCTAGCGGGAAAAGAACATGATGAATCGTGTCCAACACCTCTAGCATGAGGTCTCTCGGGAGGATGACAGCGCTTGGATCGGTCTCGGACGCTGAAAGCAGCTCTCTCAGCGCTGTGCTCTGATGAAAGATCCAGACTGTTCTGACCTTTCGATCCAATACCAGGTGGCGCCGAATGTCGTTTGTGAGCACCAGGTTCAGCTTAGCATTCTTGATCAACTTCGTTACCTTGACTTCGCCAAGCACTGATCGCATGTCACTGTTTGCAGGTCCGCGATGAAAGGCTTCTTCGATGAAGTCGATGGCGGATACATCGTTCCGCCAGGAAGTTAGAGGGACAGTTCCTGCAGAGCCATTTGCACCGTCATGCAAAACACCAAAGTCCATGAGGAGGGCGATGCTAGCCCCAACATTGAATGCCCGATCTTGATCATTCCATGTTGGCGGTTTCGTTCCCATTGGGAGACAATCCTCGAAAATATCGCGTAGTAGAGTCGCGCGCGGGTTAGCACAGCCATCTACAATCTTTCCGATTATCTCGAGGAGATCCTCATGGTTTTCGATCGCTGGCTTCCTGCCGAGACGCTCGGGGTTGTACGCATCCGTCATCCGCTCATAGAGGTCCAAGAATGTGTTACAGCGAGGGGCCCAGCTCCAAGGGCAAGTTTTCTGAGCACAAGAAGGCTGTCCGGTACAATGTCCACATATTTTCCACTTCCACACTCGTTGAACTAGACACTGTCTGGTGGCCTCATCGACAGGTCCGAGACAGCCGACCAATAGCGAGTTATTCATCTTGCATGCTGGAATGAATGAGACAAGACGACCGCTGGGCTCGGCTGAGAGATGTTGATGCTAGCTACACGATTTCGCATATGAGGCATCATCGACATAATATAGCCACCAGACTGCGCAGCCGATCAGTGCACGTCGATTGGATTGGCTACACGAAGATGCGCGTGCAGCCTCGCTTGCGCAAGCCACTGTAGGCAGCGAATGAGCCGTCAGGATATGTTGATGAGCCTCAAGTAGCTGAGCCATGGGAAGGCTGAGTCCTTGCAACCCGCCAAGCCTGTCCACCGGTCTTCCCCAAAGTGCCTATACAACTGCAGCCTCCAGCGGTTCCATCTTTACTAGCCCATAATCCTGAATCGTGTCAACTGGGTCGAGAGCATGGAAACGCAACAAGACGAAGAAAGAATTGGTACCACTGGCTCGTCGGCCAAGTTCAATGGCGATAAACGCACAGCAAGTCCCACAGCTACGATGACATCGCCCCCAAAAAAAGAAAAACCATACAGCAGACCGACAAGCCACCTCGCGACGCCACACCAGTAGCAAATGCCATTAAGGTTCTCTTCCCGTCTGTGAGCGCATTTCGCCTGGCCTTGTCACATCAGCTACGACAATGCCAGGAGGAAGCGCATGTTGAGATTGGCTGCCAAACAACGTTGGACGCGGCTCCTTTGCCTGCGTCCCTGCTATGCGGGCCCAAAATACAACCACAGCTCGCGAGGTCATTGTCCGTCCCTATTACGACCATCGACGGCATGCGCATATTCAGTCTCGAGGTAGAACCGTCAATTGAACAGCGCTATCATGAAGTTCGCGAACTGGTGGAGCCGGCCTTAATCGACTATCTGTGCAGGAAACGCATCGCATTTCGTCCTTTGGGAATGCAACTAATGATGCTCGGAGTCGAAGAAGCCAGGGCCAAGCCGTGGATCGTAGTGATCTGCTCCGAGAAAGCACGAGGCAAAGTCAAGGTTTTCATGAAGAAAGATTTCATCAGAGGTATTTGTCAGGGGCCTGACACTTGCCAGGTCAGATTCGACACCGCTGTCGTTGGACGGGCACTGACACCTTCAGACGGCGAAGAGCATCATGAGGTATTCATGGAACAAGGCGACCGCGAGAGTCTGGAGCCTTCGCCTTCACAGATCAAGGTCGTGCAGTCTGGAACAGCCCATTATGCCATGATCGGCGGTTATGTGACTGTCATCAATTTACAAGGGAAAAGATCAGTGTATGGGCTTACAGCTGGACACATATTGCCTGCAGATTTGCTCTACGATAGGGATGTTGAAACCCTCTCTGATGTCGAAAATAACGATAGTGATGATGATAGCTCCGGATCCGAATCTAGTGGAGTGCTATCGACCACTAGAAGTCATTGTGGTGACGAAGAGCTTTTAAACTCGGCCGGAGATGTTTCAGACTACAGTGGCGACGTCGACGACAATCGAAATTGGACATGCATTGGTCGAATATCAAAAGCATCATATTCAACACAAGCCAGGAACCGCGACTGGGCGTTGGTTGAGCTTACCGATTCGATCGATGAGCCGATATCAGCTTTTAACGCACTACCACATACCGAATTTGAGGTTGCTTATTCAATATGTGGCCACGGTGCTGTGATGGCGAAGGGGTCAATGACAACATGCGTCATGTCTCGATTGCCGGCCAGAGCAGTGCTTCCTTCGGGACGTAGCTTTGTCGATGTGCACGTTCTACAATTGCCCACCCACAGTCGTGTGTAATTATTACCATTCAGCATCTTGCGCATACTGACATAACGCAGCACTGCCCAGTGGATCTTCTGGATCTTGGGTCATTGATCCGGATCATGTCCAGCCTGTCAAAGTTTATGGGATGCTGGTTGCGAACGATCCTTTCGGTCGAGTCTGGATGATTCCAATGGCTGATATCCTGAATGATATCCGGGGGGTGTTGGATGCTACGAGAATTGATTTGGCCATCGCACCTGATACCCTACACACGGACGACAAACT
>TARA_R110002003_G_scaffold198_17_pt1 | contig 13410 bp, 13 predicted proteins | sample TARA_R110002003 | Tara Oceans TARA_R110002003 (sample SAMEA4396441) | marine metagenome | biome: Westerlies Biome; feature: [SRF] surface water layer (ENVO:00010504); material: water (ENVO:00002006), including particulate matter (ENVO:01000060) such as... | depth 5 m | reverse complement strand
AAAGCATCCAAAAAGAAAAAGGCCAAAGACAAGGGAAAGGCGGATACATCCGCTTTGGCGACAGCAATGCCCTCCGATACGGCGACACGGCAAGAATCTGGTGGTCCTTCCAATGAAGCGCACAGTAACGACCAGCCACGTATGGTCAGCCATAAACAACAAGTCATGCCAGTTCCCCAGGTTATCTTCGAGAACAACAGGCATATCATACCAGACAACTTGTTTCAGCTACCCCCTCGTTCAGCTACTCCTGATCCCTGGATGGATTCCAGGCTGTTTTCATCGCCGAGTCATCGACGTAACCAGAGCGAGTATGATCCTAGTACAACAGCCCAAACACGGCCTGCTATGCAGCATCACAGTAGTTGGGGAGTAACTACAATCAACAGGAAGCTTCAAGAAGAAGTCCTTCGTCAGGTGTTTGCACCTCCAACCATCCATCATCGACACCGTCATCAACACGGCCTACCTCCGCGTAGAGTAGGAGGCGACTCTCAGCACACCATGGTGGGGTCTGCGCCCACCATCAGAAGAAATAGTGCAGATGTCTCGGCTTTGCAGACTGGTGTCACCGAAGAATCACCGCGAAAGCAGGTGCTGAAGTCAGAGGCACGCCGGCACGCATCAAGTGGAAGCGAACCGGTCACGGAAAAACAATCTCTAGTAGAGGTGGACCAAAGGAGCAAGGATATGCTGCAACTACCAACGAGCAACATTTCAAGGCGCCGACATTCCGGCAGCGGTCTGATGAGGAGGCCTCTAGGCATCGACTGTTCTCGTAGACACAATCTTGAGTACTACGAGGAAGAAGGTTACGGCGGAGATGGCGAAGAGGAAGTTTTCGCTATGGACGAAGATCGGCAGACTTCATCGGAACCAAATGGTTTTTCGGGAGGTCAACAGTCTGGTTCACCAAGCCTATCCGGCAAAACCAGGTCTGTGAATCTCCCAGAGGCAACGATGCTACCGGCTCCCGTCGTGTCCAATGGCATGGGCACTCCGTTTCCTATGGAATCACCTTCCAATCCAGAAGAAGCCCAGCAGCAACCGGACGAGCGCGTGCAACATTTCATTCTTCTTGAAGACCTCACCGCTGGCATGTCAAAACCATGTGTGCTTGATCTGAAGATGGGCACACGACAGTATGGTATCGAAGCCGATGAAAAGAAGCAACGATCCCAAAGACGAAAGTGCCAGATGACAACCAGCCGAGAACTAGGAGTGCGCGTTTGCGGTATGCAGATTTGGAATGTCAAAACCCAGAGCTATATTTTCGAGGACAAGTATTTTGGGCGTGACTTGAAGGCTGGAAAAGAGTTTCAGGATGCTTTAAAACGCTTCTTTTGGGATGGAACCGGGCACAAAGCAGCTACAAGGCACATTCCAGTGATCTTGGAAAAGATTAGCCAGTTGGAACGCATGATCAAGAAGCTGCCAGGGTACAGGCTCTACGCCAGCAGTTTGCTCATGCTCTACGACCGTGGGGATGGGGAGCAGAAAGGGAAGGATGCTCAATCACTACCCAACGGTGCTTCGAGCCCAGGCAACGAGAATGTTTCTGCAGCCCCCTCAGGACCCGCATCGCCCGGACCCGCATCGACACCAAACCCGTCTACAAAGAAGTATCCAGAAATCAAGCTCAAGATTGTAGATTTTGCCAACTGCGTTACTGCTGAGGATCCGCTTCCGGACGGCCTTCCTTGCCCGCCCCAGGATCCTGATGGTATCGATCGAGGATATCTACGAGGTTTGCGATCGCTACGCCTCTACTTTCAGCGGATTTGGAAGGACATCAACGAAGAGTGGGTCGAAAGAGGTGAGGGAGAAGGGATGGCGTACAGGAACCACCACCATGGGCCTGGCCTAGGTGCTGTGGGCGCCGGGTGGATGGACGACGCTGGAGGAGAAGATACGGGATACGTAAGCTTTTGATCGAACGAGTGTATTCGTACCGGCGTTGCATCCTGGACCGGATTACGGGAACATGGTGTTTTGGCGTTTTACTGAAGACAAATGTGAAATTGGAATCGGGCATGCATTGGCGCACCGACATTGGGTGGGCTCGTTGCTTTTCTGGGTCTGGTGGGGTACTGTGGTATTGTTTGGTGTTGGTGGTAGTTTGTATTTGTAGACACGGGATAGGATAGTGCCGACTTCCACGTCGAATTCCAATAATGATATTCAGTGCACATGCTCAGCTGAAGGATACCAAATGTGACGCTCACCGGTATGATAGGGATCAAGGACAACGAAAGCGCTTTCGAACGGCTTCCTTGGACGCTGTAGATATTCTCATTTCAGCGCTTGCGGTCTGCCGTGGCATTGTCGCACAACTCGAAAGTTATCATTTCCATGTTTACTAGGTCCACTTGCGAGGTTTGCGAACGACAATTGAGAATTAACATTACAACAGGACTGAGATTCGAGGCAAGAGAAGCTATTTCAGGACGTTCGCGTCTGGACTATGGGCGGCCTTGTAGCAATCGGAAACATTCCGAATAGGCACGCCACCGCGCCTCATGTGAAAACGCCCGAGCAACGGCCTGAAGGGACCCCGTGACTGAACGTCCGTCCGATTTAGTACCGGTAGGTCGAAAACAAGTGAGGCTGGTGAAGGTAGGATGGCTCAGCCACAAGATGGGACAAAGGCACGGACTACCGGTCCTGAAGCATCACTGCTACCCCTCCACGCGACTTTGCCCCGCAACACGTCAACTTTGCGAACATACCACGACCACTGTACATCTTCACACTACCATAAAGATGTTTAAGAAAGAGTATGACGATATTCAATCGTCGCGTATATAGACGTAGCTAAAATGCACAGCATAACCTCCGGCGCAAAATCCAAGGTCAAATCGAGCGCCCAGCGCGCAATCCGCTCCAAAGTGCTCGAAGAATACCCCAAACTAGAACCATATATCGAAGACATACTGCCCAAGAAAGAGCAATTAGATCTCGTCAAACTGTACGTATCCTCAACTACAACAGCAACATTGCCTCCCCCACACGCCTCAAGTGCAATGCACGCCCGTACGCCAGCGAACTAACAAGCTCCCAACCACAGCCCCGACCGCGTCTCCCTCTACACTCTACATGGCACGCCGCTCTTCTTCCAACACATGGACGACGCCCTGCTCCCGCACCTCACGCTCGTGCACAAATACCCCTTCGCCTTCCACCGGCTGCGCATCGACCGCGGCGCAATCCGCTTCGTGCTGTCCGGCGCAAGTCTCATGGCCCCCGGGCTCACATCGCCGGGTGGCCGGCTGCCGGACGCGAGCCTGAGCGACGAGGAAAAGGAGAAGTACGGGTCGGAGGATCTGCAGGCGGGCGAAGTGGTGGTGATTGAGGCCGAGGGCAAGGAGACGGCGTGTATGGTGGGCGTGTTGAAGATGGGCACGGCGGAGATGAAGAAGGTTAAGAAGGGACAGGCGTGTGAGAGTGGGCATTATTTGGGAGACGGGCTGTGGACGCTGAAGTTGGATTGAGGGGCGTTGGGATTTTGTCGGCCTGTTGGGAGGCACGCTTTGCGGTACGAGGTGGAAAGCACGCAGTGGGTTCGCTGAGTTCTCGTGACAATAGTATGATGACATGGGAAAATACAGAGCCTGGGACGACGTCGGGATAGCAAGGCGCGAAAGGCGCATAGGGTCAGCACGAGCTTAGACGCTTCGATGAGCGTTGGATTGCCCAGATAAGATGCCTTACAGTGATCTTGGTATCATTGTTTAATCATGAAAGCCATTCCACCCATGGCCAACCACTGGCTCAAAAGTTCTTTATACATCTTGTGAGCCTCAGAGTTCCCTCTTTAAGTATGACTTATTGCGGTGCACCCCGGCCGGCACCTCGTCCTGCACCTCCACCTCCTCCCATCAGATTTCTTGCCCTGTTCTATACGTTAGTCTCTCATACCAAGCATTGTTTTCCAGGGTCAGACCTACATATCTGCAATGTTCGGGTCGCTCATCAGGCTGGCCAGGTCAGGCATGCCACCGCCACCACCGCCGCCTCCCGACCCTCCAGCACCACCTCGTCCAGCAAACTGGTTTGCCATGTTCGCTAACTGCGGATTGTTCATGATGTTGCTCATCATGTCCGGGTTGCTCATCAGGTTCTGTGCCATCTGTCTCATCATCGGGTTTTGCATGAGGCCAGCAAGGTCCGGCATACCTCCGCCGCCGCCTCCACCTCCACCACCAAGCATCGACGCCAGCGACGAGAGGTCTGGCATGCCGCCGGGTGCACCACCTGGCGCGCCCCGAGGGGCGTCCGGAGCACCAACATCACCGCCCTCCTCTTCGACCTTCTTCTTCGCTGTCTCGTAACCTTTGCGCATGACTTCCGAGCCGCCTCCCTCTGCGTCCATGCCTGCCTTGTATGCCTCCATTGCACCCTTTGCATCGCCGAGCACGTATTTGGCGAGACCAAGACGCGACCATGCCTTCGAGTAGTTCGGGTCGGCAGCGACGGCCATTTCAGCGTCCTCTTTTGCCAGCTCGTGCTTGCCTTGTCCAGAGTATGCGGCGGCGCGGTTGGAAAGGTAAATAGGGTTCAGCGGGATGACCTCGAGGGCCGCTGTATAGTGCTTGACGGCAGCTTCATAGTCTTTCTTTTTCATTGCCTCGTTACCAAGACCCTTGAGTCGCTCGGCCTCATCCTTGTTGGGTCCTCCAGGCCCCGGGGCGTCCTTTGCTGGTGTCTGCGGTGTTGCCGGTCGCGCTTCTGATGCTGAAGAGCTACCTTCTGTTGTGGCTGTGGTCTTTCCCTTGAGCTTCTCGTACACATTGTAGATAGCAAGTAGATTCTGACCGCCTAACGCATCCTTCTTTGCGGCTTCGTCGGCGAGGTCAACCTGGAAGGCTTCGGCGATACAGTTTGCGGCAACTTCGAGCTGCTCAGCATCGTCTGACGCTACCGAGCCGTCTGTCTGTGAGGTCTGGAGGAAGTCGAGGATTGCAAGCGCAAGGCGCTTCTTGGATTGGTTGGACGCCTGAGAAGTGTAAGATGTGGTTCCTCGCAGAGTGGCAGGGGACTGACCATGAGGGCGATTGAGGCGACGAATTGTTGTCTAGCAGTGGAAGTTGTTTCAGAGAGTGCTACGTGTGCTAGATCAGGGGGACAGACGACGAAGAACAGTGAAGTCGAAGTAAACAAGTAAGGAGGAAGGAAAGCTATCTTTGTATTGGAACTCGAAGCTTCCGTTGGTCATTGGCGGGGCAGCGCCAAGCTTACGCCTGCCAGAATATGGCACGCCAGGTTTCACATGGGAGCCATTAGCGCATCGATATCGAGACGAATGCCCATTAATGGTGCACTGAATACTATTCGTACTTCATGATCTCGTGTACTTCTACAGCGCCGCAGGGCGATATGTTACAAGTTGAAGATGAGATGGTGGTATCTACAAGCGCTCAATCATCGCTCAATCCCTCCCAGGCAGGTTTTGGCTTCTCTTGCGGCCATAATGAACTGAACCACGAGGCCTTCTCCTCGGAGGGTATCCTGTTGGCGCGCTCCTCAACCTCAGCGTCTATTACGAATCTCCTCATGCGCTCTGCAATGCGGGCATCGAGTACCATTTCATCAAGCCATACTCTTTCCTTTCCTTCCTCGTCTTTACTTCGATCCCGCGCCGTCTTGTGGTAGTCCGCCTCTTCGTGCGCAAGTAACCTTTGTTGTTCCCATTGCGCGTTGCTCTCGCCATCATCACCTCCGAGATTGGCAGTTTCGCCGGCAACCTCGAAGGGTCTATATGCGCCCAAGACAGCAGCAGCAGTCTGCCTACCAATGTCGTCTGCAGCCTGGCGTCGGTTGAGGAATCGATACATGCGGATTGGAAAGTTGAAGAAACCGAGTAAGTGCGGGAAGGGCACAACAGCAACAGGACCAAGAGCCTGCGGGCAGTTTCGGGAGAGAATGGCGTTTTCGTATTCGGAGGGTTTGATGAATGGAGGTGGCTGCTTTCTCTTTTTAGGTTTGCTCTCTTCTTCCTTCGGCTTCTCGCCTTCTTCGGGCAAGGGAGTATTAGGAAGAGCTTGTGGCGATGCGTCGTCGGTTGCGTGGATGACTGTGGGCTCCGAACCTGGTGCGTCTGAGACAGGAGTGGACGTCGGTGTCGGCTCCTCGATCTGCGCGACAGGGAACTCGAGAGGCGTTGGTTCTGCCACTGGTGTAGGAGGGTCTAGTGGCCCTAGCCAGCCTTCGTGTAGCCCTCTGACGTATTCTTTCCATGTGTGTCTCCCAATTACAATATCTCCTGCAACACCTTCCCAGTCCGTCACACCAGCTCTCTGCCTGAGACCCTCAAGTGACTCCTCCAGACCCTCTTCCAAAGGCTCCACACACGGCTCACCCTTTTTTATCCGCAGCTTTCGTATCCTCTCTGCCAGGCCAGCTCTGACATCTCCTTCTCTCCTGCCCTCAATGGCGTCCCAATCCAGCGCAGCCGCGACAAGGATAGGTTTGACGTATTCGTGAAAGTGATCCCGCGCAGGCACAAGGCCGTCTGCTGGCGGTGCCGATACGTATACGGTGACTCTGCGGGGTAGTTGATGTGTGTCTAAAGGTTCCTGTGCGATGTGCTCAACGACCTTGGCCCACTTCCTCTGTACGCGCTTCTTCTCGCGGCGGTCGTACATGACGGCGGCGGTCCATGATCCGGTGATCGAAAGGAAGATCATCCAATTGCGCGATGGGAGCTTGAATCGGAAGTTTGGCAAACCTGTAGTTGTGAGCTGGCAGTTCAAGAAGTGAAGATGTGGAACGCGCACCCATCATCCTCCACACTGGATTCGGAGGCCGTGGGGCCTTGACCGGGCCTGCCGACGCACCGCCGGCTGGCGCAGCCTTTGCATCTGAGTCCGCCATGGGGAGTGTTGGCGGTAAAGAATGTTCGAAAGATTGTCGCGAAGCCTAAAAATTCCCGGCGGTCGGCGAACGCGGAAGTCATTCGGAGCAGGCGTGCGATATGCTCCCGTCCCAACACAGCAGATATCACACAAACAGATCTTATATACGCAGTCAAAATGATAAAATCAAGCCTAGCAGAAAAATTGGATAAAACACAACCTACTGCTTACTGCATTCTAACAGAAGCATAAAAGCGCAAAAAAAGGAGACTCGCTGGCGGTACTGGGAACTGTAGACATGTTAGGATGTCTCAGGACCACCAAGCTTTTGGAACAGAACGTACTCGAACCCAGGCTGGCGCGGATCGTAGGATCGGGACTCGATAGAGCCCGCCAAGCCACAACGCGACGTCATACCACTAGACCATACCACCGTGGTTTTGTGATTTATGCAAATTTTTGGCTTTGCACATATATATACTTATTGCCAGCGAGCACGCAACCCGGGTGTCCGCAAGCTGCGAAGAAATATGCAAGACCCACTTGAGAGTCCAGGAGCGGCGAAGAAATATGCAAGACCCACTTGAGAGTCCGGGAGCGGCGTCCATCTGCGCCAAATTACCCCACCTCGCCCTTGTCCTTACCGGTGAGACCTGGAAGGCAGCACCAACTTTGCAGGTCATCGACACTTGCAATAATCCACGTAGTCTTGCATGCCACAGCAAATAGCACCAGCATGCAACTTCAAGGTTTGCTCTTGCACAGACGGGTAGCGCCGCCTAGTGCGCACACGAACAACTATCCCTCCTTATGGTATTGGGCATTTGTTGAAATACTACAAGTACACCTCTTCAGCGGAAACCCACAAGCGATGGCTTGAAATACACACTTCCACTCCCCCTGAACTGTGACATGAAGATAGTGAGGCTCTATAACAGGGTTGTCTAATTTGTATGAAGCGATCAGGATGTTTTATGGTCCTTGATATCGTCGAGAGGGGCAGCACGTGGGCAAGAAAGGGTGGATCATTCACTATAGGCTGAGAAAGAAACCATATAGCGCAATAAACACGACTCAAGTCCCTACCCCATCTCCAAAGCTCTGCGTCCTCTTTCTATACCCCTTCACTTTTGTGCCTTCGCTCCTGGCGGCAGAAGGCTGCCTACGCCTCCTCACCAGCTGATATCCACGCTCAATCTCAATCTCAATGCCAGTCCGAACATGTAACGCCGCGACGGCGGGCCACACGCTTCGTTCACCCTTGTGTATCCAGTAATCGATCATGTCCTTCGTGGGGTTCTCAAGAAGTTTGAGGAAGTCGGTAGGCGAGAGCTCAGGCACAATGGTCAGGCTTGCGCCAGGGACATCCTCGTCGAGAAGGAAGCGGCGGATCGAAGGGCTCATGAGGCCGAGCTGGTCGAGCTGGCGTAATCTGTGCTGCACTTCCAAAATCGCGAATTTGAGAATTGGCATTGTAAGCCGCCACCGTCCATCTTGCTGCGGGTTTGGATGATGCAGGTCTGATCGAAGGAACGGCGCGAGGTACGGCCGCGCTTGGCTGACGATGTAGTGGTTTACGTTGAAGAGTTGGCTCAGGCGGTGGAGTGGGGATCTACGCTCGCCGTACGAAGCGTGCGTCGAGGGGTGAAATGTGGCTTGCGCGGCGAGGGGCCAAGGTATGATATCGCCGTGATGGTCTTTACAGAGGACTGTTACGGGACGGTAGAGGGCTGATGAGGCTGTGGTGTTGGAGGCTAAAGCGGCGCACCGAATGAGCTGTTTGTGGATGTCAGTTGAAAACCACGTGTTGATTTCGAGCAAACCTACGACGTTGGGAGCTGTCATATGGTTGAGAAGGCTTGGTACACCGCCACCGCCGCTAGTGTTGACTGTGATGTTCAAGATCCTCTTCGTTCTGTCATATGCCTCCTCAAAAGTCAAATCTCCAATGTTCGCCTTGAGTACCTCTTCAAGGACATCAACGTCAAGCAAGTGTCCAGTGGCCCACCATCGCTTGACGCGCCGAATAAGTGTATGGCTCCATTTTCCCCGTGTATTGGGGTTCCTATCTGATCGATTTGTGAAAGCTTCGATGTTGATGTGCGAGCCAGATAGAGCCGTGAGTAAGTCTTCCTCAGTGTGTACGCAGACCAGGGCTGCGATGAGAGCGCCCGTAGCAGTCCCAGCGATGACTCTGGGCAGAAGTCCACGCAGATGCAGTGCCTTCACGACACCCAGATGGCACAGTCCAAAGATCGCTCCACCTTGTAGGACCAGGGCCGACCGTCCCATTCCCAGTCTCATGTCGTGTAGCGTTTCCATCTTCTCTTGGTGCGAAAAGGGAGCACCGGGTGCTGGTGTGACTTTCGCCGTTGTGATGATGTCAATGCAGTTTGCGACCTGGGCGACATAGTCTTCGATGAGCATCTTGGTGCCATTGAACGCTTTGTTGTAAAGGGGAGACGCGGTGATATTCCCAAGGTTGCGCACGAGGCCTGGTCGTAGGATCTTGATGATATCGACGACGTCTTCCTCTTCCTCGGCTTTGTAGAGGCTCGTACTCCGTTCTTGGATGAGGCGGTAGTTGTAGTGTTTGCTCATGGGGTCCTGCCGCCTATAGTGGCCAAGTTAGCGAGCATGATACAAGAGTGTGTTGCTCGGTGTAGATCCGCACCACATGTCGTAGTCCATGCACTCATCAAGGCTGCGAGCAGCAGCAATCCATTCCTCATAGATCCGTGCTTCGCCAATATGATCCAGGAGTTGATCCCTCCTGCTCTTCGTCCACCACCAGCCCCACAAATACTTCAGCATATTAGTAACTCTCCTGTTCCTTGCGCACATGCAAGAATAAATCATCGCATGTTCAGCAAGATGGAAGACGTACCTTTAGCCAGAAGAAGCCGACCTCCCAAAGGGCACATGCCACGGCCCACAGTATCCCAAACACCTCAGCCATGATAACAAGGTTGAGTGGTGATAGGCTGACAAGGCCGCAATGAAAGATGTCGCGTTGTTATTTGCTGCATTTTCGGGGACGTTGCGTTTCGGGCTCAATGTGGTGAGGCTTTCACATGTGAGATACGGATGCAGTCGCGGGCGGGCCGACGTCAGACGCGCCCAAGCTTCTGGAAGGAACGTGCGGGGCACCAGCCACTGTGGTGGGGCGGCTAAATTAGGGTTAGTCCAGAAACGCCACATGTGATCGATGCGGGACGGGATGGACGGTGTCTCGAAACACTAACGACAATCAATCCGCAAACATGCCAGGGTCGTCTCTTTGGCTGCTACCTCCAAAGTCGCACCCTCTCTCGACTGTACTGCCCACATTGATTCACGACACATCGTCACACTTCAAATCCACCCACTCATTCCTCGCACACGTCACTCTCACCTCTGAGATCTCGCCCTCAACACACTCATCCGACCCACAAGTATGGCTCGACTCCCTTGCCTTACCTTCAGGCGATGACGTTCAAGTCAAGTTTGAAAAGCTGGCTAGCGAAGATGTGTTCTTCCGGAAGTTGTACATCAAGTGTCACAAAACGGGGGGCGTGAAGAAGTTAGCTGAAGCATGTAGGAGGGAAGTCGATGGGTATGACGAGGAATTCAAGGCGAGTAATTGGGCTGATGAGGAGTACAATCCGCACCTGAGCTTGTTATAGTACGTCTCCGTTATAGCCACTGCACGTGATGTCTGAACACTCGCTGAGATCGTACAGCCATGACTGTCTGAGCATCGACGCAGAAGGTCTCGCACCAATCGAACACCTGGCGCAACAGACTGGTATTAGCCTAATTGGCGAAGGACAGCTAGGGGGTTGGACTGGTGGCCGCGTCGTGCTTGTCCCTACTGATAAATCCATTCGTCAGTGGAGCCCCATCGCGGAAAGAGCGCTATGATCATTGACTCGGGAAACCATTCCGACTAGTGCTTAGTGTGGTGCGCACAAGGCGGACGCTGGTGGCGCAATCGTGCCGTCTTGCTGCATAATAACGTCACGGGGAAGCTCTGGAAAACCTGGACGAGGATGAGAGCAGCGCTTAGCACGAAATACGGCAGCAATAAGACAAAATATGAACTTAGTCGTGATAATTCATTACTATGGTATCATACACTACGGAAAAGATGCCGTCCAGTGGCACGATTTCGAAAACTCCATTTCATCGTGAAACATTTATTTCATGAAGCCAGCCTTGCCATCACCGTTGGCATCTACCTTGGGGTTGAGCTTGTCCATGAGAGATGGCTTGTGGCCGGTGGTGGAGTCGTGGTGACCTGAGCTCAAGTTAGCTCTGGATTTGTCTTCAGTGAGAGCTCTAGGGAGGTCTGTACCAGTCGATGAGGAGCCGATGGCACCATCGGTACCGACGTGACGGCCAGTTCCAGATGAACCGGTCAAGCCGGATGCAGTGGTGCCGGAGCCGGTGAGGCCAGAGTTGTGGTGGTTGGGGGCATCGTTGTAGTCGCCATGCTTGTGGTGTTCGCGACCGATAGGTGCGCCATCATGGTGACCATCGCGAACGTGGCCGAAGCCTCCAGCAGCGCCGCCACCAATGTTCTTTGGCACACCTTGGAACTCGTCGTAGCGCTCCTCGCGGCCACTAAGTACACCGCCCTTGTGCTTGAACTCGTCCATGGTCATGGTCGGCAGAGCGGTCGTCTCATGGTGGGTAGCAGCGTTGTGGTGAACCTCGTGAATGGGAACGGTGGTGTGAACAACGTTAGGCTGAATGACCTCCTTCTTGACGACAGGCTGGATAGTCTCGTGGATGTGCTGAGGAATTGTTAGTGTGAGTTGAGAAGAGCTGGGAGTTCAGTCTTACGTGGTGGACGTGCTCGCCGCCCATGGTGGGTGCGACGCTCTGGCTCTGAGTGGTGCCCTCTACTCGCCTCTCGTCGCGGAACTGAGCCTGCTCTTGGACAAGGTTCCTCTTGGTGGAGTCATGGTCGCGGTGGTCAAACTCGCGATGTTGGACACCACCGAGCTTGGCAGTGTGTGTCTCGGGAAGCACTTCACGGTCCTTGACCGGCTGGACTGTGCGGTGGTAATGGTCTTGGTGAACCTCCTTGTCGACAGCGGTGTTGATCTCCTCGTGTTGGTGAGGCTTCACAGTCTCGTGAACAACAGCAGGGGCGACAGCCTCGTGGACTGTGGTATCATGATGACCGGCCTTCTTGGTGAAGTCGGAGAGGGCTGACTTGACTTTGTCCATTTTGGTGTGTTTTGGTTGTGTAGGTTGGAAGGTGTGTGTGAGTGATTTGCAAGTGGTGCAGTGGAGGTTTTGGATATAGAAGGTGGGGTTGATGGTATGATGATGCCTTGATGCTGCGGTGCTGGACCCTTTATACCGCCTGTGTGAGAAGAGCGACGTAATCGGGAGCACTAGTAGCTCAAGATCTTGTTTCTCTCACTGCACCTGCCGCGGGTCCCAGCTGTTTGCTGTGGCAGTGTCTCTCTGCGCTCAATCGGTGCATTGGTGGCCGCTCATTGGCCCGAGACGGTGGATATGTCCCGCTGCGTTGCGCATCATTGTGCTTCCGATGGGCTTATGACGGCGAGGCCTGATGTACGTCAGGGATCTCTCCCATCTTTGCCCCTCAGCCACTGTTTAGTCTCGGCGGCAGCGGTACGCTTGACGTGGAACGTCGCGCTATGTACGCGTGGGTGCTTAGCTGCTGCTCGGTCTGCTGCCCATTTCGGCTCAATGTAGTCATAGTGTGCCGAACTGAGACACAAAGGTGCGAGCCCGGCACACACTTCACGGTATGAGCCGTCCAATTCCAGGCATGAACATTGACGCTGTGCAGAGGATCGTGTGCATGGGAGATCGTCCGCGGGGATTGTGTCATGGTGGGGTCCGTGCACCTGCCACATTGGACTTCAAAGAATTCTCGGGAACCACAAGAGCCCTCTTCAGTCCTTGCCCAGCCAACACCTTGCTTGTCTTTGCCAACCTGCTTCGCTGTTCCCGGGCGCCTGGCTGCTCCGAGATGGACAGCCTGAAGATCTTGCCTCTCTAGGCGCACTATTGCGATCATCAGTGGAGCCGCCCGCGATCAATGTGCACTCTCCTTGTCGTCATCCCGTCTCTCGGGCTCCACTTAGCATGGCATTCTGGCGACCTCGTCACACTGCGGTCTTCGTGCGTGCCCCGCGCTACATCGGCATTGTCACAGTTACTGTGTGGAACAAGGTACCACCGCGATACGCCTACGTCATGCAAAACGCCATCCACGAGCCGTCACCGAGCAAACGCGTCCATCTGCCAATAGCGAAGATGCTCGGCTAGGGAGCTCAGGGAGCAAACAGTCTGGGTCACCATCGGCGCCGCCGCTGTCGTTGAGGCAAGGTCGAGCTCTGCCGGTAGCGACGGCGGTCTGGAGCCGGTGCCATGGGAAAGCGGCCCTTCAGGTGTCAGTCACGTAGCCTTGCCATGTGCCACATCGTGAAGTGCTCCCGTGAGGCGAAAGGAGTTTCGGACAGAATCACACCCAAGCCATTCCCGTGTGAAGCGCGGGGTCACAGCGTCGCCGCTTCGCCTCGCGCTGTCC
>TARA_R110002003_G_scaffold27_25_pt1 | contig 13422 bp, 9 predicted proteins | sample TARA_R110002003 | Tara Oceans TARA_R110002003 (sample SAMEA4396441) | marine metagenome | biome: Westerlies Biome; feature: [SRF] surface water layer (ENVO:00010504); material: water (ENVO:00002006), including particulate matter (ENVO:01000060) such as... | depth 5 m | reverse complement strand
AAAAGCGGATCAGATCGCTGGCATATTCACGATCAAGGCTTACTTGATGCAGCGACTCCAAAGCTGGGACATTATACCCAAAGTCTCGTAAGATATTGAGACATTTAATTAGGGGGTCTACGGCCCAATCATCACGATCCATGATTATTTTCATGATGAGGCTGACAGCCAATCTGGAGACGAACGCAGTAGGATCAGCCGCTCTGTCAGCAAGTCTGTCGAGCGCCATTCCGTCCAACCCACGAAGTCGGGATGGAAGCCATGAGAGTATGAACAAGATAGTAGAATCGTGGCTGAAATCATGTCAGTATTGTTTATTGTCATAGAAGAAACCTCAATACTCACTTCAGAGCAGATTGCCCAACTCCTTGACTTTCAAGGTAGTCGAGGATATCCATGCGTCCATAATACGCTGCATTCTATCAGCCCGTAATGTTAGCTACTAATCTTCGGAAACCGATCTGATTAGAATCAGGAGGTACTCACGTAGAGGCAGGTATTCATGCCCCCTTCCTCAAGGTGAAAAGGGGAGATGATGCCTTCTCGCAAAGCGAGATCGACGTCTTCGATTGTGCCGATTGTAAACAGTGTAAAGCACGCATGATTGAATTCGTTATCCACTGTTGTGAATACGTTCAGCTGCGTGTACTGCCTGAGACAACGGGCGGACGCCATATCGCGAAGGAACCGAGCATGAATTGCAACGCGTGTCTGGCCTTGTTCAAAGGCTGAAGAGAAGCTAACTTCCTCCATATGTCGCGCAGGTGTCTTCGTTGGAGAAGAGCTAGGGAGAGCAATATCGATTCTTCCCGACGGTGTAGTAATGGTCCATGTTTTGTTGCGATATTTCCGAACCTTGTGGAGCCGCGAGATCGCACGTTCTTCTTCCTCTTCGTTCTGTGCTAGGCGAGTCGACTCAAATGGCCCATTTACAGTCCGCTTTTGTTTGCGATCCCTCAGATATTCGACTGTGTCCTCAGGATATAACCACTGATCGATCGATCTCGCCCCTGATCTTCTGATCTGAGCTGTTCTTTCCACCATGGCAGAGTCGACAAGGTCTCCAATTTCTGATCGTAGCCAATAAACATGAGGTATGGAGACTTCTTGGCCGTGTTGAGAAACGAGTTGGTCAATTGCCGATATCAGGTCATCCTGATGTGGGAGCAGCCATGTCAAGATTTTGTCTTGACGTTCACCAAGGAAGGAAATGGTGCGATTGCTTTGTTGTACTTGCACAGCACCGTCATTGCTCAAAGACAATAACGTTTTGACGTCGGTAGCTACATCGCTTAGCATCCCAATCTGGGTCCTAGATGCTTTGGCAACTCTCATATCTGTGCGTTCCAAGGTCCGCAGAACGGTGGTTGTTTGTTTGTGTGTATGTTCTGATAAGTGTGTGGCCATTCTCTGGCGACCAAGGACATCTGATAGCGTGCTTTGTACGGACGAGATGGCTTGCGTTCCTGCGTCATGACAGGCAAGTTGCTGAGTGTGAAAGCCGTCCAGCTTCGTCAACAGGATTTCGTGGTCTTGTGTATTCTGCGTAACATGTTTTCGTTGATTTGCGGCTAACGTCGTGATGATTGCTTGTTGTTGGGAATCTAGTTTGGCTACGACGGTGTTGGTCGAGGCGTCGATCTGTATGCCCAGTTGATCGAAGCCTGTCCGCATGGATTTCTCAATGGTGGCATGGCCGAGGGCAGATAGCTCACTATAGAGTACCGTTAGCCATAAGAGAAAGCCACCGAACGCCAGACGGCGTTTCGAAGGTGTAACGTACCTGCCAGCGAGCGCGACAGCACTCGCTAGCTGGGACTTTGAATGTTCAAGGTTTCGTATCGCTTTCGTAACTTTGGTTTCGCTCAACACATACTTGACTCTACTCCATGTCTTGTTCCCTTTGAATTTCCCAATAAGCAGCCTGAGTGCTTGCACCTCTCGATTGAGGGCCTTCGTGGACGACTCGAGCGCGGCAACACCACCAGTGGTTGTGGTCGTAGCTCGACGAGCCTTGAGATTGTTCAGACACTGTATGGCACCTTGAGCTAAGATAACAGTCTCTTCGATGGCCTTGTGCAATCTGCTGATGTCTTCAGGAGCATCCGCAACATCGCGAAGAAAGCCGATGACCTCGCCGCAAGTCCTGACCAAAACGTCCGCAACGCCTACGGCCGCAAATGCACCAGCTACACTTTCGAATGCGCCGGACATGGTGTTGAGAACATAGAGACAATGCGCCGCTGCGACAACATTGGACTAAAGGGTGATGGCGGACCCAAAAGGATGAGAGCAGTGAAAGAACTCAGAAGCGCAGCGTTACGCCGATTTTCTTCGTGCTCATGGCGAGGGCCTCAGCCTTGCTGCGCCCCCGCCTCCCTCCGCCACCCAGCCCCGATGGTTTGGGCGACCGGTGAGTGTTTGCAAGGCTGACACTTTGGGCACAGCGGCCATCGAACTTCATTCGCCGCTGATATGAGGGGCGTTGAACAGCCGCGTACATGATGAGTTGTGAAAACTACCAGCATCTGACGGATTCCGCCTGCAGATAGTGATAAATTACCTGGGGTAGCTCATTGCCTGCGCTCGAAATTTCATGCAGTCTCGCGGCGAGAAAAATGTCGTTGGGTTTGAATGGTTTGATAGGGGTGCGCGTCCGGACAACGACGCGACCGGTTGTTAGGTCCATTGCATTCTTCGTGTCCAATCGTTCGCTCACTCTCTCCGCTTGCACCATCTTGCCCAACGCCGCCGTGTACACAACGCTAAGCAGTCTTCAAAGGTTGTCCGCCTGCACGTGGAAACAAAAATAAGGCCTACTGCAAAGAGGTGGTTCTTCCCGAAAATCAGCAAACACCGAAACCTTGCCCCCTTTTTAAGGCGAATTTGTCCAACAACAATAATATCCACATAGAGAATTATAATTATGTATAATTAGAGAGCACGTAAGTCTCCATCGTATTTTACACCTAGAATTTAGATAGTCTAGATTATGTTAAGGATTAGAAATAACCACGTCGTTGAAGGCAGTCCATGTTTCTTTTGTCGGCGCGTGGCCTGTTTCACCATGTGTCGATCTACGTGAGGACAGGGCGATCTTCGGTCTCCGACGTCATATGTTCAGGGGCTGCCCGGAGTGATACAGTTAGGACCGGATGTTCTATTTGCTCTCTGTTCGTCGTCCCCTCTCATTCGGGGACACTTGTGACCGTCTTCTTGCACTAGGTGGCATCCACCGATTGATATTCGGTGGATTCAGTTAGCGTAGACGCAGACCCTTTTTGTCCGTCTTTCTGACTTTCCTTGATAGCGTACGTTCGAATGGCGGAAAGGTGTACAAAAGTGGAAACTCTCGCGAAACGACCTGCTCGGATTGGCCGGTTTCATCTCCCGCACCGACATCCTTAACCCTACCCTAAGGCTGAACAACGCGTCCACGCCCAAGACCTGCATTTCATTGGCCGTGGACAAACTAAAACAAGCTATCGCTAGGACAAGTCCACGCAGTTCAAGTCTCGGAGATTGTATTACACCGACTGATTTGGTGCCGTGCATACGATCTCCACGTCTGCCGCGCAGTGTATCTGCATGGGAGCATTGAAATGCTTCCGTATGGCTCAAACCACACACACTTCTGGAGATGACAACAAAACCTAGTCTAGGCGACCGTCAATATGAGCAGATGCTTCTTCACGATCTAATTACTTGCTTCCTGTGTAAGCTGAAATTGGCTGACAAACCTCCTCTCGACCATGGGCCTCGCAAGCGTGTAATCTCCATCCCCTTCCTCGTCGGTCTTTGCCCCCCACGCGCCTCCACCCGGTGTATCGATGACGAAGCAGTCTCCCCTCTGAACAGCAAAGTCTTTCCGTCCGCCCAGTCTGCACCAGCGATTGCCGTTTTTCTTGACAATGTAGTTCACGCCACTCTTCCCATCCTCGCCACCGAACATGCCGTACGGCCGTGTGACGCGGCGTTCACTGACAATCGATGCATTCATGTCGCGATAGAACTCGTATACACGTCGGATGCCGTTGCCGCCGTTCCATTTTCCTTCGCCGCCAGAGCCGTCGCGGATGCTGAACTCGCGAAGCAGCACGGGGTAGCGCTTCTCTAGGAGCTCGGGGTCGGTGATGCGAGTGTTGGTCATGTGTATGTGCACGCCAGAGGTGCCATGCCATCCCGGTCCTGCCCCGCTGCCTCCGCATATTGTTTCTCCGAAGCCGAAGCCAGAGTTGGGGATGGGCTTGCCATCGTTATCAGAGTCACCATTGATGCCGAATGAGAACACATTGCAGTCACCCTGGCTTGCCGCGCACGCCTCAAAAGCTCTAATGACCACGTCGGTGACGCGCTGCGAGGTGATGGGATTACCGGCACATACTGCGGCGTATGGCGATGGATTCAGGATGCTGCCTTCAGGGATTGTAAATGTCAAGGGGCGCAGACAACCCTCGTTAAGCGGAATATCCTGGTTGATCAAGCATCGCAGCACATAGAGTGTCGCAGATCTCGCGATGGCCTGAGGGGCATTGAAGCTATGATAGCCTTCTTCACCGGTGCCCGTGAAGTCGAAGTGAGCAGATCCATCGTCTGGGTTAATGGTGATAGCAAGCTTGATTGGCGTGCCATCGTCCATAAAATCAAGCGCAAGCAAGGGTTTCCCGCCCTTTTCTCTGTAAGTACGCTTCATGAACTCTCTAACGCATGCTTCGGCATTGGAAGTGATCGAATGCATATTGAAATGTACGGTCGCTAGTCCCCTCTCCGCAATGAGATCTGCCACCAGCGCTGCACCTTTCGCGTTTGCAGAGACTTGGGCTTTCAGATCGTTGATGTTATCAGCAAGCTTGCGTGTTCCAGAACATCCTGGGTACTGGGCAGGGTCGTGAAGCAAGACCTTTGTGACGAGTTCTTCATCGAAGACACCATCACGAACCAGATACTCAGAGACGATCATGGCGCCTTCTTCGTGCAACTCGACACTGCCAGCCGGCATAGACCCAGGTAGAATACCACCAATTTCTTGATGATGTCCTCTTGAGGCTGTGTAGAAGATGATAGTCTTCCCGGCATCATCGAAGACTGGTGTGATGCAAGTGATGTCTGGTAAATGGGTGCCGCCGGAAATGGGGTGGTTCGCTACAATGACGTCGCCCGGGCGGAGTAGGCCTTCGTATTTCTTGTGCTGGTACATGACAGCCTGCTCCATGGAGCCAAGATGCACGGGCACATGAGGAGCGTTTGCAACGAGTCTTCCCTCTGGACTGAACAATGCACAACTGAAGTCGAGGCGCTCCTTGATGTTGACCGAGACACTGGTCTTCTGCAGCGCAAGGCCCATCTGCTCCGCGATGCTCATGAAGCGATGAGCCATCACAGAAAGCTCTACCGGGTCAACAGTACGAGGTACCGATTCCGCGGTGCTAGCGGCGGTTGCTGTTCGATCTAGCTCGATCATGACGTGCCGGTCCAGAATGATCGCTTTAGATCGAGGTGCAACTACAATGGTTTGAGTGTTGTCGAGCACTATCGCAGGTCCCTCAATCACGTCGCACTTGTTCAACGACGGGAGATGGAATAGCGGAGCCGTAGTCCAGCCACCTTCGAAGTAGACTTGTACTTGGTCTGCGATCTTTTTGCTGGAAACCGGAACCTGTGGGCTCTCTGCAAGCTGTTGCGCGAGATGAAATTCTGGCTCGACAGATGGGCTTCGGGCTGTCGCTCGCACGCGCACATTTTCGACCAAGATATCTCGACCCGGCATAATGAAGGAAAATTGTCGTTTGTGTTCAGCAACAAACGCATCGTCCCATGTACCATCCTCTGGCCGAGTGACCATGAAAGTCGTATCAGATCCTTCATACCGAAGATTGAGGAAATGCTCGAAACTGATTGTCTGACCAGCAAAGCCGTCGTTTGCGAGCATGTCGGCGGCCTTCTTCTCCAGCTTAGTAAGACGATCGTCAAGTTCGTCTAGAGAAGAATGAAGAAGTACGGAGCATGGCTCTTGAACATCTCGAACAACGTCAGCCAGGGCCATGCCATAAGCTGATAGGATGGAAGAGTAGCGATGGATCAAGACGCGATCAATACCCAGATTGGCAGCAATAGCGCATGCTGCTTGCCCACCAGCACCACCGAACACGGCGAGGTCGTGATCAGAAGTGCGGTGCCCCTTGGCCTCGGTTAATGATCGAATTGGGCGACACATAGTTTCGTTTGCAACCTCCAAAAACCCTAAAGCAAGTTCTTCGACGGTTTTGGTCTGGCCACCGGTGCGCGCAAGGTCTGCGTTTACCGAATGGAGTAAGTCTTCAAAGGCCTTTCGTGAACCTTGAAAATCCAAAGGCTCATTCTCGTTCTTACCGAATATCTTCGGGAAGTACTCAGCTTGGAGTCGACCAAGGATGAGGTTGGCATCGGTCACTGTGAGAGGCCCGCCCTTCCGATAGGCTACTGGTCCTGGATGCGCGCTTGCAGATTCGGGTCCAGCTAGGAAAAGTCCGTTGCGATATGATAAGATGCTGCCGCCGCCTGTAATTCATTAATCAACTGATCATTGGAAACATTATCTATAGATCGCGTACCTGCAGCTACCGTATCGATCTCGAGTTGCGGAGACTGTATGGTAACACCGGCAGTGATCGATTCGAATGTATGCTCCAATGTTCCAGCGTACCGTGAGACATCGGTTGATGTTCCTCCCATGTCGAATCCAATCACTGGCTTCCTGCGATGGGGATCATAGCACGTCTTGCTGAAGCCCACCACACCACCCGCAGGTCCTGACAATATGGCTTTTAGACCACTGAAGTGCTGCCATCCTACCAGTCCACCATCACTTTGCATAAACTCGCAGCGTGCGCCGTTCACATCTTCGAGGCCACCGATGAACCCCGCGCGGAATCCATCGATATAATCACGCGTTAAAGGCGTAAGATACGCGTCTGCAGTTGCCGAATAACCTCTTGAAATGGCTCTAATCATTGGGAAGATCTGTGATGAGACTGAGATCTGAGTGAAGCCAATATCTTTCGCAATGTCCGCAATTTGCAGCTCATGGTTGGGAAAGGTATATGAGTTGATCAAGGTTATGGCCAATGATCTCACACCCTTCTGATAGAGCGCCTGTAGGCCCTGACGAGCACTTACAGTGTCTAACGAAGTTAGTGACGAAGAAATGTTAGACTTTATCGACTCACCAACAGGTTGAATGATCCGTACAGCTTCTCCGCCCACGCCTTTCTGCAGCTCGTAACTCTCACGCTGTGGATCTCGTAACGTCGCTTTGTCCTCAGTGGAGTCGTGCAACGTGACTCTCTCGTCGATCTCTAACACATCTTCGAAGAGCGTCTCTGGTCTTCGAATATTCAGATCGAACAACTTCGGTCGCGTCTGATCGCCTATGCGCAAGAGGTCTCGAAAGCCCTTCGTGACAACTAGCGCACATTTTGTGGAATTCCTCTCAAGAAGCGCATTTGTGGCTACTGTAGTGCCCATCTTGATAGACTCGATATCACTCGTGTCGATCTTTTGGCCACGTGGTATGGATGTGCCTGTAGCCTGCTCCAGAATTCTACGAATTCCTTCCGTGGGTCTGTGTGATGAATGAGCTTGACTTCATGGTCACACCGCACATCCATCTAATACTGCACTTACGCATCGTTGTAATTTGTTGGATCATTGCTCAGAAGTTTCACCAATATATCTGGTTTGCCTGGGACAATTCCAAGACAATCTGTGAAGGTGCCACCACGATCAATAGCCACTCGTATCCCAGCGCCTCGCGAGGGTTGGTCGACGAACGGCATCTTCTTGAATTATTATGACTGAAGAATTGTTCCAGCTTCTGACTTATGATAGCTGATCTGTGTCGTGATTCGTAAGAGTCGAGACAGTTCTGCTTGTGCCCATGGGCGATGAAGATGAAGAACGCTCGACTAGTGCAGCTTGATCAATGCGAGACGTGTCTACGGAGACAAGAACCCAGACACGAACATTCATCGTGCGAACTGCCATTGCTCCGATGGCGGCGATGCTTATCGCGTCTGTTGTGAAAGGTGGGGAGGGACGCGTTCAGGGTTGGATCGCTGTTGCCGTCTGCCGACACTGGCTGGTGGCGGCCATTTCCCCGACGACGCGGCGCAGACGCAGCCGTCTCCGCAAATGGCGCGTCTTTCCTTCACGATCGGACTCGCAAGGCCGATCGACCATCTCGACCGTCTCAACGCGTTTTTCTTGAGAATGAGCTACCTTGCATTATGATGGCGAATGAGACAATTCCGAAGTCGTTCCGAGTCATCGGAAAGATCCTGTCACGTGCCTGCTACTAAACGCCCCAGACGCAGCTGGCTGCCCTGAGTATATTGTCGAAAACTCTGGTTCTTTAGAATCACTTCCGATCAATATAATTCACAATGGCTACTCACATCAATCTCCAGCTTGGGTGGCCATCGCCTTCTCTGTTTCCAGCAGCGCAACTCCTCGAGTCCGCCTCATCCGTCCTCACATCGCCAAAGAAGACCGCGTCGTCACTCATCTATGGGCCAGACGCGGGCTACGAACCACTTCGACACAGCATTGCGAAGTGGCTGACAAGAATCTATGGACGTGGCTCAAATCTGTCATTCGATCGAGTCTGCGTTACGAATGGAGCTTCGGGCAATCTCGACAACGTTCTTGCACGCTTCACAGAGCCAGGCTATACGCGCAATATTTGGATGGTGGAACCATGCTATTTCCTGGCCTGTCCAATCTTCATGGACAACGGCTTCGACGGTAGGATGAAGGGCGTGCCTGAAGACGATGAAGGGCTGGATATTGCGTATCTGCGGAAAGCACTTCAAGAATCAGATTCGAGTGAGGAGTTACATGCGCCATTGTGGAAGACAGGAGATCGGTACAAAAAGCTTTATCGGCACGTCATCTACTGCGTTCCGACCTTCTCCAACCCCAGTGCGAAGACTATGTCTCTGAGACGGAGGCAGGAGCTCATAATGCTGGCGAGAGAATTCGATGCTCTCGTGATCACGGATGATGTATACGATGTCTTGCGATGGCCCGTCGACCCCGATGCGAAGTACGACCAACTCAGCGATGTGCCACCGCGGCTCGTCGACCTAGATCGCACCTTTGACGGCGGGCCGAAGGATGGGTGGGGCAATGCCATGAGCAATGGTTCATTCTCCAAGATCATCGCACCTGGTGTAAGAGTGGGCTGGGCAGAAGCAACGCCTGACTTCGCATTGGCCCTATCACAAGTTGGTGCGACAAGATCTGGAGGTTGTCCTACGCACCTTGCTGCGTCGTTTGTTCACGAGATGCTCGAGTCGGGCGCGCTCGAGAACCATCTCTACACGACCGTGCTTCCGACATTTAGGTCTCATTATTACGCTCTAGTAAAGGCCATTGACGAGCATCTCGTACCTCTTGGCTTCAAAATCTCTACTGGGAAGCCTTACCATGAAACCCCGACGATACTCGATGGGGCACAGAACGGACACCACGAGTCGATATCTCAGGCCGGTGGCTACTTCATGTGGATACTGTTACCTGATGACCTTGCTTGTAGAGGTGCCCTGTTAGCAGCAATAGCACTGAGCAGGTTCGACTTAAAATTTGCGCATGGCTATATGATGCAAGTACAGGGCGATCCGGCATCGGCTGCAAGGTCAGCAACGGGTTATGGTAACGGGATTCGGCTGTGTTGGGCATGGCATACTGCAGATGAGATTGTTGAGGGCATTAAGAGGCTTGCAAGCTTGGTTGTGGATTTCCGCAACAGCAGGAGACCATGATTAGATAGGCCGTAAATACAAGTGCAATTATTCATTCATGGCCGCCAGCAACTACTCCACTAAAGGTGGCGTAAGTAGTCCTCCAACCACCTTGTGTGTATCCTGGTCACCACTTTTCTCTAATAAGAACGCAAGCACCATCCTAGCTGCTGCGACCGCATCATCGTCTGCATGGATCGCATCGAGGTGCTGACTCAAAACTTCCGGCACCAAGTTTGGAAAGAAGAACTTGACTGTCTCCGCATTGACAAACTGGTCGAACTCGAAGTGTCCTTGTAGTGTGAGGATGCGGCCGGGCTCGTAGACTCCTTGTACAATGCAATGATCTGTGCTGCCGACCGTCATCCATGTTGGAGGCAATGAATTGATCGTCGGTAGAACGACATGGTCGTGATGCACAAACTGCAGCCGAACGCTGCGAGGGAATTCTTCGAGCAAAGTCGCAGCATTCTTCGTGAAGGTCGTGCGGAATCGGTCATGTAGAGTGATATTGTGGACTCCAATCTCCCATCCTTTTGGATCCGGCCCAACTATCACTCCTCGGTTGTTCAGCAGACTTTGGCACATCAGCTGATGCCCAAAGCAGCTCCCAAATATCTTGACCCTTGGCTCGTTCTGATATACATTGAGTATGTAGGTATTCAACTTGCGCACCCATTCGAGATCGTCATAGGCCGAATTCGCAGATCCAGATATGATGATGGCGTCGAAGTCGGACAACGAGGCCGGATAGTTTCCTTTCATGACATCGAAGTCATCCGATATGATTTCAAGATCTGGTTGAACATGGCTTGTGGCTGCTGATAAAAGTTCGTGGAAGATCCGGCCGTAGGTAGGAGCTCGGTTCGTGACTACGGCGGGGACAGGAACGTCTGCGTTGAGCATACATATGCGAAGAATTCGAGCCATTGTGTTGATATTGGCTTGTCAGTGATGCTCTAAAGGTAACGTCGTGCCTGTCGGTCTGTAGGGACTGCTTTCAAGATGCAGCTGCCGAGCATTTTGCCCCACGTGACATCGAAGATAAGCTATCGTTTAACGTGTTTCATCGGCTAGTGCACGGCCTCACCTGGCGCACACTTTTCCCACCTGCTTATCTACCTCTAACTTTAGATTTACTTAAGCTATTAACTTAATTCTTTTTCTATAATAATATATAATACTTATAGTATAAATATAATACTTAAAAAGTAACTATTAATCTACTTAATAAAAAGTTATATAGCTTTCAAAAAATACTTAAAAATATCTTTAATATAGAATAACTAAATAAGTATATAAACTAATAAGCTATTAATTTAAAATAAGATTTATTTATATAAATATTACAGAATTATAACTTAAAATATAGATTTTAGTTAATATATAGTAAGTTATATTATAATACTATTTTAAGATAAAATTAATTTATTAAAATATAATTATACTAAAATAAAAACTATATATAAAACTACTTTAAATTTTCTATAAGTCTATTATAGTATATAAAGCTATTTTAGTACTTACTACTATTAATATAGTAAAATTAAACTAGTTTATATTATAAATTATATTAAGAAATTTTTTAGTAAAACTAAAGTAATTTATTATATAAAATATATATTAATAGTATAGTTTTTTATTTTAAAACTATAAAAAGTATATAAATAAACTATTTAAGTTATTAGAAGTAATTCTATTACTTTAAAACTAAATATACTATATATTATTTTATATTTCTATATATTTTATTTATAAAAATTAATTAATAATACTAATTTAATATAATAGATTATATAATACTACTATATAAGCTTACTATACTATTTAGTAATACTTTAAAATATATACTTTATTATATTTAATATTAATTAATTATCTTTATAATATTATAAAAAATAATTAAAAAAGTACTTTAAAAAGTTATTTTATATATAGATAATAATATTTTATTACTTTAAAACTAATCTATACTATAAAGTTATACTAATATATATAATATATAGTAGAAAGCTTAGTTTATATAGATATAAATATCTAAATATACTTACTTTTTTATTTTTTATTTTATAATAAATTTTAAGTTATAAAAATATTATATATTACTTTAAATAACTATATAATAAGAATATTAATAGTTAATATAGTATATATATACTATATTAGAGCTTTAGTATTTAAGTTTATATTATATTATTATATATAAACTTACTAATTAGTTCTTATAGCTTTAAAACTTTAAAGTAATATAACTTCTTTAATACTATATATTTTTCTAAGATTTTCTTTTAGTATTACTTAGTATTATTTTAAGTATAATATATTAAAATTTTAGCTTATTATAGCTAGTATTACTTAAGTTATTAATATTTAATGTTCCTAGGAAACCGTGCATTAGGTGAGGCCGTGCACCAGCCGATAAAACACGTTAGTCACTTCGGCCTTCAGCATCCAGACTCCCTTTTCCTCGACGACTTCTATCATCACTGTCTTCAAAACTCTCTTGGACGCACGCACGGGAGCACCGAAAGGTCCGGCGAATACATGCCCGACCGACGAAATTCCACGTTGAAAGTGTGCACCCCGGATCCGCAGTACAAACGCGTCACTGGTGGTTGCAACAAATCCGTACTGGCGCGCGACAATGCCCCGTCTGTCCTAGGACTTGTCATGACCACACGAGTCTTCGGTGATTGGTAGAAGGTGGAAGTGTCGGCTTGCAATCGGAGTGGAGCCCGCGACTCGCGTAGCGTCGGATTCGAGAGTCCGACAGAACGGCGCCACCTCTTTATCAAAGGAAGCGGGGAAACCATGCGAGACGCTTGACCACTACCGTTCCCAAGACTAGGAAGATGGCGGCCGTTCCGAGCCCAGTTGACAGCCTTAGTCTTATCGACCCGTGCTAATGCCGCGGTTTCCACAGTCTCCATGCTTCGCTCAACCGCACCTTGGCCAAGATAGCAACGACTCGAGCAGATAGGACCGAGCAGATACGCCTCCAGGGCATGGCTTAGAGCTTGTATAAGATACAAGTCAAATCGAACTTTTGCTGAACCGAACGAGAAGCTTTTCCATAGCGAACTTGTTAAGACTTTTCCAACGCCAAAACTATGTCTAGCGAACCCAAAGTCATGTCGTCTGCCGACGCCGAGGATACGCACTCTATCAAAATGGGCGAAGTCGTTTCAGCTGATGTTGATGTGGCCGCCGCCTATGCTCATCATCTCACGGGCGAGAACGCCTACACCAGAAAAGAAGCGACACGCCTTCGATGGAAACTCGATCTCCGTCTCGTGCCGCTGCTATGGTGTAAGTTTCCTCAAGTGGATTACGATACCTCATGCTGACGAGATACAAGTCAATATTACCTTGGGAGCAATGGACAAGGTCACGACCGCGACCGCTGCACTCTATGGTTTCCGAGCGGATACAGACCTTACCGGTAACAGATACAGCTGGGTTGGAAGTGCCTTCTACGTATGTTCCCAATCACCAACAGTGTTCTTGCTATGATACTAACAATCAATAAAGTTTGGCTATCTCATCTGGTGCCTGCCAGCCGGAAGTCTTCTGCAACGCTTCCCCATCGCGAAGCTTATGTTCTGGGTACAGCTCATGTGGGGCTGCATCTTGATTGGCACCG
>TARA_R110002003_G_scaffold37_3_pt1 | contig 13481 bp, 14 predicted proteins | sample TARA_R110002003 | Tara Oceans TARA_R110002003 (sample SAMEA4396441) | marine metagenome | biome: Westerlies Biome; feature: [SRF] surface water layer (ENVO:00010504); material: water (ENVO:00002006), including particulate matter (ENVO:01000060) such as... | depth 5 m | reverse complement strand
CGAATTGAGAAAGGCTTTGGAAGCTGGTATAGAACCTTTTCTTCCGCCATGACCCTGATTTCTAATGAATACAGGTGAAATCCGTCTTGGACAAGTTGAGGGTTGGTATATCTCGTCTGAGATGTTTGCAAATTGTTTAATAGGCCATGAATAGGAGTTACCTCTCGCTCGTCCAAGATCGAAGATGGTAATCCCTTAGAGCCCTAGAACTACGAACAGGATACTAACTGCACGAGACTGACTGGCGTCGCTAGCATTTCCGGAACTCGGTTTCTACCAACACAGTATACACCGGGCTCAAGAGAACACGTGCAAATGGTTGTTGCAGGATCGGAAGTACATGGCTTGGGCAAAACGAGAGCACCTAGACGATCATTTTGGACTGCTGTGGGGTAAGGGTAACGTAGGAGCAGGGAAAAGCACTTTGATGAACGAGGCCTACTTGGAAGCTCGCCAACAGAATTCAGACGCCGTAGTCGCAGGATACCTTACTTCACGGAAGGGGAGCGAGCTGGAACGATCTAAAGAGGGCTTCGTAAGAACCGTCTTGATCCAAATTCTTCGAAAGCATCGGATAATGCTCACAGGGCTTGTCCGTATCTACAAAACCAGAAGAGGGTACCAAAAATAGACAGCCGAAGAACTTCTGGAGTTCACGAAAAGCACCTGGTTTGATCGGGTGGCACCGCTTTCTACATATTCATCGACGGCCTCGACGAGTGTTCCGAAAGCGATGCCAGGGACCTGGTCAGCTACTCCTGGAAGCTGACGCTCTCGGCATCTGCGTCAGGAGCCACAGTAAACGTGTGTCTGTCCAGCAAATACTATCCGAATATTGAGGTACCACTCTGCCCCGAAATTGCTGTTGAGTCCGGAACCAGGAATGACATCCGCGATTATATCAATGTCCGATTGTTTCGCGACCGGAGAGTGGAGTCCACTCTCAAAGTATCATTCGCTGAAGACATTATCGCAATGTCCTCGGGGAGTTTCCTGTGGACCGTACTTGTCGTTGCCCACCTCAACCAAGATCTTGACAAAGGGAGGCAAGAGAAGATAATGAGGGACCGGTTGCTTCAGAGCCCTGCGGAGATAAAAATCAAATATGCTCAGCTCTTTGAAGATGTTGATGTAAGGGATACTGAAGAGATTCTGCGTTTCTGGATGTGCATAATATTTGTGGCATGACGCACATGATCTCACGTGACTCACCCGAACTCCATGTTTCAACCCTCACAAGTTGGAATAGCAAGTCTTAGCAATTGGTTCATTGCCCCAACGGGCTGTGGTATCATATCGTTCCTCATTCCTTCATCACCTATATCCCTACTCCAATATCTACAAAGTGTACCTGAAACCCTCAAGGCCTTCAATGATCTTGCCGCCAGCGTTCGCGCGCTTGTTTGCCATCCAAAACTTCAAGTCTAGGAGGAGAGTGATGACAATGATCCCACCCGCAGCGATCATGCAGGCAATAACGCCAGGGACGTATCTAGGAGCATCCTCAGTGCGGAAGACAGTGCCGCCGATGATTCCACCAACACCGCCTGCGCCAACCAGGGTCGCAGAGCACAGGGCACGCTTCCATTGACCACGAATACAGTTCGCTTGCCATGTGAGAACACAAGGAACGTTGGCGTTAGCGGCGGCAGTGGCAAGGAAGACTCCGAAATATCTACAAACATGTCAGCTTACGCTCAGAGGTACGCGCGTATATAAAAACATACCGGAGACCAGTGTTGGTGCAGAAACCCATCAAGGGCAGTCCGATCAGTGCCATAACGCCATTGGCGAGAATGAAGGGGCTTCGGATGTGATATTTGTCGCCAGCCCAGGCGAATGCAAGCATGACGAACAATGCGAACACGTACGGTGGCGCGATGAGGCAGTTCGATAGTGCAGCATTGAAGCCCATACCGTCCTTTAGGATGATGGGGAGGAAGTAGGCAATGGCGTAGGTGATGGTGGTGGTGAACATGAAGATGAAAGCGAAGCCCCAAACCTTGAGGTCAAGGGCACCCTTCAGGTACTTCGCCATGTTGAACTCTTCCGCCACAACATCATGGCGGTCCTTCTCGATGCGGGCAACGATGAAATCGGCTTCTTGCTGGCTCAGAAACTTCTTCTGCAGCTTCGACGGGTTGGCAGCAAGTTCTGGAAAGTCAACAATGTAGTACCAGCCAATCAGTCCGATAACGACAGTGATGACACCCTGAAGGATGAAGATCCATCGCCATCCAGAAAGACCAGGGCCAAAGTAAGGCACGATCTTGGGGTTCTTCTTGGTGGGTCCATAATGCACACCGAGCCATGGGGCTGCCTGGATACCTTTGCCTTGAAGCAGCGAGAAGAGGTAACCGAGGATACCCGAGAACGCGGAAGAAAGCATGCCAATGCCATAGAATACAGTATTGCGCTTCTGGAGCTCGAACCGTTGGTACCAGCAAGAGAGGAGGTATGCGGAACCTGTGGTGCGTTAGTTATGCCTGACGAACCTGAAGTAGATGTGCATACCTGGGAAAAATCCTGCTTCAAAGATACCAAGGAGTAGCCGAAGAGGAAGAAGTGTGTGCCACTCCTTGACGAACCCAAATCCAATCATCACTGAACCCCAGATGACGACGATGGAGGGAAGGAAAATTCTTGGGCCAAGCTTGCGTAGCACGACGGTGGCAGGCGGCTGTAGGGCGACGTAGGTGATGAAGAAGAGAAGGACGACAAGACTGTAACGCTGGCCAGTGAGCTTCAGGTCGACGCCCATGCCGGCAACCATGGCTACACCAAGGTTGGTGCGATCCATGAGGGACACGCAGTACATGAAGCCGAGAGTTGGAATAAGACGCATGTCAACCCTGCGGATGATCTTCTTCTGTTCTTGTGGAGTAAAGGCATCGATGCGTGCCTGGTTGGCGCTGTCAGAATCGACACGCTCGATTTCGGCAATGCCGCCTTTCTCGTCGGCGTAGGTTGGTGTGGAGGCCATCGTGGACCTTCTCAAGTGTATAAATGGCAGAGAGGAGGGGAGACAAGGGGGTTGAACGAGGAGCAGTGTCTTGCTAGAACTGTGGGCGTCCGTTGGATGAGGATGGAGCTGGACAATCAATGTCGCGGGAGGATTGCACTCATATACCTCTCCTGTCTCTGGCCCAGAGTTCTCGACTTCCCCGGATTATTGCGTACCCATCGGCTCCACCGTACCCCAGACTCAGCGGATGAGGCACCACACTCGCAATCCGTCCCAAGCCGTGCTGCACGGCCCACGACCGGCCATGATCCGTCCCCCACCTCTAGAGCCTCCGACCCATGGCTTCGGGTGATGACCAGAATCGGGACCGTCTCCAGAGCATTGGTACCCACTTCCACGGCGTCTCAGAACGGATTCGGTAAGTCGCCCTGAGCATCCAAGGCCCTAGGAGCTATGAAGCTGTCGTGCAGACAATAGCTCATGCATCTGGGCCCAGCCGCCGGGCGTCATTCCGTTCATCGTAACAACACATTTGACAGGTCGATCTGGGGTACACCAAGAGTCCACCGGGTGGAAGCCCAGCCGTATCGTCACAAATTCCCCGGATCTGGGGAAGGCCAGACCGCATTAGGCCTCTGCTAGAGATGAGTGAGGTAAGCGCAGCTCATGTTGAGGCTGATCTGGCGGCTCGGCGCATCGTTAGTGCAGGGCCCGTTCAGCGCTACGACGTGGCGTGAGTCCAGAACACGGATGCTTGGCTAGACTGCCGCACTGAACTGCCATGCATAGGCTGAGATAACATCCGCAACTCCTAAGGGCTTGGTAGAGGCGATGACATCAAATGACAGCAGAAGCAGGGTCATTCCGGTGTGGTGATGCAACAGAGAGGCCTACCTCTCTTGAGGGGGCTGAGTGGTGCGTCACAGACTCCCTCTTCCGTCCGAGTCTCCAAAGCGATTCGTATAGTCTAAATTGAAACGTTGTTGAGAGTTTCTTATCGTGGGCCGGTTCGTGCTCCGTCATGGGATGTGCGGGCGAGAAGCGCGGTGGACCTCGGGACAGAGCTTGCAGGTGCCTAAGGGATGGCGCATAGAAGGTTTGGCAACATCAATTTCTTCGTGTGGCCCTCGCATACCACTAGTAGGAATGGTCCATTAGGCCTCGGTGCTTTTCCAGGTCTCCAACTCTTGCCACTCAGAGCTGAACCCATACCCTTTCGAAGTCCTTGATGTCGGGGATATCCTTATATCTGCTGTCGTCCTTGACACCTCTAATGCTACCCACAAAGCCCACCCGACTACGACTACATCGCCAGAGCTCATAGTGGGTTTCCAGGTGGGTTGAGAACAGGCCACATGGTATGATGGTGACGCTGGGCATGTGCGGCGATTTGGTCAACATCGGTGAATCGCAGTTGTATAGAACCATTTATGCGCAACTTCGCCGGTGGAAGTGTCGCAGTCATCGTCTATGCTTCAGCAAGTCGGCGCCGCATGTCCATTCGAACTGTTCGAGGGTTGTCAGCACGCAGCAAAAGCAGCCTTGCACACTAGGACTGGTGGCTTGATTCCCACCTTGTCTGGGAACCATGCATTGGCTGTGTAGGGCGACCCACATTCGTGCGACAGTTCGTACAGTGGCATATGGCCACGTTGATTTCCTTGCAAAGACAAGCGCCAATTCGCTGGCCGGCAGTGGCTGACGTCATGATATGGATGTATTAGTGACATATGAAGAGGAGGTCTTGAGAAGCTGCTCCGTGGGAAGGAGACTTCTCATGTATCGAAGTATCAAAAATGCTTAAGCTCAGGTGATGGGCGGTGAGGTCTGTTATAGACTGTCATGGGTCGGCCGAGGACGACGGCAGATCGACACCGGGATTAGTGATTGAGCAATGTTGAAGGGCCGGCAATAACTTTCGACAATTACTGCGGCACTGGCGGAAATTAGAGGCCCCAGAAAGTTGTTCAAGGTGTCAGCATGTCCAACTGACAGCCTAAATGACGACAACTGGAAAAGGCATACACGGGTTATGCACCGACAGCTTCGAAATTCTGGGTATAGACGTTCTCTACCGCACCTTCGTGCCCGACACTAGCTTGATCAAAGCCTTGCAGTGTCTACCACCAATGCATTGTTCTGCGTCAACACCTCGATGGCCTCCCTCTCCATCCTCTTCGCCAGTTCTTCGCAGCTCGGCACATCGTGGATCAATCCTGCACACATGCCCAAGCTCCAAACTCCCGCATCCACATCGCCCGTCTCATAAACGCCCTGGCCTCGCTTCCCGCTCATTAGATGAGCGACGTCTTCGAATTTGACATCCTTCTTTTCTGCCTCGATCTTCACGACTTCTGTGCTGACTGCGTTTTTGTGCAGGCGCGTTGTGTTGCGGAATTTGCGCAGACATAGCACAGTGTCGTTCTCGGTGGCTTTTACAATGGCGTCCTTCACGTTGGGATGAATGGGTGCTTCAACCGTGCACATCCACCGCGTCCCCATGTTCACGCCTACAGCACCAAGGGCGAGTGCGGCCGCGAGTTGCCTTCCGTTTGCAAATCCTCCTGATGCGAGATAGGGAATCTTGAGCTGTTCGGCGCACAGCGAGAGGAGCATGAGGGATGTGGTGTCGTACTCCCCTCCATGACCTGCGCATTCGATTCCGTCGATAGATATACAATCTACGCCCAGTTTCTCAGCTCGTAACGCGTGTTTCAGGGTTACACATTTGTGGAAGACCGTGACACCGTTGTCTTTCAAGTATTTGAGAATTGGGCTTGGGTCGCCGGCAGTTTCGACGATCTTAATGCCCTCTTCAACAACGACCCTCGCGTAGGCTGAATAATCTGGCGGGTTCATCATCGGGAGCAACGTGATGTTCACGCCAAACTGCACCGCAGATGACTTTAGCATCTTCCTTGTTTTCCGAATTTCATTGCGCAGCGCCTCAGGCGTGGGTTGTGTGAGAGCCGTTAAGAATCCAAGGGCGCCTGCATTTGCGACTGCCGATATCAGTTCGGCCTTTCCAACCCACATCATCCCGCCTTGGACTAGCGGGATCCGGATTCCCAAGCGTTCCGTGAGCCATGTTTTGATCGGCATCGTGGGAGGCTCCAACAATTCGGTTGGTGATGAGGATGGTACAGGAGGATGCTTCACAGTGGGAGCAGAATACTGATATGCGAGCGAAGAATGGCGCAGAAGAAAGTTTCACGATGGGAGCAGAATACTGATGTGCGAGCGAAGAACGGTGAAGGGTGAACAAGACATGGTCGACGGTGTTGACATGTAACTTAGTGTTCGGTGTGTCGAGTCAGCCTTGTGCCGAGGTACGTCTTCGATACCCCACTTGCACCGTCCTTCACAAGCACCGACTTCACACAAGATGCGAGTAGCCTTGATATCGTTCTCCGTGTGCATTGCAAGCTGTCTTCGCCGTCAAATCATATCACTCTTGTCGTTCAACTCTTCTTGCGAGCTCAACTGCAATCGCTGGCTGAGAACTTGGGAAGATCTTCACTTTACACAGCTAGTACACTCGAGTCGAATTGCTGTACCTAGCTTGCGAGCACACTCCTTTCTTAAGCGGAGTTAATTGTTAGGTATTAATAAGATATCTTAAAGCTAGAAACTAATATTAGTTACTATATAGCAAGATATACTACGTAAGGAGATACTATAGATACTTACTAATATAATAAACTCTATATTAGTAGATATTCTATAACTTATCTGCAGATAGCTATATAACGAGTTAAGTAGACGGCTTAAATTAAGGCTAAGGAGAGAATGCAATAAGTCTAACTATTATGCATACACTTCTAGTTCAGGCCAGATTACTCTTAAGAGAGTAGAAAAAGTTCCCGTTATGAGCATAATGTAAATACCCATGACACAGCCTCTCTCTACCTACTCAAACCATTGTAATCCTGCTCGGCGTTTGCCCGACAAACCATTCGTTTGGACATTCAGCTATCCCAAGACGCTCATACCTATCGGTTGTAGCTGGTACTAACCTTAAGATAACTGCGTGAATATATAGAGGACCTCCAACTGCGAATCTTAGTGCCAATAGTATGGATTTTTGGAGGTCCTCATCCGAGAGTTCAAAAGGACTTGTATCGGTGATAAAATCAAACGAGTCTTCCCCGTCAGGAAGCTGTATTTCCTTGTCGCTTGGTCCATCTTCTCGTGTTGCATTCACCGCTTTCACGGCTACTGCTTTCCCCAAAACCGATATCGCTCCTTCAGCGCATGGTCCATATACATCTTTTCCGCTCACGATATAATGAATATGCAGAATGCGAACCAGGGGCACATAGCACCTGCCCCACGTGCTCACACGCCCTTCAATTGATAACCACGACCATGTTGGGACGCAAGATGGTCGAACTCGCCGGTGAGTCTTCGTGCCATCTGGGTAAAGGCTAGGATTCGTATATTCGGACCACCACAGTAACCCGCCAGGTAATGTGCATTCCCATATTCCCGCCAGATAGTTTCCGAGAATATCTGGCATATCGATCTGCCTTGCGATAGAAGACAGAGCCGGTAGTCGATCACTTACGCGCGTTATTTGTCTGGCGCTGTACTGAGCACAGATGTCATGCCAGAAGTTCATACGATCCATGTCGCTACCCCATCTCACTACCTCTCTATATTTGAATTTCAGGTTCTTCCCTATTCCAAACTCTGGCCAGCTCGTTTGTGGATTTTGAAGGTCTCCGCATTCACAGTCGACAGATGAACAGCATTCCCACACTAGTTCACTTGGAGTAAAGTGTACCACTCTCCTCGCTAGCAGCCGTTCTTGGAATGCCCACGCACGGCCAAACAGAGGTAGCTCCGGAGCTGCCCAAAATTGTTCTCCTTTTTCCATACGTCATGATGGCTTTTCTCATACACTGCGCCTTTCAGCGTTTCACCCGTCGAAGTTCGGAACTCGATGCGCCATGGCCGTCTTTTGTGATACAGCCCATGGTCTCCGTTCTCGGCGAGGGTCGCGGCAATGACGAGATATGCACCACCGTAGATACTACCCATTCTCGGAATCTCTTGATTCTTTTCTTCTTGGTCGTTTTGGACAATGCAAAGAGAGTCAATCCATATGTACTCTATGCCAAGGTTCCTTGTAACATCAAGGGTATCTCGGAATGTCCTCGTCAGACTGACTCCTGATAAACCACATGATTCGTGTTCGCCTATATTCTCCTTGGTTGTCTGGGGAATCATACCTGGTCTCCCTGCGGCACCATTGTTCGACCCCCAGCAGTGACTAAGAGCAACGTACTTGTAGCTCGTGTCTATGGTCTCAAGCAGGAGAACTTTCACACTATCGCCACCACCATTGTCATCAATTCTTAGCAACCGCTTTGGTCTAGGCTCCTGTCTTTCTGAGCTCATTGCAATGTGCAAGCCTGGACCGCATGAAATCGAGACACTCAGGGGCGGTAGAACTTGAGGCCACTGCTCGTGATTTTGCGAAGAAGGGCCAGCACACCGTGTAATCATCCTAGTAGAACTATCAGGCCTGTTACACTTACTCAGTTGGAAAATAACCAACCTCTGTCGTGATTTGAATCGCAAGATTTTCAGGCTTCCCAGCCATAGACGGCCATTGCAAATTCGTCAGAACAAGATCGGTTCCGCTCAAAGACTTGGTTATAATTATCCGAACAGATGTCTTCTCTTCTTTTCCCAAATGAAGCCATTTATTTCGAAATAAGCCCGCAGCTTCCGATATGAGCTTGCATCGAACGCAACCTAGAGAGGCGGCCTTGCGGACCATTCCTAAGGTCATTTCGGTTTGGAAGTAATCAAACTCGTGACAAGTCTGACATTTTGATTTTCGACTCCTGGCTTCCATAACGCCGTAGACGATATAGTCGGATCTCGTTACAGCCGTTTTCGAAATGGGCTTCTACCCTTAAGACCCTCTCTGAATGTTACCCCGCACCGCTCTTGGCAGTCGTCTTACCAAACTAAGCTAAGCGTTAAACAAGGGTTGGTACTTGTGGCTTTATCAAGTAGCAGCTGGCGATCTCATGAGCTGCGCCACATGTACCTCAGCTCTCCCATAATCTATGCAATCGAAACATCTGCAAGGGTGTAGCAGGTGCGGGTCGGCCATCGTTCCCATTAACGGTGGCGGTGTTGATATTTATTTGTCCTAACTGTAGGCTGTGAGACGCTTACGAACACAAGCCATACCAAAGCAGGCTAGCTTAGTAGACCTCAACCGCGCTGCACTAGCTACGCTCTATCACCTATCCAGATATCGATAGTAAACGTCTCTGATATCTCCACTCATATGCCTCGTCTCAACACTTGCATGTACTTTCACGCCGCTCACGCTACGCAACTGTGCCTTTCTATGCGTCTTTTGCTCTAGTGTGCTAGTAGCTTCAGCCTTGTCGAGCAAGGCAACGAAGTTCCGCCCTATGCCATTCTCTCGCATACCTAGGGCCCGAGCAACGAGGAGGTCACGTATCAGGACCTTCTTAACAGTACAGGCAAGGACAAAATTAGTTACCGCAAGCTCACCTTCTGTAGGGAGCAGGATGCAAAGAATAGCCTCGATTTCGTCTAGATCGACACGTGCTGCATCGACAAGTTAAGCAGTGCAGAGCTCTTAGAGGCAATCAACTCTATGTTTCGCTAGTACCAGAATCCAGAAACGTGTTACGTGTATCTGTCCGACGTGTTAAGCAGTACTTCCGACCGAAATGCAAAGTTCTCGTGGAGATAGAAGCGCGAATTTAGAAAGAGCAAATAGTTTACCCAAGGTTGGACACTACAGGAGCTACTAGCACCTAGAGACGTGATCTTCTACGACACAAAGTGGAGAAAGCTAGGCACAAAGTCAGGATATGCGCGCTGGATATCTGAGATAGCAGCTATTGATCCGATGGCACTCGAAGATGCAGAGAGTGTCTATGGTATAAGAGAGAGACTCAACTCCTTCAGCGTCGCCAAAAGGATGTCATGGGCGTCACAACGGAGGACAACCCGTACAGAAGACATGGCATATTGTCTTCTTAGCATATTCAACGTTAACATGCCGCTGCTGTATGGGGAAGGAGAACGCGCTTTTATTCGCCTACAGGAAGAAATATTAAAAACCTGCTCTGACGACTCCATTCTCGCGTGGGGTCTGGACGCTGAAACACGCAACCCACTAGTGCCAAATCTCGAGCAGTCGTCTTCCGACAGCCTTATCCTAGCAAGCTCGCCCAAGGACTTTGAATGCTGCAGAAACTTAGTTTGTGCGACAGAACGCGACTCTTCGTTCAACATAACGAATCTCGGTCTGGAAATCTAACTTCCTATGGTGCCAATATGTTCACCCACCTCGAAAAAGGCTCTTGCCGCTTTTAATGAAACACACGGGTTGGATCGGGCTGCTCAGCTGCTCATCAGGAACAGACACTGAGCTCGTCGGTATCATGCTCTTCCCACCCGTCCCCGATGCCACTTCCGATCAGCGCGTAGGGCGCGTGGATATTTGGCGCAACGAGTTGTCGTACCACTCTGTGATTGTAGGTCCGAGAGTTGCTGCTCGATCAGTCCTCCAAAAAGTTATTATAGTCCCAGAAGAGGAAGGTCCAAGATCACGAGGGTACTTCTTGGGCTGTCAGAAGATTGTCGTCAATGAGTCCCAGGCTTTCCGAGGCACGGGGTATCACATAAGGAATGGAACAGGGCTAAACGTTGCCGAGAATAGAGGATTGTGGCAATACAGCCCGTCATGGGACCTAAAAAATATGTTGCTCACAATCGAAGACAAGCGCATATCTAAAGACTTGCTGAAATTCTGTTTCGAATCGCAAAGGGGCAAGTCACGTACAACATTTACTTTATTCTTGCGGACTGCTAGCAAGAGCGCTATCGTACGGAGAGGATCGTCATTTTCCAAGGAGGACCTGCATAGCTTCTACGACCTTCTCAACGAGAAATATCAAGACAAGGAAATAGTGCTAACAGATTCGAAAACCGAGCCGTTTCGAGTTGCAGTCACAATAAACGAGATTGCAGTCTACGGCTGGCGCATATTCGAGGTCAATATTAATGCACAACACATCAATCCTAGCCTCAGTATATAAGCAATACTTACTGAATGGGACGATCTGCAAGGTCTATTCAACCGAAAACTGTGCGTCGGAAAAAGTAGCTTAAAATACAACTTGTGCAAGCTAAGTGCTTGAAGTTCAGTTGCTTGATGCTAATGTTAGAGCGGGTAGTTAATAGGCAGACAGTGAGCGGACAGTGAGCGAGACACTCTGCGTGGCGAGATGCCGCAAACACTCCCCAACATAACGTTACTGTATTGTAATAAACTCAACAGAGAAGAATACCCATTCTTGGATTGATAGCCTCAATTGTTTCACAATTTCGCGAATTGTCCGTAATGAAAGCTGGGGGTGACAGCATCAAGCTTCGAAATCGGTGTGGGGTCGCCGCGAGTTTTGCCGAGCTGACGATTGGAATAGGTCGGCGCATCCGTTTGAATGAGCTTGCACAGCCACCCTGCACCGCCTGCCCTATCATCTTCCTCAACCCACTCCTTTTGTGCGTGCCTCATATTGCTGCAGGTAAACGCTGCTTGAGCGATGCCGCTGCTTGATCTGGCTAACGAGTTGCTCCATTGCATAGCAGAAACCTTAGAATCAGAGAGAGATATCAACGCCTTTGCACAAGCCAACCGCCGTCTTTACCGCTTACTAAACAATCATCTCTATCGACATAACGTACAACGGTCCCAAAGGTCGGCACTATTGTGGGCTGCCCAACATGGCCAAGAGGCGACAGTTCAAAAGCCGTTAGGGGAGAGGGCCGACGTCAACGCCAACGGTGGACAGTATGGCAATGCACTACAGGCGACTGCACAGGGAGGGGACGAGCAGGTAGTGAAGTTGTTGCTCGACAAAGGCACCGACGTTAACGCCCACGGTGGACACTATAGTAACGCACTGCAAGCGCGATAGCTGTATAGGAAGCTGATTGCAGAGTCCTAACCTAACCTATACCTGCTAGTAGGTACTCTAAACCTATTTACTAGTCTAAAGAGAACAGACTTTATAGTATAAAATAACTATTTTAAGAATATCTATTCTTATAAGCTATTATTAAGTTTATTATATTAGGGAGTGTCTATAGGATCTCGCTACATAGTATGTCTCGCTACGCGGTGACTGACGTTACACATAAAGCGTACCTGAGACCAAGAAAGGGTCTAATTCACTATCGCGTTGATTGCCGTCACAATGTTCCCCATCTGGCCATGCGCCATTCAGGCTATGGAGGCCAGAGGTTTATAAAGATCTCACCCCTCATGGATTGACGAAAGGTTGATCTGTTGCTCACGAGTGGTATAGCGAGAGGTATCACAATTTCGCGGGTCCTTGTTACGCTGAGCGAAGTGCTTTGCTACCAATATTGGAAGCAGGTGTCCATGACGCTGCTTAGGTCGTGTCTAGTCCAAGTTCACGATTACTCCTCCATGATCAAGGCAACTTTGCGCTTTCAACCCCAACATACTCGTCCTTCGCTACCCACACAGCCCGTCCCCTCGGCAATCTGAACGTCCTCAAATCCGCCTCTCCCACCATATCCTTCTCGACGTTGACCGCACGAACCATCACCCCACCCTGCAGGAGCGTCCTAGCATTCAAACTCACCGGGAACACAGTAAACTCGCTCTCCGGTTCCAATCGCTCTTCATGACTTTGTCCGCCACCGCTCCCAGGCTTGGCCTCATTGGACGAGGTTCGGCGATCCGAGTCACGGGCTTTAGGTCCGATGGCACGGTAACGGCCGATGAGCATCGGGTAGGTCCCGTAGCAGAAGGGTGTATCATATTCGTCCCGGCGACACATGTCGGAGATGGCTGTGTCGATGGCCGCAGCGTTGGGCAGGAGGACTTGATCGTATAGCATTCGTGCAGCGCCACGCAGCGATATCGCGTAGGCAGCTGTTCCTGTGAGCTTCGAAACCTGCATCACGACGCGATCGCGTCCGCCGCTTAGTGCTGGTGCGCTCAAGTCGGGCTTTCGGGACCATGTTCGTTTGCTTTCGGCAATGACGGTAGGATCATCCCGTGCAATCCAGTACTGCTGGTCGATGTTGAGTCTGTTGTTGATACCGGTGTGGCCGAGCGCCATAATGTTCCATTCGGTGCCGTACGGTGAGGAAGTTGCAGCTGTGTTGTTCTGAAGGGCGCGCATGGCTCGCGCCAAATCTACTAGTTGCTGACGGAGGAAGACATCCCAATCGGCGTCATCCTCGAGAATGAGAGCAGATTGCACGTGATGTTGAAGCATGCTATTTTGTCTCAGTACTGGCACTCAGAGCATCTCGGAGACTTACTGCTGGTAAATGTTCATATGGGCCCGCCAACAGCCGTGTTCACCGGCCGCTGCCCTGCCTTTCCAGTACTAGAAGGATTAGCCACCATTCAAGCTTCCGAGGTTACTCTGATCTTTACAGATGGTATCGCATCTTTATGCATCTCGCTACC
>TARA_R110002003_G_scaffold48_44_pt1 | contig 13489 bp, 5 predicted proteins | sample TARA_R110002003 | Tara Oceans TARA_R110002003 (sample SAMEA4396441) | marine metagenome | biome: Westerlies Biome; feature: [SRF] surface water layer (ENVO:00010504); material: water (ENVO:00002006), including particulate matter (ENVO:01000060) such as... | depth 5 m | reverse complement strand
ATGGGATCCAAAGAACCATGAAGCTCGCGGCATTCCATCCAAGAACCTCATCAACGTTTACCGACGATGGGGCGAGGGCGAGTTCGGCGTCATACTAACCGGCAACCTTATGATCGAATACGACCATCTCGAGGCAGCTGGAAATCCAATCATTCCTCGTGGATCGCCGTATGAGGGCGAGCGATTCGAGGCTTTCAAGGAGCTCGCAACCCAATCAAAGAAGCACGGCTCCCTAATCGTTGCCCAAGTCAGCCATCCCGGCCGACAAGTACCATCGAACATCCAACCACACCCCGTCTCAGCCTCAGATGTCCAACTCGAGGGCAACGTATTGGGCATGACCTTCGCCAAGCCCCGCGCAGCTACCGACGACGACATCAAGAACATCATCGAAGGCTTCGCACACGCAGCCGAGTACCTCGACAAAGCCGGCTACGACGGCATTGAACTCCACGGTGCCCACGGCTACCTCCTCGCCCAATTCCTCTCCCCATCAACCAACCGCCGAACCGACAAGTACGGCGGCTCGCTCGAGAACCGCGCCCGTCTCATCACCGAGATTGGCCAGGAAGTTCGCAAGCGCACATCCTCGGGCTTCGTTCTCGGCATCAAGCTCAACTCGGTCGAATTCCAGGACAAGGGCTTCGACACGCAAGAAGCAGCTACCCTGTGCAAGCTGCTCGAAGACAACACGTTCGACTTCGTCGAGCTTTCCGGCGGCACCTACGAGAAGCTTGCCTTCGGCCACCAGCGCGAATCAACCAAGAAGCGCGAAGCCTTCTTCCTCGAGTTCGCTGAGAAAATCACCCCGTCGCTGACCAAGACCCGCACGTACATCACCGGCGGCCTGAAGTCGGCGTCCGCCATGGTCGACGCCCTACAGACGGTTGATGGCGTTGGGCTCGCGCGCCCCATCTGCTTGGAGCCCGAGTTGCCGCGCCAGATTATTAACGGCGAGGTCGACGCCGCGATCAACCAGTTGACGGATGACAACGACTTTGGAATGACGAATGTTGCGGCCGGAACGCAGATCAGGCAGCTGGGTAAGGATCAGCGGCCGATTGATCTTAGTGATGAGGCCAATTTCAAGGCGTTCCAGAAGGATGTGGAGACGTGGCAGAAGGGGTTGGCGGAGGACACGACCGGTTCCAAGTATGGGTATGTTGATGTTGAGAGCGTCGCGGCGGTGCCGTATGGGAGTGCTGCGAAGGCGGCGTAAATGACTGGTAGTATGCCTGGAATAAATGGAATTAGATATATACATAGAAGCACAACGCCCAATCGAAGCGTTCAAGAAGATATCTTGTTGCACGCCAAATCTACACCAGTGTGGTTAGTCGCCATCCTCTAACGTCTAACTTTCCCTTCCAGTGTGCTTCATCTCACGGCTTTTGGTGCTACACGTCCTATTCCAATTGATGTATGCGCAGCAATTACGGAAGGGCGCACGATGGTCCGATTGCAGACCAATCTATGTCTCACCTTATGCATACACCCGGGTTATATCACAGTTGAGTCCGCATGACTAAGTGCAGCAGTGCGCCTAGTACTTGTCTCTGGGGCGCGCATGGCCTAGCCAACCGCGTGTCGGAGCACGTAGATCAACTATTGTGAAGCAAAGAGCAGATTCGGAGCTGAAATGGTATACGTTTGAGAAAACTTGGACATAGTGGTGCTAGAGGTGTAGCTATACCTTCTCTATGGGTGCCGCGAACCGCCTTTCTGATTTCTCCTGAATCAGTGCACCAGCCGTTACTTCTCCGCTATAGCCTCTCATCAATCTCCCCCATCAGAGGCTAGCTTACTTGGCAGCAAACCTGCTCTTGGCCCGCAACCTCTCGCCAAAAAAGAACAGCGCATATACACCAAAACTGCATCCGACCGTCAATCCGCCCAGCAAACTAACTCCCCTGTCGACGCCCAGGTTATGGAACAGCGGATAGCTGAAATGGATTGCGCCCGCCGCAAGCGCACTCCTGCTGAAATCGTTGCCCGCGAACAAACTAGCAGCATACTGCGGATACACGAGCGGCAAGTACAGGAAAATGCACTGGATGATGAGGAAGATGCCGATGGTGGTAATGACGATACCAATGCACGACACGATCCAGTGGATATCAGACCGGCTCGTCCAGCCGAAGATAAACAGCCCGACGGGAACGAAGAACGTGACAAACAGCGCGGGAATCAGCCGTCGTTCGGGACTCCCCAGCCCGTGTTGTCGGATCGACGGCTCGACGATGGTGTAGATGTACCACCAGTACCACGTGATTGCGATGATGACGCCGACGGTGACGGAGAGAAACGTCAGCCCTAACTCGCCGAGGTTGAAGCCGTACATGTCATTGTACACGAGCGGGAAAGCCTCGAAGAAGGAGTAGAAGATGCCGTAGATGATGGCTGTGTAGACTGCCGTGAAGGCAATGCTGGGATCGAGGAGCATGAGTTGGAAGGGGCGCCAGAGGGCTTCGACGGCAATGTCTCTGGGTGTGAGGTTCGCTTGCTCGATTTCGCTCTGGCTCTTCAAGCCCTCGTCGCCGGTGAGTTTGCGCAGGCGCTGGGCGCGACGCAGCAGGATGTTCGCCGACGACGTCTCCGGTAGGAAGAAGAAGAGCGAGAGGAAGATTGGGCCGTTCATCCAGAGCATTTCCCAGAGACTCCAGCGCCAGTTTTTGGCGGCCACGCTGAAGCCGCTGATGATGGGGCCGAGCGCTGGCCCGCACGTTGCCGCGAAAGCCCACAGCGAAAGAACATAGGGTAGCTTGATCAGGCTGTAGATGTCCTGCAGTGTTGCGCCGCCGGTGGCGAGACAGGGGCTGCCGAAGAAGCCTTGGAGGAAGCGGAGCACGATAAGGCCGGCAAAGTTGTCTACCAGCGCGGTGGGCACGAGCAGGATGACGAAGATGGCGTAGCTAATGATGTAGGGTGGGTTGCGGCCGATGATAGGGATTTCGCTGAGCGGAGAGAAGAGGAGTGGGCCGATGCCGTAGGCGAGAACATACATTGACAGGCCTAAGCTTGCAGCGCCGATTTCGACGCCGAAGCGCTCCATGACGCCGGGGATGCTGGGAGAGTAGATGGCGGAGCCCATGTAGACGCCCATGGTGTACATGAGGATTTGGAGCAGGACCACGGCTTTCTTGCCAAAGGCCCAGTTCTGAGGGTTTTCGATATCATCTGTGGCATACCAGTCGACCAAGATGGTGCCATCATCGAGAGTTTCGGGCTCGATGGGCCGTGAGGGACCGCGCTCTACTGAAGCAAGGGTGAATTGCTGTTCAAGATCCGCTCTTGAGACCGATTTCTGCAATGCTGTCCTTGTACCGACGCGCGAGATCTGCGTCCTGGCTGTGTGCTGCGTGCGTGCTGTTTGTATCTTCTCGAGCTCGGTATGCTCATCTTCACTAGCCGTGTCTTCCTTCTCGTTCTCGAGAACGGTCTCAGGATCAGGGTAGACGACTTCTTCTACAGGCGGACCCTCTGGCTCAGAAGCGGGCACTTCTTCGGTTGATGATGACGAAAGGCGCTTGGGTAGTGGCCGGGTGTGACGGTTGTATGCCGCCGGGATTTGGAAGTCTGGCTGTTCTTCTGGATACAGAAGGTAGCGATTCCCTGTGACATATCGGACGATTTGCCCAATAGGGGCGTCCCGGAAAAGGGCAGACATGGTTATTCTGGCCCAAGCCTACTTAGGACGAGGATGGTAGGACGGTGGTTCGAGAGGGAGGAAGTAGTTGTATGGGATGAGAGTCTGACTGTGATGAGGTGTATGAAGGTGAAGGTAAAGTAATCTGAATGCCTCACGATTTCATCGCGAGACATGCCATACTTATCCCCTCACCAACCTTCTATTTCACCAGAACTCACCCCAGCGGAGTCCCTCCTCGCCTACGCCCGCATATCTCCCGCACGTAAGCAATCATCTCACAAAGCACTTTGTGCTTTACAAATCGCCTTAGCGTGTCCCTATAGAGCTGTTGGCTCAAACAAGCTCAATTGATTGGTCGACCCCTCGGCTCAATTTCAGAGCTCCTGGAACACCATGTTGTGCGATGCAAGAGCGAACAAACATGTTGGGCGTTGCTGTCTAATCGCCGTTGAGTCAACATGCACCTCGCTCCGTCCACCAATCATAGCTAGGCAAGCACCCTAGTCCTGCTTCCTCGACAGGAATAGTGAGCCGCCTGATTTTTAATCATCCAGTAGCCTCGAGAAGACGTCATACATCCAAAAGTTATGCGCCCGTGGTGATGGGGCTTTCGTCCGCTTGTGAATCATAGTTTGGTGGGTTGTTGTCGGGGCGGTTCTTCGGTGTTAAGAAGATCTGCGGTTTGCGGAGAAAGGTCCAACAAATTTCATTGTTCACTAATCGTCTCGTTGAGCTGGTCTATTGTGAGCACCTATGCCTGGTAATCGGCCAGTGAAATAATTCGCCAGTAAAAGGAGTGGTGAGGAGAATATTTTGTTATCCTAGGAGACACTCGCAGGACTCTCTCTCGCCAGCAACGGGCTTCTAAGAAATTACGAGACATACCTACGAGAAGTGATAAGAGATATTTGTAAGAGAAGCTAGACTTTGTCTATTAGTATTTTGATACATGTTTGAACAAAGACGCTGCAAGCGAAACAGGCGGCGCATCGCAAGATGGGACGCGGGTTATTGCTAGGCCTACCGCTACTGCAGACAAAACGGCATGGCCACGAAAAGAATGTCCTGCACCAGACTGACATCTTTGAGGACCGCACTAGGAAACAAAACACGGAATCTCGAGCATCTGATGCGTTCAACATCGCGTCGCTATCTCTATGCAGCGGATATACACCTCTCTATTCATACAAACATATCGAAAAACCATCCCGATATCTTTTCCAGCCAAGCAGCTCGACAAGTAAAGTTCAATGAGCGAGTCCGAAGACCCCAAAACAAGATACGCCCATGCTAAATGCTCCATCCCATATTTTTCGCTCTCGAGTCGATTACTCGGGGTATCGTGATGCCTCAAAACGCCATGCAATGCAAATTCCCATCCCGTAACAATGCTGATGTTCTCGATCCAGTGATGCGTCTATCGTCGGCGCTTGGCATCTCCATGTCCCTGGCCCTGGTCTTGAGGGTCGCGTGCCCTCTTCCTGCCATCGTCTGCCGCTCCTCCACCTCTGCTCCTTCGCTCGTCGCGGCCAGAGGACCGGCCATCCTCTCGTGAGCCGCGCTCACGTCTGGTGCCGTCGCGCGACTCGCGAGGTTCGCGCGCTGAACGATCGCCTTCTCGCTCGCGCTCTCGTCGGCTGCTGCTTTCGCGGTCTGAGCCTCGCTTCTCGCGACCGCCGCGATCACGGTCTGAGCCTCGCTCCTCTCCTTCCACACGTGGCGGTCCGTTGCGATTGCCTCGCTCTTCGGGACGTCGGTCGGCGCGATCAGGAGAGCGAGATCGGTCGCGGCCGGAGCGCTCACCTCGTCTACTATCCCGGTGCCCGCGAGACTCCAACCTGCCTTCGTCGACAGGTGCACCTTCCATTCTACCCATCGGATTCTCCAACCTGTTGGTCCTGCCATGCTGTCCCTCATTGCGAGGAGTCGGGGTAGAATTGTAGGATGGCGGAGGCATAGGGCTTGACAATTCGCCGACTGTCTCGGGAGGGCCGTTTGCGCGTGTGGCTCCACGACCGCGCACAGGAGGATTGGGTCCTGTTGCAGGACGATCGCTTGTTCGATTTTCGGGCGTTGGTGCATTCTGTGTCAATATGCTATTGACTGCGCCCAGCGGATTTCGACCCCTCGGTCCTCGCTCAGCAGCAGCAGGTCCAGTAGGAGGCCCTCTGCTCGAAGGTGACGGCAGAGATCCCTGCGGTGCACGGCCAGAACCTCGTGGCCCGCTCGGAGGTATATTGGTCTGTAGCGCGGGGCCAGCAGGCGCACGTTGAATGTTGTCTAATCGACTCGGATGAATGCCTGTGGGCACCGAGGACGCTGGACCTGACGGCGGAGCGGGTGCTGGTGACTGTGCTTGTGGCTGTGGCTGTGCATGTGGATGCGGTCGTTCGCTCCTGGGTCCTGACGGTGGCATCGATTCCGCTGGCTGATTAAGCCGACCGTAATTGGGATCCTGAGCACCTCTCGACGGTCGCGGTGGCTGGAACATTTCACGAGAGGCGCCAGCTGGTGAAGGAGGCTCGTTCCTTACACCTCGAGGGCCTGTCGGTGTGCTCGCGGTCGGTTCGTCTCGACGGTCCCGGCCACCTTGGTATTGTGGTGGTGGGCCCCACTCCTCTCGATGTTCCCGAGCCATATCATTTCGACCGTGATATCCAGGTGCGGCGCGCTCGTCCGGGTGGCGCTCTTCTCCACGTCTATCCTCACCTCGGCGCGGCGACTGAGGCCGCGGAAGTCGCTCTCGCCGACCATCACGATCTGGTCGCGGAGGTTCTTGCCGGCCATGCTGCTCTTGGTTGATCAAAGCTGCACGTGCTGGGTTGACTGTAGGACCCTCAGGCGCCGGCGATGGCGCGGAGGGTGAGGGTCGTGACGGCCCATGATCATTCCGCTCTGGGCCATGATGGGACTGGGACTGGGGTGGATCTCGTCGGTGAGTGTTGTGCTCATGGGCAAGAGATGAGCTCGATGCCATCCGTCGAGGCTCCATCGCTTGGGGCGTGGGATGCCCTCGAGAGTCAGGTCTGTCACGTGGATAGTTCGCGTCTCTCGCTTCTCGGGGATCCCAGGCAGGTGGTCGAACGGGTGGGCCTCGTGCATCTCGCGGAGGTGCCCGCATTGGTCGATCGTCGTACTCCCTGGCGTCTCTCGCAGACCACTCGCGATGGTCAGCTGCAGGTGGCATTCGCTCTGGGGTCCTTCCACCAGGCACCGGACGCCCGCGACGACCCGGTGAACCTTCGCGCGGTCGTGCAGCATCACCTGGACGGTCTAATCGTCCATAGTCGTTCGGCGGAACCCTGTTGTCGTATCGAGCATGTGGGACATGCTCCAGAGAACGCTCAGGTCCAGACCGTTCGGGTTGCCGAGATCGTGACGGGTGCGAGTCTGGCCTTGTAGGTAGGATATGCGCAGGTCTACCGACCGATGCGGGTTGGGGTGTGCTTCTACCCTCCGGTCGCGGTGGCACAGGCGACGCACGAACAGATGGCGCCAAAGTGCCCGCATTGATTCTTGAGTTCGCATTCTCCTCCTGTGACGCCGCTGCTGACCGCGAGTCTTGCAGGTTTGCTGGTGCTTTGACGATTTCTCTGTCTCGCCCCGATGGCACTGTTGCTGTAGGTGTAGACGAAGCTCGTTCTTGTGAGGCGGTATCCTGTTGCTCTGAGGAAGGCCGTGGTGTACCGTTACTGTTGAAACAGTCAATCCGTGTTGCTTAGTGACAATGCCTTTGTGTACTTACATCTCGGATCTAGGCTTAAAAGGCGGCGCAGTCGGTTTCAGCTTCGCAGTAGAAGTGTCTGTCGGTTGTGGAGTGTTGCCGCCCTTGGCAGGCTCGCCTGTCCCATTTGTGGTAGCCACAGCTGTCTCAGTGGGTTCCGGGAGCTTTAGCTCGTTAGCTTGCGATCTAATGTCGATCATGACGGTCAAACTTACGTTACGGAACTTCCATTCCGACTGCATCTTCTTATTGAACAGTGCAAGACTCGATCCAGCAGCTGTCTTGATGTCTTCTCTTGGGTCTTCTTTTGACATCGTCCTGATGGTTGTCTCCAGTTCTTTGGCCATCGTGTCCACCTTGGGGAAGCTTCCCGAGCATGCCGTGAGAATGACAAGGGAATTTCTTATTTGCTGGAAGTCTCCGCTGTCGAGGCAGGCTTTCAGGGCCGTGAACAGTGCCTTGTGCCACTTGTAGAGCAGTTTGCAGAAGTCGGCATACTGGAGGTGGTCTATTGGGTTGCGATCGGCGTCGAAGCGTCGACCGAATCCTGGGAGCTTCTTGTCCTGGCCATGTGCTGATTTGATGTAGGCATTGTCCTTGTTCTCATGCCATCTGAACAGCTCCCGAAGAATGCTGTTAACGAAGCGACCAAAGGTCAGCGCCTCGTCGTCGGAGTACATGCTTACAATGCAAGAGAGCTTGTTTGCATTAAAGAGAAGATCCAGCAGCTTGGCTGTGCGGAAGCCTGGCACGCCAGAGTTGTGCATGAACTTCAACATGGCGGCCGCAAATTGTGCATCCTCCAAAGACATGCGACTCCGTGGAATGAAGCAGTCCTGTAGCAATGCACTGTGAAGGGCATCGGATCGTGCGTCCAGCATTGGAATGCCATCAAACCAGCTCCGCATCTCTAATCGCAAGTGCGTTTGGATAAGGTTGCTAGCCATCATAACTTCCTGCTCCTCAATCTGCAGCTTGCCAATGTCAATCTTTGCTTGGCGCATCTCATCGGTCTCTTTCCGAGGCACACTAGGGTTGTATCCGCGTCGCTCAGGAACAGGTGGAGGCAGTTTGCGCTCGTGGTGTACAATGATGCCCCGGTACGGCTCCTTGAAACCTTCGTGATCGACATTGGGCAGAGACAGTTGCCAAAACGTGATGTAGAAAGTCACACATGGATGCTCGCCGAAGGTCTCCGGCAACCCCAGCTTAAGCTGCTCTGCCAAAGATACGATCGCAGGGTTGGCCGAGTTGTGAGTATTGACCGGCAAGACCGGACCTGGTGAAGTATCTGTTGCCAGTGGCTCCTTCATTTCCACATCCACTGAGGACGCTGTTGTGCCAATCTCTTTAACTATGGAGTCGGCGTCTTTTCCGGCGCTGTACATTTCCACATCAACACCGTTAGTTGTAGCCTTTTGGTCAACTTCCTCCATGACAATATCGCCATTGGATTGACGTTCTGAGCGTGGAGGAACCAGCCGTTTTCGTGTCCTAGATCCGTTCGCCTTCGCAGCTATGCTTCCTCGTGCAACCGTGAAAGCAATCTCAGGTTCAACGCCATATTCGGCGATCATCTCAACGGGTCCAGGAAACAAGCTGTCGAAATCGTCCTCTGTGAAATAGGTTCGGAGAAACTCGAGATACTGTAGCAAGTTGGCGCGCATCTTATCCAGGTTGAAAAGCACCACCTTGTCTGGTGCATCTTGTTGGTCTTCCCGGTATGCATATGCTTCGACGTGCTGTGCCAAAGCAACAAGGATTTGCGGTGCAAGACCTGTCTCTTTGAGGTATCGTGCCAATCGCTTCGCCGAGGAAGCAGCCAGATGGCGGTTGTCTTGCAAATGGTATGTGAAGGCATATTTGCGGAGCATGGGTCCAGCGCATAGAGATAGGATCATGTTTTCGGAGAGAGCGCCATAAATGCTGATACCACCCATATGCTTGAGTATCTGCTCAAGGACGTCGAGCATGAACAGCTCGCCTTCGGTTTGTAGTAGTTGATGTGTGACGAACTGTAGCACCGGTGTCGGATCCATGAAGGCGTGCCTATGGTAGGCCTTACCGACGAACGAAGCAATGTTCTTCAGCCAAGCAGCAGCCAGCATACCATCATCCTGCGTTCCTCCCTTCTCAGGCCGGAGGAAGAAGTTCACCAGTGTCCAGGTGAGACAGTCGTATCCCAGTAGCGTGAGGTACTTTACACACTCCACAAGTGTGTCGATCATATTGGGATAGCTGATGAGTCGTTTAAGCGTTAATTGGAAGACAATGCCTGGGCTCGCATAGGAGATCTTCGCAATCTTCCTGCCATACTCCTTGGTATTACTGGCAGCGACCCTGTCGAGGTCATACTTCGTCTTGGCAGCCACCTGCTCGAACACGGCTCGTAGCGATGCCGGTTTTGTGCTGGTAAACCATTGTTGGTAGATGCTGTACCGTGTCGCAGTATCGAAGTGCTTCATCAGAGCCCAGACTTCGTTCACGATGCCAGGATTGCAGCCTGTGAACGACAACGCAGGAGCTATAAAGGTAGCGCAAAAGTCAACCCACCGCTTTCGATTCGATTCGGTTGGGTCGTCAACGAAGCTCTTCCTGGCGATGCGTACGATTTTGGTCAGTAGGACGATATCCTTGCCACATTCCGGACCTAGAAGGCCAAGAAAAGAGGTACAAAGTTTGACAACGTCGTCGACTTCCTGACAAACAGGAACATTGTCAAGCCACTCTTCCCAATAGAACTTGTAATCGATACCACCATCACCAGCGTCACGCATATCCGGTTTCGGCCATCGAAGTGTCCGGCGAGGGATGAAATCGCTAGGTCGTGGCGCGGTCCTCAGGCCAGCTCCTTTCGTGGCAAGTGGGACGTAGTCAGCAGGAACTGGTCGAGTCGCCTCGTACACCTTGCTAATCGACTGATGCGCAATTCGACATAGAAGTTCGTTCAGATCGGGATAGACATCGATTAGCCAAGGATGGCGTCCTAGGATGAAGAGGGCTTCTGGAAGTGCACCGATGCACAACAAACTCTTCAATAGCTGATATTTCTGATCCACGGGTTCCGGCAACGAGTTCTTCTTGTCCGTAGCGTCGTCAGACTTCGCAGGTGTGCTTCGTTCAGATTCGGACTTCGTTCCCGCTTCTCTCAGACGGGAAACAGCCGGTGGTCCAGGTGGTGTATCATCTGGCAACGCACCAGACATGGTGAGGGCGTTGCGAACTGTTCCACGCTCCTTCGCTTCCTTTTCCTTCTTGGCCTTCAGAAGCTTCTCCTTATGTGCAGGCATGTCCTCTTCAAGTGGATAAAGATGAGGATAGAGGTCTAGTAATGAGATGAACCCGACCTTGATCAACAGCGCCGCGAGATGCACAAGATTGTCAGGAAGGTTATCTTGGGCGTCTCGAGTATCGGAGGCATAGAATCGAAGCTTGAATCCGAGGAGCTGTGCGGCGATGTCGTTGCTTGGAGGCGGCAGGGTCCCCGTCTGCGCGATCCACTCGTCTGCCCATTTTCTCGCGGCTTGCTGTTTGGAGAGTGGTGCACCTTCAGCAGGCATGGTCTGATCGGGCTGTCGATTGTTCGCAGTGATGCGACGAGCACCGAGCTCGAAGTATGCCTGAATTCCTGCGCGCTCGCCTAGCTCCCCAACACGCTTCCAGAATTTCCTGTCTCGCTGCTCGCGGAGCTGAAACTGTTCTTCTTTCTCTTCTTCCGAACAATACCACAGTGCGGAGTCTGGCTGTGCCCATTGGGGCAGCGTCTTAACATCCGGCTCTTCCCACTCGATGCCGTCCATGCCGCGCAGCTCTGGCCACCACGCACTCGATCGTAGCAGCTTCACGAAGAATTTTCCATGTTTGACAAGGAGATTAGCAAAGACGTCCAAGGTCACGTCAAGAACGCGGCCAATGTCCAAATCGAAGGCGCCGATCAGAGCGTTCACCCGCTGGTATGTCTCGTTTACGGACTCCTGGGAGGGTGGCTTGCTGTTCACCGTGGTGAAGTATTCGGTCATGAGCTTCGAGTAGCCCTCGGTCTCTTCGCGCAGGAGGTTGTAGTTCGATTGGCGGTAGAGCGCGTGGGTCGCTTTACGCACAGCCATCTTGCCGAAACTGTCGCGCACCAGACCTAATGATCCCAGGAGATCACTCTCGAGCTCGTTGCGCATGCGCGAGATGTCGATGTCAGTTGCCACGAGCATCTGCTGAACGAGCGCCTGTTTGTCCTTGTCATGTGTCAATGAGCTCAGCGTATCGAGGAACGTTGAGACTGAGTCCACATCGTCGCCCGATGGAGCAGCCACGATGTCCCGCACTAATGATCCAAGCTCTGTCGCGCTCATCTGTTGATCCAGGTTCGCCTCGACGATCTCGTGGAATATGACGGACAAGGTGAGGACATCGCCATCTCGCTGGGCGGATGCAGCAGCTCGCACGATGGCGGCGCGTGCCTCGCCGTTCCATTTGTTAACTCGCTGAGGCGTAAGATACTCGTTGCTCTCGGGTACTTCGCGTGTAGGTGTTGGGGCTGTGGATTGGGGAATCGGCGGCACGGCCGCGGCCTGGGTGGGTTGTGAAGGCCGATTCGACTGGAAGCTGCTCGAGGGCGGAGACATGGCTGTGGGCGATGCATGTGAGACGTTCGGGCTTTGGGGGACGCTGGAGCCACCGCGCCCCATATTCCTGCCCTGACGTCTTGCATTCCCTCCTCCTCTCGGGCTGCTTTGTTGGGATTGGTGATTGTGGTTCATGCCCATGCGCAGTTGCTCCGGGCGATGAGGGCTTGGGCGTTCATTGTCTTGCGAATATGTGCGATCGGAGCGCTTGCGCTTCGGAGGTGCCATGATGGTGCTCTGTCAAGGTCGAGAGACCGGCGGGGGTGGAGGGTGGATGTATGAGGTGCGGAGCATGCAATGTGGAGGTTGCAGCGCAGGTAATGAGCTGTGGGGTGGATCGCGGGAGGGTTATGAATGAAAGGAACGACAGAGAAGACCCGCGATCAGATGCAGTCGGCAACGGCGGTCAAGTCGCGTTGCGTTGGGCGCGGTCGCAGATGAGGAGCGTGTCTCAACTTTGAGTGAGGCTCAAGCTGCGATGGCTAGCGCCGGCCAAGTCATTCGCGGTTATGTAAGCTTACAAGGGTTCCCTTTCACTTTCACTTTGACTGTCACATTCACTCCTGCCATTGTCTGGCTCGTTGAATAGGAGCCTAGATAAATTCAGCCCTTCTTTTCAAATCGCAGTATGGGCATAATCACGGGAGCACTCGACTCAAGTGCACTTGTTTCAAAAAGTGGTAAGTGTTGGCAGGAGATCAATTGATCGATTGCGTGGGCGTCATGCATAACTATCCTAGGTCTCAAACAGCAAAGGAGTGACCAGACCCTCGTGAGTCTCCTTAGATCACTCAGATCTAGGCGGCAGCAGCAACAGCCTGTGCGGTGGCCTTGCGCTCGTTCTCCAGGACAGCTTCAAGCACGCCCACGGCGCCCTGACCGGCCTTGAGCTCCTTCATGACCGTATCAACTTCGAGCTGCTTGTCGGTCCAGAGTGGCGGTTCGTCTTCCTTGCCTTCCACTCCAACACCAATAAATCCGCCTTCAGCCGCCCACTCGCTGGTGCGCTTGATGCCGAGCTGCTTCCAGACAGCATCGAAAGCCTCAACGAGATGATCGCGGTACTCGCGCACGTGGCCGGGAGTGGGCGTGATGCGGAGCCGCTCCTGACCAACAGGAACAGTCGGGTAGTTGATGGCCTGAACGTAAATGCCCCAGCCCTCAAGAAGGAGGTCGGAGGCCTTCCTCGCCACCTCTGCGTTTCCAACGAGTACAGGAACGATATGACTTGGGTTCGGAATGACCGGGATATCCTTGTCGCTCAACGCGTCCTTGACCGCACGTGTGTGCAGCTGCTGGAGGCGCCTGTCACCCTGGTAGTTGGCTTGGTACTCGATGGCAGCCTTTGCGCCTGCCATGGTCGCGGGTGGAAGCGAAGTAGTGAAAATGAAGCCGGGCGCGAGAGATCTGATGGTGTCAACGAGCTTGGCCGTTCCAGCAATGTAGCCGCCGACGCAGCCATAGGCCTTTCCAAGCGTGCCAGTGATAATGTCTATG
>TARA_R110002003_G_scaffold116_16_pt1 | contig 13498 bp, 11 predicted proteins | sample TARA_R110002003 | Tara Oceans TARA_R110002003 (sample SAMEA4396441) | marine metagenome | biome: Westerlies Biome; feature: [SRF] surface water layer (ENVO:00010504); material: water (ENVO:00002006), including particulate matter (ENVO:01000060) such as... | depth 5 m | reverse complement strand
ATTTCCTGGAAAATGATGTCTTCGCAGTATCCCTCATGAACTTCGTCAACCGCACCGTTGGGTCCGGAGGCACGGGCGTGGGGGAAGACATTGAGGCCGACATTGTCGAGCTGCTTTTCGGTATCGCAGCCAAGATTCGGCTCCAGCCAGAGATCCTGCCAGTGTGGTTCACCACCGCTTGTACGGATTCCAATGGCCGATTGGCAAACCAGAAGGTGGACTTTGCAGGCGTCACGCAGAAGGAGGATTTCCCATTGTGCTACCAGCTGATCGACCATGTCCATCATGAAGGTCGTATCGGGGACTTTGCGCGAACTGGGCTGCTTTATGTCTTCGAGTCCGCTTCAAAATCACTGACTCTAGAAGCCTGGATCGTGAACAGCGACCTGCCCACGCTCATGGCAACTGGCCTCGGAGCACTCTACAGTCAACTTAGCAGGTATGTCAGGATGCGATTGCACTGGAACAATTCTTTTACTCACCATAATCAGGAAGCTATCAGTCCTGCACCCGCCGCAAAACTTGCCCATTATACTGTCGCTCTCTGACTACAGCGAGATGCAACCTAATCCGCAAGCAGAGAGCTTCTTTGGTGAAGACTTTCAAAATCATCTTGTCACCTTTCTGTCATATCTTGCCTTCTGGCAAGACGTACTCGAGCACTGCCGATCGACGGACGTCAGACACACGTTGATTGATCACTTTCAAATCCTGTTCCTCCAACAGCTACTGTAAGTTCGGTGATCGCTTTCCTCTATGTCGAATTTTGATTGACGAGCTGCAGATACCCCTCACTATTGGAATCTTCGGACGCCGATGGCGGTTCTTCAGTCGCGGTGCTTACCTATCTTCGACGGATTCTCGATGCTTTGGATCATCCAGAGCTCGTCAACATGATCCTCCAGTACCTGCTTGGTCTTCAGGACTACACTGTGTCGTCGCCAAGAATGCCACGCTCGCCAGCTGCGCTCAAGCGGCGCCAATCGTTGCTACTCACTAACGCTCCCGACAAGGATGATGATCGCTTCAATCCATCCTTGTTCAATTTGGTGGATTTAGTTCTTGGCAGCACCAACTCCTCGAATGCACAAACGGTTTCAGCATCCTTGAAGTTAACCACAGTCATTCTCAGCAAGGACCATGGGTACGCCCTTGGGTCTCTTGTTAAGATTATGCATGCACATCACAGAGAGCCCTTTAGAACAGTAGGCGCCCTCAACATGGAGCTCGAGACGTACTTAAACCTCGCCATCAACCTCGCTGGCGGAGAGGGCGTGGACGAAGCGTACGAAAGCCATCTCAAGGACATCCAGAGCCTCCTCGAAAGTCACCCATGCTCTTTGAAAACTATTGCTCTGCCTGGCGTCTCGTCGAAGAGCCAGGGCTACTTCGACTCAGCCGAATCGCCAGCAAGAGACGTCGATCCCCATTACCTTTTGCCAGAAGACCCGCTCTTCCAATCACTCATCGACTTATTACTTCGATTCCTTACCAACGATATCGAGTCAAATCTTGCGTTGACTGAAACGATCGTGTGCATGGGAACAGGTTCCCAATTACACCTCGAAGGCTGGCTGTCTGTTGACCCTGCCGATTATGAGTTCGAAGCCATGGGACCAGAGCCCACAGAGTTTACGAATGACAACTTTCGAAGTATGCTCATGGCTGGCAGGCTTCCAACCTGGAAGCCATCTGCCACGCCGCAACTGCTTGCCTGCTTGCAACAACTCGAGGCACAAGTTGAAGCTCTTCGGGCAGACATACAGGACTGGGACGAGCACGTCGCAAATCGCAAGACCGCATTCCACTTTCACGAGGAAATGCATGAGGCAATGAAAATGCCAACGCCTCAGTTGAAGCCCAGTCGACAGCCGTCTGACGCGCCTGCTGGATCCTGGACTCCGCAGATACCGAAACACGTTTTGGACAGCTCTGCAACGCCGTCAAGAACCCAGTCACCGCGAGGAAGGAAGGAATCCCTCGCAGATCAGCGCAATACGCCCACAACGTCACCTGCGCCGTCACGTTTTGGAGGGTCAACTATGGTCGGCACACCATCGAGAGGCTTGTCGCCGTTGACAGCACCCCAGGCGGCGAAGCGCCAGACAACCCTCTTATCAGACATCGATGCGAACTTTGCCGGCTTGCGGCATTCAGAGCTGTTCAAGAGACGTATCCGATTCCGGAGACCTGCAGGCTCCCAGAGCGTCGAAGTCATGCTCTCGAAGTACCAACCTCCACCAAAGGATGACGAGGAAGGTTCGACTGAGGACGCCGAGGACAACGAGCAGGAAGATATCCGCGAAGCTAGCTTGTTACACATTATCACGAATGTGGTCATATTGCAAGAGTTCGTTTTGGAGTTGGTCGCACTCATACAGATTAGAGCAAGCTTGTTTAACGAGGTTAAGTTTGGATGATCCATTGTATCGATGCAGCAAGGACAGAGGCAAGAGATGAATGATGCGTTAGAAGCTTATACCCAATGTACCACATTTGTGCGTATTCACACGACCAGCGCAGAAGTTATGACTGAGCGCCTCGGCCTCATCTGCACACAGTACTACTTATGCTCGGCACATAGGAGGAAGAGAGCCTGTGGTGCCGGCCCCAATTCGTGGTGCACGGATCAGGCCGGACAAGGTCGGGATCATGCAGCGGGGTGGAGTGGCTGTACCCCGACGTCATCTGTCACATGTCTTTACATCCACCCCCATCAAACCACGAGCCCATCAGCACACGCTCGTGAAAGAACCTTTCGCTAAATGCATCATGCGACTGAGAAAACAACAGAACCGCCAAGCTTCTGCAGCCCCAGCTTCTATCTGCAAAGATGGACACACAATGCCTGTTCTTGCGGCTCGGCAACGTAATTCCAGCAGCCGATGACCGGCCGAACGACATCACTGCCAAAAGGTTCCGCTCGTCCACCAACGCGGATCTGGGGTAGACGTTTCGCCAAGGATTCCCGAAGCGGTTTGATATGCACGCGTGCCCTGGGTGGAACTAAAATTGCCGGCCTGGGCTCACGCATGGCCGAGGCTTCGCGGGACGAATTATGTTTCCCTCACATCCGCGGGTAGCTCAGGTTCGTGGAATATGACTGTGACGAATTTCCTTTGGTCTCATGGTCTCTTGGATTCCTTTCTTCCTCTTTCTCCTCTCCTGTCACCTCAACGTCGCTTGCTTCTGAACAGCTTCCTTTGTTTTCAAGCAAAAGCCGAGGCCTTTGATAGCTAGCTAAAGCTTCCAAACCGGGATTCAGCGCGAGTCGATCACGCTGCGCGTCATAATTACTTTCCTCTCAACCGACTCGAGCTGCGAAAACGCCAGAATTTCTTATACACGCGATCGAAGCTGAACTGAGCTCAAACCCCACCACCACACACAATGTCGGCGAAGTCGGTACAAGGGCCTGGCGGCAAGAAGCCCGCTTCGGCGGCCACCAATTTGATCGGTAAGCTTCAGACTAAGCCATTGGTATACAGTGGATGCCAAACGCAATGGCTGACCTGATCTCGCAGCTGGTGGAGGAGCTGGAATGATGGAGGCGCTCGCGTGCCATCCTCTAGGTAAGCTAATCTGGCTGTACAAGCCGCGATTCATATATGTAGCTAATGCATGAATAGATACGATCAAGGTCCGAATGCAGCTGTCGAGACGAGCGCGCGCACCAGGGGTATGTACATCACCATACATGGGCTTTGATCTTTGCGAGCACGAATAATGACAAGTCGAACTTTACTGACGCGCGAGAAATGTAGGCTAAGGCACGGGGCTTCATCACAACAGGAACAGAAATTGTCAAGCGCGAAACTGCATTAGGATTGTATAAAGGTCTTGGAGCTGTGTTGACGGGAATTGTACCCAAAATGGCAATTCGGTTCACCAGTTACGAATGGTATAAGCAGATGTTAGCGGACAAGGAAGGAAAAGTCAACTCCAAGTCTACGTTCATGGGTACGTCTATGAGCCGGGATCACAACCTGAGCTTGAACCTGAAAGCCCTACGGTTTAATCCGAGAGCTTCTGCGATCTAAGAAGCGGTCACTAACAAGATACAGCTGGTCTAGCGGCTGGTGTCACCGAAGCGGTCTTCGTTGTCACACCAATGGAGGTGGTCAAGATTCGATTACAAGCACAGCACCATTCCATGGCAGACCCGTTAGACGTCCCCAAGTACCGCAACGCAGCCCATGCGCTCTACACTGTGATCAGAGAAGAAGGCGCGGGCGCATTGTGGCGCGGTGTCTCGCTCACTGCATTGCGACAAGGAACGAACCAGGCTGCGAACTTCACTGCCTACTCAGAGCTGAGAGCACGGCTGCAAAAGTACCACGGGACAACTGACCTACCCAGCTACGAGACGTCACTCATCGGACTCATTTCTGGCGCCGTCGGACCTTTTACGAATGCGCCCATCGACACAATCAAGACCAGGTTACAAAAGACTCCGGCCGAACCAGGGAAGAGTGCTATCCAGAGGATAGTGGGCATCAAAAAGTAAGTCGCGGAGTACAAGTCTCCCGGAGCATCGACTGACGTTGGAACAGCGAGATGTGGAAGCAAGAAGGCGTTCGCAGTTTCTACAAGGGCATCACACCGCGTGTCATGCGTGTTGCCCCTGGGCAGGCCGTCACTTTCACCGTATACGAATACCTCAAGGAGATACTGGAACGAGGTCGGGAGATGTTGCCGGGCGGGCAGTACGAGGAGTAGCTGGAGTCAAGCACTATGGAGAGTTCTCGTAGCTTGCATTGTCCTGAAGCGCATTTCTTTTTAAAATGATCGCTTGGCGTAGTGCTTCGATTGTATATATCACCAAAAAGTCTTGATACTGTTATCGACTGCCTTGAAAGGGACAGCAAGGTGCAGCATCGGACAGGGTGCCGTAGCCAAGCTGCAAGCTGCTTCAGCCCACCTGCCCCACCAGCCACAACGCATCATCCCTCGTCGTCCGTGCAACGTATACTTCGTAAACATTGACCAGAGTTCCATAACCTGCAACAAACATCTCGGTGTAACGACGAGTGGGCGAGGCTTCTGAATTCTCACGATGCAGTCCGGAATCTCCGGTGCGCGCTCTATCCACGCAGGCTTGCTCTAGACAGCCCACTTACCTGTGAACAGCTTCCCAGGAGCTCAAATCCGCGCTCGGAAGTCTGATCACATCCACCTCCCAACGCGGACTCGTGGCCACGATACAAAACGAAACCATCGTACCCGGCGCCACCATCCCCTCGACCTCATCCTCGTTCAAGGCCGACCTCTCCAACCTCGAATCGCACGTCACCCCCAATGCCGCCCTCTACATCCTCCTCCGCCGCGCCGACAGCCTCTCGTCGCCCGACAAATCGCTCGTCGCAGTCACATACGTCCCCAATGCCGCGCCTGTGCGGCAAAAGATGCTCTTCGCATCAACGCGGCTGACTCTCGTGCGCGAACTGGGCGGCGAGCATTTCCCCGAAAGCATCTTCACCACCGAAGCCAGTGAATTGACGGCGCAGGGATGGGAGAAGCATCTCGCCCACGAAGCCGAGTCGAATCCGCTGACGGCCGAGGAACAGTCGCTGCAGGACATCAAGGATGCCGAGGCCCTGGAGTCGCGGGGCACGAGGGGCCAGGGGCTCGCGCAGGGAGGCAGGATTGCGATTCGTGCGGACGGGGACATTGCGCAGGCGTTGAGGGCGTTGCGCGAGGGTGGGGATAACCTTGTGCAGTTGAGGATGGATGGCGCGACGGAGACGCTGCAGCTGGTGTCCTCGAGCACCGCCACGCCATCCACACTCTTTACACAGATCGACGCCACGGAGCCGCGATATGCCTTCTATCGGCACGACGATCCTGCGGCGTCGATAGTCTTCATATCGACTTGTCCGTCGGGCGCGAAAATCAGAGAGAGAATGCTGTATGCGGCTAGTCGCGGGAATGTGGTTAGTCTTGCGCAGAACGACGCAGGGTTGAAGGTTGCGAAGAAGCTGGAGGCGACGAATCCGGATGAGGTTACGGAGCAGGTCATCAGGGACGAGTTCAAGGTTGAGGCGGTAGTGAAGAAGGAGGGCTTTGCGAAGCCGAAGAGGCCTGGCAGGCGATGAAGTCTGAGCGCTCCAACGAGGAACAATACTTGATGGCTGCATCATACATTCAAACGGCCGCCTTTCCATCAACCATGCCCTCCACACCCCTCGCAAACCCCTCACAACTCACACAAAACCCAAATGTCCGCCCCGCATTCCACTCCCAGCTCCTCTGCGCATCCTCGGGACTACTCGTCCCACACCCATCCCCCAATAACACACAATCATACCCCTTGCTAAACGCGTCCGTCAGCGTCCCGCCAACGCACTGATCCGTGTTCACGCCCGCAAACAACAACGTCCGAATCCCTTCCTTCTCCAAAAATTCCTCGCACGCAGTCTTCGCGCCCCACAGCCCGGACATGCGGTCCTTGTGGATCCAGACGTCCGGCTTGTGCGGGAGCTGTGTGCCTGCGGTGTAGATGGCGTCGAGCGGCGGGAACAGTGCGGCATTCCAGGTGTTGCGCATGAGGAGGCGGCCAGCGTTTATCTTTTCGCCGTCCAGATCCAGCGTTCCGCACTCTGTTCCCAGCCCTCGATGTCCCGTTGAGGCAGTTCTCGGAGCCCCGTGTTTGTCGAGACACGTACTCCCTGCTTGCTCGGCGAAAACATCGCTTGCACCTGCAGGATTGGCGTAGAAGCCAAACGCGCGCTTGACCGCGGGTGGGAGGTCGGTGACGTCTTGCGAGCTGAGTCCCCAGTTCAGCCATATGATTCTGATGCCGGCTTTGCGGGCGGCGGGGATGGCGTGCTGGATTAGTTGATCGCATGCGGCGTGGCCGGGGCCGCGGGTCTGGCCGAATGCTGGGGAGAGGAAGAAGTTTTGCATGTCGATGATGACCAGGGCGGATTTGGAGGGCGAGATGGTGATGGGGGAGTGCGTGGTTTGAATGGTGACTTTGGGTCCGGGATCGCCTGCTGATAGCGAGGAGGGATGGGTGAGGTCGAAGCCTGTTTGAGGAGAGTGGAGCCAGAAGTTTGAGGGTGAACCGATAATAGCTCTTTGAGATGTGTCGTTGGGGGTTGGAGTTGACATGGTGAATGTATTTGTTTGAGGCGAGGTGAGGATTGGCGATGAGATGAGAGAATAGCAGGCAGATTGGCGGACCTGTATGGTTTATAGCAATATAAGTTCAGCTGTTAGTGTTGGTCGAGACCAAGTGCACATATCATTGCTATCTCAATGCTCGATGGGGCAGGAGCTCGATGCCATCTGCCGCAGCGGGGTAGCCTTGCCTATCTCCGAGATAGCATTATTCCCACGAACTGTTATTAGTATGCTTGACGAGGCCGATCTTCACGATGGCCGTGCAGCAATGTCTGTAAGACTCGATTCGAGAATTCATAGAGAATCTTCGGATCGATCCAGGTGGCACATAGCTAGAATCAGGCGCTCTGGCTCTTCTCCGAAATCGACATCTCCAATATATCCAACTTTTCCCAATCCTACTCTTACAAAGGCAGCATATGCAAGGTTCCTGGGGCAACCAGCGTAAACAATATCACTTGTAGGAACATGTCCAAGGTAGACGGCTTTTGCCTGGAAGGCGCGGACGAGACTGGCTTTCCGCAACATGTTTTCGTCTACGCTGTGGTGAAGGCGAACATCATGCGATCCGTACTCAGAGACTCGCCACTTGAGACCAAATTGCTCCTTGAACATCGCATTGAGCTTGTCGGACTCGACTGTCGAGGCGAAGAAGCCCATAAAGACCATCGTTCCCCCGTGTTTGATCCAGTTAATAGTCGCGGCGAGAAGTTCACTGTTCTCGTCTTCTATAATTGCGGAGTCTGAGACTAGGATGACATTTGGCCAGCCTGCGCCGATGTAGTTGAGGGCATCTTCCGTTGTGAGCGACTCGTGAACAGCGGTTCGCGATAAGATCTTTGGAAAAAGCTGAGGGTACATCTGCCGTGAAGACGCGGAGAAGCCCTCGAGGGATATAACCAGCAAATTCGGCATGCCGGCGCAGAAGAAAAGCAGCAGGCGAGATGTGGTTGGGCTAGACCTCGCCGGACTACACCAAGGAAGACTGGGTTTCGTTGGTGGCCTTGGCTCCTGTTATGGAGCGGTACAAAGGTGCAGTACGAAAACAGAAGACTCGAAATGAAGGCGTGGATTGAGGATGTGAAGGAGGAGAAGCGCAGAAGAGCAAGAAAATCCTACTCGAGACCCACGCGCCATTTCTTCCCTTCTAACCGTGTCACCTGCAACCGGATGACAAAGAGCCTCTCCATACTGAGCATCTACAAGTCATACCAGTGATGCGCAGGAGCTGCGTCAAACATGCTGGTGAAGGCAATACAATGAACGAGTGTTGTTGTCGCAGGCATAGGGAGTTCTTCCGAGCATCGTCTCTCGCCAAGCCCGTGCTCGCCGGCGGAAACGCCTCGGCTAACTCTTGAATCTGAAGCTCCGATGCTATCCACCCCACCCTTGCCTTGCCTTGCCTCCGATCATTCAATCTTCACCATTTCGACGCAGCGGGAGGATTTCGAAGCGCAGCACACACCATGTCGGGCTTGAGGATATTAGTACCCGTCAAACGGGTCATTGACTATGCTGTAGGTAAATTCTCATGCATTGCGCAATTGCAATCCTTCTATACTTTCACCAGACCACTACACGGTACATAGGATTAGCATAGACTAACAACCTCCACAGGTCAAACCCCGCGTCAATCGCGCCCAAACCGCCGTCGAAACCGCAAACGTGAAGCACTCGATGAACCCGTTCGATGAGCTCTCTATCGAAGAAGCTGTGCGCCTACGCGAACAGAAGAACCACCACTCCTCGGCGCCAAAGGTAGAGGAGATAGTCGCATTCTCCGCCGGGCCCCCAAAGTCGCAGGACATCCTACGGACGGCAATGGCCATGGGTGCAGACCGCGGCTTACACGTCGTGGTGGAGGAGAAAGACGCCTTGGAACCGCTGGGCGTAGCCAAGCTGCTCAAGAAAGTCGTCGACGAAAACAAATCCAACCTCGTCATATTAGGCAAACAATCCATCGACGACGACGCAGGGCAAACGGGTCAAATGCTTGCCGGCCTACTAAACTGGCCACAGGCCACGCAAGCCTCGAAAATCACAATCAATGACCAAACCGTCGAAGTCATCCGCGAAGTCGATGGCGGTGTCGAAACCCTCAAGGCGAAACTACCCATGGTTATCACTACAGATTTACGATTGAATGAGCCGAGATACGCGAGTCTGCCCAACATCATGAAGGCGAAGAAGAAGCTGGATAAAAAGACCTTGAGTGATTATGGTCTGGATACGGAGTTGAGGTTGAAGACGCTCAAGGTGACGGAGCCGCCGGCGAGAAAGGGAGGCGTAAAGGTTGAGGATGTGGACGGTATGATTAGCAAGTTGAAGGAGCTGGGTGCCTTGTAAGAGAAGCACCGAAACATCAAGAAATGATCAAGAACATTAGACCGCAGGCGGAGCACAACACCTGGGTGATTATGCCTCCTACTGTAACTTTGCATGTGATGAGGCTGGGCTCTTCTGACCCCGTTGAGGGCTTCCATTCTGGTGTACTTACAACAGAATACACGACCTTTGCTTCACCTGCACCACTTCTTCGCAGAACTGTACACGGGTGCCTCAAAGTCTGAGAGGTATACATGCAGTAGAAAGTATTAAAGAGTTCATCTCAAGGGCATGTGGTCTAATTGGTAAGGCAACCCGAATTCGATTACGATGGACAACTACTCTCGGGGTCGCCCGCGGGAGATGTGGGATCGACTCTCGCCGTGTCCAAAGTACCTTTCTGTTTCATAGGACATCCTTCTCGCCGCCAGATTCCACATCCTTCATCACATCCCAACAAGCTCTTTCACACTCCCAAAAACCTTCCCCGCACCCCCCAAAGAAAGCTGGTATCCAGCCCCAGCCTGTCCGGACTGACGCACAACTCTCATTCCCCCATACCTTGGCCAAAATCGATGTCTGCCTCCTCGACCGCAATTCTAACTCCACCTTCCCGCTCCGACCTCAATCCAACCTGCGTCGCCAGAATCTCAATATGCGCGTCTCGTATCTTAGGCCAAATATCCTGCGTCTCTCGATGATACCCTCCGTGACTGTTTCAGCAGACCTTTTCACGGGGCTCTACCCAGGTTTCGATGCACGAGGTGGTACATGTCTTCTTGGCATCCTCACACGAGGCCGGCGTGCCGAGCGTGGGACATCATGTGGAGCCGACTACGACTATACTTGGCATGAACTTAAATGGGCGTACGTCGAGGAATCCTGAGCTAATTGTATAAGCCACCCAGGCTCAAGACTGATTTGCGCCCGGTCACGGATGGAATGACTGTCTACACGTGCTGCTGTGGCTCCTATGATTGCATCCATTGCGCTAGTGGTGGTATGCCTGTAGGGATTTCGGAACGTCGGACATGGGTGTGCGTGAGGAACGACTGTGTGTTTCACGAACAATTTCAGTACCAGATCCGCATTCTTTTCGGTGGTGCAAGTCGACGTCTTCCGGACGAACGTGCATGGCCTGTGGTTATTGCATCAGAAGTGCGCTTGCGCTTCTTGGGCGCGCCTCGCGCCGTTGTGCTGTGCTTTTCATAATAAGCAAAAGCAGCGCGTAAAGCCCGATTTTCCTCCAAGATATTGGAGCTCTTTAGCCAGTCGAGGTAATCCTCAGGTACTTGGTCTAACGTCTTCCCTCTGTGCTTCCCAAACTTCCCAAACTTTAGCGTGAACCCCGCAGGATCATCTTGAGATGATGAGGTTTGCACAGTAGGTGGGTGTAGTCGTTCATGCCTCGCGACAGCCATCGCGAGCGCAGGTTTTCCCTCAACAATGCCTCGTTGTTTCAAGAAATCGAGGTAGTCTGAAGCCACCTGATTCAGAGTCTTTCCAGTATGAATGCCAAAGTCGAATCGGTATTCCGTTTGTGATGCGCACGGCGGTGTTGAGGACAGTCCGGTACTGCTTGAGTGCGCCGAAGCGATCGGTCTGGCGGGCGCGATCGATGATGGCGCGTCGTTAGTGGTTTGCTGACTCGAAGATGGTGGAGGTAAAGGTGTAATTGGTGGTTTGCCTGCGTCGAAGAGCCGTAAGACCGCAGCAAAGCCGGGCATGCTATCTGCCATATTTTGATCAATGCGCAAGTATGCAATGTAGTTGTCTGGAACTTCGAGAAGCGTCTTGCCCCGGTGCACGCCGAAAGGAAAGCGATACAAGCGAGATTGGCAGAAGGTCGACTGTGTGGATGGGGGCACGTCATTGAGACCGGGTATGCATCGCGCCTGCGGCGGAGACTGAGATTGACGAGGCACGGTTGGTGTCTTTGATGGTGAGGGCTGGGACGACGGGAAAACATTGAAAGACGGTGGTCTACTTTGGGCCGTGAATGGTGTTGGTAGAGGCTGCGACAGAGATGGCACATTCTGACATCGAGCCGCTCCGCTGGATGGAGACGCAGCAACAGGAGTAGGATAAGGCGTTGACATGGCAGTTGTTTTTGAAGCTCGCGAACCATATTGGGCAATGGCAACGGATTGCACTATCGTAGCCTTTCTCGAGTAGCCATCGCCCTGTCTGCCTTGCGACGATGGTGGTGGTGTAGCCAGAACGTTTGCATCGCGTTGTCTCAGGGGCCCTCGGGGTGTCGCGGCTGGCACAGCCCTTACCACAGGTTCACTTCTTGCATCTTCGATTGCATTCAAATCGTCGGAATGGATGTCTGATCCATAGTCTGATGACATCATGGCGCGTGTGGTTGGGAGGTCGTTGGCTCGAAGAGGACGGGAATCTGTGGAGCAGCGAACGTGGGGAAGTGCACGTCCTTCTTGTGCCTTGGCAACACAACGCGCGCTCAGCTGATCAAGTTCATTCTCCCTCGACTCTTAAAACCAACTACATTTGCCAGGTTTGCATCTCTCGGTATCTCGGCGGTTCAAAACTGTGCGCTGAATTCGACCATGTGTTTTATGCGCAAAGGAACGTCCTGTATCATCAAACTTCATGGTGGCACATCACATCAGCCATTTTACCTTCCATAAGTCTAGGTCATGCCCATGATGCGTATCGAGCACGAGCGCCGCGTATTTTGCAACGAGCAGCATAATCTAGCCGCTGTGACGGTGCGGCGCCGATACAACTGAAGTCTCGATGCCTCACGAAGCTCACCTTGGCGCTGGTTTGGCACGCATCTTCCACCTCTACCAGTTAGTCTTGATCTGACTACTGATCATGTCTGTTGTTCGCTCCGTCGTCCGTGCACATGAGTGCATTCATTCCAGCGAATCTGCCACACCGTTGTGCTCCCGCTCACGTGATATACTTTTCAAGTATTATGGGCGATGCTTGTTAGCCAGTTCGGGTTGCGCATCTAAGACACCAAGCATCATCGACATATGGACACCTTACAGTGACACCTCAATTCGAGGAGCTTCATGCATCACAAGCCCTGGGCAAAAAGATGGACCATTTGCCTCATTCGATGTGGAGTCCGATTCGCTCCCCATAGGTACCTGACTTTGGGAGTAGTCTTGCTGATGATGCAGGCCAAGCAAAACCATTGGGGACAATCAAGCGTATAGTATAAGTCCGGCAGCTCTGTCGTTGATCAAGAGCGTATTGTCCGCAAAGAGCGAAGCCTACATTGTACTTCTATCCCATTTTCTCGCTACTTATCAACGAATATGCTGTTCCGCACAATACTCAGTGTCGCGATTCTAGCATTCTCCGTCCAAAGCGCATACGTAAGCCATGTAGACCGCCAGATTGATTGCGCAAAGTAGTATGGCACATACCCGAAATACACTAGACCCGCGAGTATACCGGTACGTCCATATTCCAAGCATTTCGACATGGACAATGTACTGATCGCATCTCAGACTACGGCGCAAGAGGAGTCAATTGTAAAGCGACGAGATGGTGTGGATGTGTTGAATATCCATCTTTCGGTGAGTGCACATTTGTAGGCATTTGTAGGAGCAAATCTGACGACCAGTACAGCGTGTCCGTACAAGGCTGTGCGTGTACCAATCTTTGAAGTGCTTCATAAGCAAAAAAGGCAAGGTTCTGGACTTTAGATCTTGCTTTTGTCTATCTCATGCCGTGTGTCGCATAGATGTCATGACGATGTTTACACATCCCCGAGGTTGCGTCAGGAGTGCGAAGACATGATTACTCAACACTTTTAGGGACATTCAACGTCTGCACGTCTCGTTCGCTGCACATATAAGCTCAATATATGTATGTAATCGCCTCAGTCGCGCATCGCAACAATCGCAGCCTTCAAAAGTGCGTTATCGTAAGCATTAGATTTATGTTCAGTAATCCGTTCATGCAATGCACAGCGCGAGCTGTTTAGTCGCAAAGGAGTCTGCATCTCTCGTACCACTAGCGTCGAGAGTTCTCGTCAGTAATCAGACTTTGAAAGGCTGTCGTACAG